>Ga0209777_10007692_pt1 | contig 11910 bp, 7 predicted proteins | sample FrelakmetHBP12HB_FD_187147 | JGI IMG/M metagenome (GOLD analysis project Ga0209777, IMG submission 187147) | Freshwater lake sediment microbial communities from the University of Notre Dame, USA, for methane emissions studies -HBP12 HB (SPAdes)... | ecosystem: Environmental > Aquatic >... | reverse complement strand
ATGCGCGGCAGTGCGTCGAAGAGGCCCTGAAGTTCTACGGCCCCGCCGACGATGCGCCGCCGACGACGGCGCTCTGGTCCGACGCCAGCCGCAAGAAGGCCGCCGCGCAGCCCGAGAATTTCCGGCGCGCGGCCCTGGCGGCGATGCTCGAGAAGATCCCGCCCATGGAGCGCCTCCGCGAGGCCGACAAGATGGAGCAGCGCGAGTTCGAAAAAGGCGTCCGAGCGCTCGCCAAGCAGCGCGTCGGCAAGTGGTGGCACTTCTGGCGGTTTTTCCGGCGGCGGAGGTAATACTACAGCGCCACTTCGGGATTTGCGCGGTGGGTCTCCCGACCCACCGCGCAAGAATCGCCGCCGGCGCGGGTGAGAATGCCACTACGCGCGGCGGGTCAGGGTACGTGTTTAGCGCTGTCATTCCGAGGCCCCGTTTACGGGGCCGAAGAATCTCGCCGTTCGGCCGGTTGAGATTCTTCGCTCGCTCTCGCTCGCTCAGAATGACAAGTCTTGCCTTGCACGCTAAACACGTACGGGTCAGGAGACCCGCCGCGCGAAACTTGCCCAAGTGGCGCTGTAGTGCTACTTCGTGGAATTGTCGGCAAAGACCGCACGCGTCGCATCCATGCCTCGCGCAGCCAGGTCATCGGCCAGAAGACGCATGTAAGTCTGTGCGATGACCGGCTCATCGGCCAGACCGAGGTCCGCCAGGGTCTTCTGCACCGCTGCTTCCGAAGGACCTTCGACCTCGGCGAACCACCCGATGTGCGGCAGTTCGTCCAGCACAACCGTGCACTCGCCCAGGCGCCAGGACATGCGGCGTTTCTCAAAGCGGAACGTCTCGACGAAGCCGAGTGCCCGGAGGATGGCGAGGATCGCAGCGTCGTCGGTCACCGCCGTCTCAAATTCGGCCCTGCGCTTGAAGCGGCCCGGCTGCCTGGGGCCCTTGTAGGTGAGCATGGTCCGCAGGACCTCGCCGCCCGCCGCCCGCCGCTCCTCGCGGACCCGGACGGCCGCACCCGATTTGCGCAGGCTGCCGTCGGCGCTGTCGAAGATGTGGTTGACCTCCAGGACCGTCCCGCCGCCCACCCCGCCGCGTGCGGCCACGAGGCGGCGGAATGCCTCGGGGTCGGCGATTTTGACTTTAGCTTCGATCTCTTCGGGCATGTTGTCTTCCGGCATCTCATTTTGGATTTTTGATTTTGGATTTTGGATTTGAAAAACCCCGCGTCGCTGCCGGGGCGTCGTGCCTTTCTTTCAAATCTAAAATCCAAAATCTAAAATCGAAAATGTTCTCACTCGATCCTCAAGTCCTGCCCGCGCGCCATGAGGATGTGCTTGCGCCAGCGCTCGTCGTCGCGCTCGGGATAATCCGACCGGTAATGCACGCCCCGCGTCTCGGTCCGCACGAGGGCCGCATGGGCCATCAGCCGCCCAATCGCGAGCATGTTCTGGAGTTCCCACCCGGCGGGCTGGTCGAAGATCTTGTCCAGCACGTAGCTCTGCCAGAACTCGATAAGTGCGTCGGCCTCGGCCAGGTCCTCGGCGGTGCGGACGATGCCGACGTTCCGCCACATCAGCGACCGCAGGCTGTTGCGGACGTCGCCCAGGTTGAGCTCGCCGCGCGTCGAGCGCGTCACGTCGCTGCGAACGCGATCGGGCGCCGGGTCGCCCTTGGCGGCGCCCGAGAGTTCCTCGACGATCCACCGCCCCGCCGTCCGGCCGTACACGAGGCCCTCCAGCAGGCTGTTGGAGCCCAGGCGGTTGGCCCCGTGCAGGCCCGTCGACGAGACTTCGCCGCAGGCGTACAGACGTTCCAGGCTCGTGCGGCCGACTTCATCCGCCTTCACGCCGCCGATCATGTAGTGGGCGCTCGGGCGCACCGGGATGCGGTCCTTCGAGATGTCAATGCCGAACTGCGAGCACGCCTTTGCGATGCCCGGGAACCGCTTCCGCACGTCGCCGCCCAGTCGCGCCAAGTCCAGAAAGACGTGCGTCTCGCCGGTCTTGCGCATGTGATGGACGATGGAGCGGCTGACGACGTCGCGCGGCGCCAGGTCGCCCATCGGATGGTACTCGTGCATGAACGGCTTGCCGGCCTTGTCGACAAGGCGCCCGCCTTCGCCGCGCACCGTCTCGGAGATGAGGTGGCGGCTGGCGCCCGCGATGTACAGCGTGGTCGGGTGGAACTGCACGAACTCCATGTCGGCCAGCAGCGCCCCGGCCCGATACGCCATCGCCAGGCCGTCGCCCGTGGCCACCTCGGGGTTGGTGGTTTCGCGGTAGATGCGCCCCAGGCCGCCGGTGGCCAGAACGGTGCACTTCGCCTGGACGGCAAACATGCCCTGCTTGGCGTTCCACGCAAGGACGCCGATGACGGCGTCGCCGGCCGTCAGGAGGTCGATCGCAAACGTCTCGGCGCGCATGTCGATCGCCTCGTTTTCGGCCACGCGCCCGAGGAGCGTCGATGTGATTTCCTTGCCGGTCTCATCGCCCCTGGCGTGGAGGATGCGCGGGGCGCTGTGGCCGCCCTCGCGGCCGATGCTGATCTGGCCGCCCGTCTTGTCGAACTCGGCGCCCCACGCGATGAGTTCGCGGACGCATTCGGGGGCCGCCGTCACAACCTCGCGCACGACCGCCTCGTCGCACAGCCCGCAACCCGTGGCCAGCGTGTCCGCCATGTGACCTTCGATGGTGTCGGAGGGGCCGATGGCCGCCGCGATGCCGCCCTGGGCGTAGAAACTGTTCGATTCCGTCAACTCGCTCTTCGTCAGAAGCGTGACCGCCAGGTGCGGTGCCATCTCCAGCGCCGCCCTCAGGGCTGCCACGCCCGACCCGATCACCACCACGTCCGTAAAGACCTGCGGCAACCGGGCCGTGTCGAACGCCACCAGGTACCGCCGCACATGAGCATGCCGTCGCATCATCGCCTCCTACGAGAAGGCAAAATGATACGCCCGCGCCGCGCGGCGAACAAGATGAAAAGGGGTGCGGAGAGTTGGGAAGGCCCGCTCACTGCACGCGAGTGACCTTCGGGTGCTCGTGTTCGGCCGCAACGGGGTTGGTGAGCGTGCCGATGCCCTCGATCTCCACCTCCACGGTGTCGCCGATCTGCATCGGGCCGACGCCGGGCGGGGTGCCGGTGGCGATCACGTCGCCCGGCTCCAGGGTCATGATGCGGCTGGCCCACGAAACGAGGTGCTGGCAGTTGAACGCCAGTTGGTCGGTGTTGGACTTCTGCCTGACGGCCCCGTTCAGGCGGCAGGCGATGGCCAGGCGGTTCGGGTCGCCGGGGGCCGTTTCGATCCACGGGCCGACGACGCCGAACGTATCGAAACCCTTCGCGCGAGTCCACTGCCCGTCCTTCGTCTGGAGGTCGCGGGCCGTGACGTCGTTGAAGCACGCGTAGCCGAGGATGGCGGCGTCGGCCTTCTCGACCGGCACATTGCGGCAGCGGCGGCGGATGACGATCGCCAGCTCCGCCTCGTGGTCGACGCGCCCGACGCCCTTCGGGTAAAGGATCGGGTCGCCCGGGCCGGCCAGGGCGGTCGGCGGCTTCATGAAAAGGACGGGCTCGCCGGGGAGCGACAACTTCATCTCTGCGGCGTGGTCGCGGTAGTTGAGGCCGATGCAGAGCATCTTCGACGGCCGCGCGGGCGCAAGCAGCCGCACCTCGGCCAGCGCGTACGTCGTCCGCATCGGCACGATGTTCTCAAAGTACGGGCGCAGGATTTCGCGGATCCGGTCGCCTTCCAGGATGCCGTAGCGGGTCTGGTCGCCCGTCAGGAAACGCACGAGACGCATTGAAATTCCTTAACGTATGTCATTTGTCTCCGGTCATTTTACCTTGGGGGCGGCCGGCGGGCCGGTCATCGTCCAGATCGTCTGACACGGCAGGCCTTCCGGGTACGAGATGGGCAGGAAACTGCCCGGGCCGGCCAGGAAATCGGGGACCCCGGCGGTCCGCGCCCACTCCAGCGGCGGCCGCTCGCCGTCGCCGATGCGGAAGCCGAATCGCAGCGTCCGCCCGCGCTCGCCCCGCAAGGACGCGAGGGCCTTCCACGGCACGGCCGCCTCGAAGATCGTCACTTTCCCGTCCTCGTCGCGCGAGATGCTCGCCTGTGCACCGTCCACCGGCCCGTACCAGGAATCCTGGTTGCCCGGCACGTGGTCCCGCAGGACCTGCCGCGGGCCGCGCAGACGCACCACCTGGGCCCCTTCTTTGCCGAAGGTGACGGCCATCAGGTGGTCCGTGTCGCGCATCGCCCCGACCGGAAACGCGCGGTCGCTGCCGCGCTTGCCGAAGTCGTCGTCCGCGCGGTCCCCGCCGCCCCACGCAAGCTGGATAGCATCGCCGTCGGAGGCGAATCGCCCGGCGCGGAACGTCGCGCGCTGGCGGCGGACCGCCGCACTGAAGTAGAAGAAATCCGCATCCCACGCGGTCAGGACCTCGGCCTTCACGTCGCCGGCGCCGCTGGCGACGACGACCGGCTGGATGCCCTGCCAATCTTCCAGGCCGTAACCGACCCTGACCGTCCGCTGCGGAATCATCGTCGGCCAGACCGACGGCGAGCGGCGGGCCACTTCCTCGTTGACGGTGGCCGCGGCCTGGATGGAGTACGGCGGTGCGTCAGGGTCCACCGGCACGTCGAGTTCGAACGCGACCTCGCGGGCCTGCCCGGGATCGAGGCCGAACTGGTACTTCGACTGGCGCGACTTCCACCCCTCGGGCATCAGCAGGCCGGTCATGACTTCGGCGCGATACGGCCGCTGGTTCTGGATCCAGAGCGTAGCCGTCATGCGGCCGGGCTGGTCGCCGGCCACGAGGTTGCGGATCCAGAGCGTCGCCGGGGCGATTCCAAAGATCTTCGCCCCCCGCAGCCGATCGCGAAGCTGGTTGGCCGCAAGCTCGGTCGTCACGATGTATACGGGCGCCTCCCCCAGGGGCACGATCAACCGCTCCCCCTTCCAGATGCCGATGGAGTTGCCGACAATGTCGAAGGCTTCCAGGCGGCTGCCATCGTCGAAGACGAGCGCCCCGCGGTCGGGGCTGGCCGGGTCCTCGCCCGCCCACGACCAGACGACCGCGACCCGCCGCTCGGCGCCGGCAAACAGGTGCGCCTGGACAAGCGGCGTGTCGGGCCAGAGGTCTTCGCTGTACGGTGCCCCGGATAGAAGGTGCGTCATCCAAGCGTACGCCGCCGCGCTCGCCAGCGGCGTCGGAACACCGCGGCCGTACGCGACGTAGACGCGCTCGGCGCCGCTCGCAAGCGCCAGGACGTGCCGCGTCACCAGCTTCCACGCCTGCTGCTGCGGCGTCGCGGCCAGCGGGTCCTCGCCAGTCTCGCCGACCATGATGCGTTTGATGCCCGCGCGGCGTGCGACTTCGCGCGAATAATCGAGCGACCTGCGGAACGCGCCGCTCCGCAGGTTCGGCGCCGATGCGTCGGCATTCAGCCACACGCTCACCGCGTCCGCCCCCGCCAGCACCGGCCCTTCCGTCAAGAGGTCCACCAGGTCTTCCGGCGTTGCGGCCACCGAGAGCGAAACGGGGGCTTTCGTGCGGCGGACGGCTTCCAGGATGCCCGTAACACCCATCCGATACGCCGCCACCGACGCGGCGATGCTCGTGGATTCGAACACTCTCGGCCCGGCCGCATCGCGGCGTCGGCCCGTAGGCGTCTCCAGCGGCCCGCCGCCCAGACAGAACGCCGGGGCGATCTGCCAGTCCTTCGCCACGTCGGCGTAGTGCGCGACCGCCGCGGCCTGCGCCTCGACGAGCGCCGGCGGGGGGGCGCTCTCATAGGGAGGCTCCAAGAGGACGATACCCGTCGGGGCGAGGCCGGCCGCCACAACAGGCTTCAGGGTCGCATCGCCTTCCTCCCATCGCGACTCCTCTGATCTGCCAGGAATGGCGTGGAGGGTGACCGCGCGGCCGTCTTCCCAGTAGAACGACAGATGGGCGGCGCCCAGACGCCGGCAGATCTCCGGAAAGTTCCCCAGGTCCGACTCCATCGGCGCCGCCATGCCCCACGGCCCTTTCGTGTCGGCCCCCTCGCTGACAGCGTGGACGGCCGCGATACCGCAGGCCGCCGTCGCCGTCTGGTTCTCGGCGGTGGCGGTGACCAGGATATGGTAGTAACCGAAGGCCGTGACTTCCTTCAGCACAAGGTCGGCGGTCGCCATGCCGCCGGCATCCGGAAAGACGTTCGGCAGCGTCCCTTCGGCGATCTTGCGCCCGTAGAAATCCTCGGCGTAGTATCGCAGGCGCACGGGGGCCGGCGCGCCCGTAAGGCCCACAGTGACCGTCATCCGGGCCGGCAAGTCGCCCTCGGGCCCCATGCGGCAGAGGCCCCCAGGCGCGACGGGCTCCACTTTGATCGCAAGGCGGCTTTGCGCATCGGGCGCGGGCGGCGTCTCGAACGGATGACGGTGGAACACCTGCTCCAGGACGCGGCGCTGGAGGTCCGTCAGGCTGAGCGTCCGGAAATCATCCAGCGGCTCGGGCTCCGCGCCGCGCGCCGTGGAGGCGGCAGGTTTGGCGACGGGGGCGGGCGCGGACTTGGACGCAGGGGCCGGCTCAGATTTCGAGGGCGGCGAGGGCGCAGGCGCCGGCGCCGCCGCGAGGACCGCCCACCCGGCGACACAAAGGGGCGCCAACGCCAGAATCGTTATCCGCCAAACCTTCCGCATCCAGCACCCTTTACGCATACCTGCCCGGCATGGAGCGCCGGGCAGCGCGGCCCCGGAGAAAGCGGCTACGGATTATAGCGCGGGCCTCCGGCTGCTCCAAACAAAAACGCCGCCCCGACGTACGGCGTCACTTACGGTGGGGTGGCACGGCCACGCTGTTGCGTGGCCGTGCAAGCCGCCCAGCGTGGAACACGGCCACGCAACGTACGTGTTTAGCGTAGATGGGTGGCATAGTCACGCTTTTGCGTGACCATGTCGCTGTGACGGGCCAGGCGCCGTTTGAGGCACATGGTCACGCAACAGCGTGACCATGCCACCCGGCTTGAGAGATTCCCCCGATAGTAACGCATTACGCACCGAGAGCTTCGGGCTTCGGATGGAATGGCAGGACGAACCGGGGAGCCTGTCACGATTGAATCTGTGGGTGCCACGGCTGCGCCTTGTGCAGCCGTGGTCGGCGGCGGGGACGCACGGCTGCAAACTGCGCAGCCGTGGCACCCACACAATCAAAGTTGACGGACAACCAGGACTACGGGCAAGCGGCCGGGCTACAGGCTGTTCAAGGAAACACCCTTTGCGTCAACACGCGCATCGCTGCAATCGGCGTCGAACTCCCCCGTGACGACGTTGTAGGTCCACCCGCCATCGGTCGCGCGAGCAACCGACGCCTGTCCGGCAAACATGAGGAACCGAACAGTGTTCATCCCGGAATAGGGGTTCTTCGGAATCACAAGCAGGTAGGGCCCGTAAGGAAACTGCGGCGACGGCTTGTCGCTCGTCTTGCCCTGGTCGTCGGTGTACAGGGTCATCTGTGCCACGAACTGAAGGCCGGGGATGCTGCCTTGGTGCTCAGCCTTATAGACCTCGATGCGGCTGCGGATCTCCTCGAGGCTGGCTTGGAGGGCCTGCGCCTTGGCGTTTTCCGCGCCTCCCCCCATCCGCGGGATCGCGATGGCAGCCAGGATGCCTATGATGACGATGACGATGACGAGTTCCAGTAAGGAAAACGCCGGCCGTGCTGTCGCTCTAGTCCCGTGCATGGGCACACCCCAGACGCAGTGCAATCCGCGCCACTTGATTATCGGCCGAAAGCGGGGTTGGCTTCACCGGAACCGCCCTTCCCTGGCGGATGGGGGTAGAGTCGAAGTCTGGCGCGGCGGCGGACGGACACGGGGAGTTGCTGTTTCCGGCGGCTTTCGCCAATAGGGCTATGCACTTGACGCCACCAACCCCAACCTGTGGGGTGGAATTCGAGGACTGCGGCCCAGCCCCTTGGGCTTGGTGGAGTCAAGGGAATAGGCCTATTCGCCAAAGTGCCGGCGCCTCGTTCCGTGCCGTGCTCCGTTTCCACACCCCGCTCATCGAACCGGACGGGCGGATTTCCTGCATCCAGCTCTCGGAGAAGAAGGACTCACGCCGTCGCCCACGGAAAGTTGCGCGGCCGCCCCTGGAGGCGGACCAGCCCCAGCACCTCGTGCAGGTACACGGCCGGGTATCTGGCCCGGCCGTATCCTTGGTGCGGGTATTTCGCGCGCAGCCACCCTGGCGGGGCGAGCCCGCCGCCGGCCACGGCACGGCTTGTGGCCGTGCCAGGGTGGCTCGACCGCTGACGCAGCCGCCGCCCGCCCTTCGTCCTGGCGGGTACGCGCGGCTGACCGACCCCAGCGAGAAGTAGTTCGCCCAACCCGCCAGCAGGCGGTTGAGTTCGCCCACCTTCTCCGGGACCGTCGGCCGGGAACTCTCTCGCCCGGTCAGGGTCCGCAGGGAGGTGCAGCATCGCCCCATCGACGACGCGACGGGCCACCGATTTCAGAAGCTCCGCGTGCGGTATCGTGTCGAAGTACCCGCTCAGGTCCGCGTCCACCACCTCGGTGTGTCCGCTCATCAGAAGCCGGTGGACGTGCTGCACCGCATCCAACGCCCCCCGGCCGGGCCGGTAGGCGTACTGCTCGGCGGCAAGGTCCGCCTCGAATATCGGCGACAGCACCAGCACCGCCGCCATCTGGGCCACCCGACGCGGCCTGGAGGCGTCCCTCGCGGGTCTCCGGTCGGCCGTCACGCGCGGCCGCTACGGGCTTCCCGTGTTTACGCCGGTTCCCTCTTTCAGGCATGCCGCCGCCACTACCCCGGCAGGACCACGCGGGCCAAGTCGCTCACCGCCCCGCGCGGCATCGGCCTTCCCCGGGTCACAGACGGGTCGGCCCCTGCGTTGAAAGTTTCGAGGCCTGCTCGGCGTTCACTCGCATTGCGGCCTGCCTGCTCGCGGAGTCCCCAAGGGACCCTTTCCATCGAAGGCTTCGACGGCTTCGTTGCCTCCGCCGCCGCCGCTCCGATTGCTACCGGCTGGAGCGACATGAGTTGCCGGGCAGGTTTCGCACCCGCTGAGAACCAGCGCCGATCACGGCGCACTGTGGCCGCGGATTCTGGCAGGTGATGCCGCCCGGCGAGAACACTTCCTTGCCGGCTCGCGGCCTTTACTGAACCTTTTTTTGCGAAGGGGTTGACCCCTTCGCAACCACGGTAACGATCTCGCCCTTCTCGGTCTTAAAGACGAGCAGCGTGCCCGAGAGGTCCTCGGCGCTCTTACCATTGCGGTAGAGCGTGACCGCGGCGTTCGGCCACGGATTGTGCAGGCGGCACTCGCCGCCGGCCTGCGACCGGATTTCCACGAACTCGATACTGCCTTTCTCCATCGAGGCGCTCACGAGAAACGCGCCGCGCGCCAGCAATGTAAACTGCGCGTCCCACTCCTTCGGCCAGGCCGGGAAGACGTGGATGATCGGGTCCTTGCCCGGCGCGGGCGGGGCGCTCTGGAGCAGCGCCTCGTGCATGGCCTCGGCGGCCCGGCCGAGGCGTTGGCATCCGATGGCCCCCGGCCCTTCGCGCAGTTCCAGCCGGTTCGGCAGGACGCCGTCCGGCCCTCCGCCTGCGGCATCGCAGAACCCCCGCGGCGGCAGGCTCCGCATCTGGCTGGGGATCATGAACTTCAGGTCCTTCCCGCGCCCCAGGTGGGCAGCGGCCGTGGCGCTCTGGTCCAGTTCGTGAACGGCCGTGTTCTCATCGAAGCCGCGCGCGTGCATGGCCTCGAACGTGGCGGTGGCGGTCTTCACGATCTCGGCATCCTCGGTCCCGACCGTCACGAGGTCGTAGAAGAGCGCCGGCACGAGGCTCGGGCGATCCGGGTTGCCTTGGCGCGCAGGGCCGACGGCGCTCGCCCATCGTCGCGGCTCATCGGGCTGCCGCGCCTTCGCCGCCTCGTTGGTCGGCAGCGGCGCGAGGTTGGCGGCAAACTCCTGCCAGGCCGGCCGCAGGTCGGCGTCCACGCCGAGGATCTCGGACGCGCGGATCGCCAGCGGCGTCATCCCGCGCATCGCCGAGACCTCTTCCAGCGCGTCCTGGGCGTCCCAGACCGGCTCGTGATTGTTCACGTGGTAGATGTGGTACTTGCCGTCATCGGCCTTCTTTACGTTCGGGAAGTTGCGGTAGAACTCCACCGCGCCCTTGATCATCGGGTACGCGCGGTCCTTCAGCCACGCCTTGTCCTGCGTGAACTCGTAGCGCAGCCAGTAGAGCCACGCGATCTTGGCCGTGGTCGAGAAGATGTGCGTGACGTGGCCGAACGGGCCGGCGCCCTTGTCCGTCATGACGTAGCGCCCCTGTTCCCACTTGCCGTTATGGTTGCGCCAGTTCCAGCGGCTGTTGAAGGTCTGCTTGGGCTCGGCGAAAAGGCGGAACGCCTCGGACCGCTGGTCCCAGGGCTTGCGCACGAGATACAGGTCGCGCATCTCGGCGGCGATGTCGGCCGGAAGCTTCTCGAGGCCGTCGAACCAGGTCGTCTCGGGCAGCCAGACGCCCTGGCTCCCCCACTGCTCGCGGGCGGCCTCGGCGCAGGAATCGTACATGCGGCTGTACATCGCGAACATCGGGTCCATGAGTTCAAATCGGTTCACCGCCGGCAGCGCGTTGTAATAGCAACTCTGATTATGCCACCAGTACTGCGAGCCCCACTCGCGCATGTCGCCGGTCGTGTACCAGATCATGCCGCCGAAGCGCGGCATGTAGGCGCCGCGCGAGCTGGAGGCCATGACGTAGAGGTAGTACGTGTAGTTCTGCTCGACGTAGTCGGCCGCGCCGTCGTCGCTGTGGAGGCGCACAAACGCCTTCGACCAGAAATCGTGCCACCAGGCCTGGTTGCCGGCCAGGAGGCCGTCGAAGCCTTTCGCGGCAGCCGCCTCCAGTTCCTTGAGCGCCTTCGCGGCCACATCCTCCTTCGGATCGAAACTCGAGGCGCTGGCGATAAAGACCGTGAACGCCCCCTTGGCAGGCGCCGCCGTCAGCCTCACGGCGCACTCGTTGACGTACCGCGCTTTTTCCTCGCGGCCCGCGATGCCGATGGCGACGGCCGAGGCGTTGTAGTAGTCCCCCTCGCGAAACTCCTGCACGAGGATGATGCGGCCGCCGCGGATCTCCAGCCGCGAGGTCGCCGTGTGCTCGCCCGTCGACACCACCACGGCGTGCTGCTTCGAAAGTTCATAGTTCTTCTGGGGGATGTACTGCAAGGCGTACCGCAGCATGCGCAGGTCGATGTTGATCGGCGCGGGTTGTTCCCGCTGGTCGTCGATCTCGACGGCCATGACGTCGCGCTCGTGCCAGGCCAGCACCCGGGCGAGGACGCACTTGCCCTGAACAGTCAGAAGGCCGTCGTAGACCGCCAGGTGCTGCCGGAAGGTGTCGCCGGCGAAGACGTCCTCGCCGAAGTCCACGAGGTTGATGTCCACGTAGCCGCAGACGCTCGCGTAATCCATGCTGCCGCGAGGGAAACCGCACGTGCTGCTGCTCGTGGCAAAAACGTCAACGCGGTTGATCTGGAACTTCAGGGCCTCCGGCACGGTCCAGACGAGGCTGCCCATGCGTCCGTTGCCGACCGGCATGCCCTCTTCGCCGCGCTCGACGGGCTTCTCGTACGTGAGGTCCGCCCGCGAGACGAGGCTCTCAAAATCCACCGCCATCAGGCCGTCGGCCAGGGCGCGGCCCGGAGACAGGAAGGCAACCGCAAGCACAAGAGCGGCAACCGCCAAGCTTCTCATGGCAACCCCCTTTACCCCGCGTAGTGTCTCACTCAGATTGCACATTATCCAAGAGGCTGGGTGCCACGGCTGCGCTGTTTGCAGCCGTGCTCTGCGTCGAACGGCGGCACGGTTGCTGAACGGCGCAACCGTGGCAC
>Ga0209777_10007691_pt1 | contig 11910 bp, 10 predicted proteins | sample FrelakmetHBP12HB_FD_187147 | JGI IMG/M metagenome (GOLD analysis project Ga0209777, IMG submission 187147) | Freshwater lake sediment microbial communities from the University of Notre Dame, USA, for methane emissions studies -HBP12 HB (SPAdes)... | ecosystem: Environmental > Aquatic >... | reverse complement strand
GTATTAGACTAAAAAAAGAAAAAGTTATCAAGGCATACTTTGTCGCCTAAGTGAAGGCTGGATTATTGAAAAAATGTCATTTGTGTATTCTAATACAGAATAATTATTTTCTTATTTTTTAGTTAAATTTAACTTAAAAATAAATGAAAAATAGTATTAGACTAAAAAAGAAAAAGTTATCAAGGCATACTTTGTCGCCTAAGTGAAGGCTGGATTATTGAAAAAATGTCATTTGTAATACAGAATAATTATTTTTAGTTAAAAATATAATTGGAATAATATTGAAGAAACTTTTTAGTAAAATAATATATATGTCATGTTTAAAATATGAAATTAATACTTTTTTTCATTAAATTGAAAAATAAGAAATAATAAATAGAAATGGAAAAAATAACAAATTTATCTCAAATAAATAAACTATATAGTTTAAATTTTGAAGAAAGAGATTTGAAAAGATAATCTTCAATTACAATAACCTATTAAATCTTAAATTATATAATTTAGATAAATTTGATCAAATAAATGATGTTAAATTATTAGATAGTTTAAGTATTTATTATACTGGAAATTAATAAACCAATATTAAGAGGAAATTTTGAAAATATTTTATTTGATATTAACACTAGATTAATTGATTTAAATAATTCAAATGGAGCACTGAGAATTGGAATAGAATTCTTATATATGAAAAAATATAATGAAGCTGAAAAATATTTCTTAAAAGGGATATAAATGAATGATAATAGATGTAAAAAGAATTTAGCTTTAATTAAATATCATCAAAAAATATGATGAAGCTATGTTATTATATAAAGAAATACTATTAAAAGATTGTAGTATAATTATAAATATTGTACTTTTATATAAATTTAAATTTGAAATTTATAAATTACAAAAAAATGTATGGATAGAATAGAATTAATTATAGATGATGCAAGTTATTTTTATTATTATTTATTAAAATTACCTTTTACTAATAATTTAATTGAAAATAAAAAAAGAGAATTATTAATATTGGTATTGATTATTATAGAGATAATAACTATCAAGTAGTAAAATTAGATTTTTTATTTTGCGAAATTGAATACGATATTGGAGATTCAATTGAGTTAATTCAAATTTATGGATAAATAATTAAATGAAATTTCATTTAATAAAGATAAAAATTGTTTTGATTCATTTGAATAGAAATCAGTTGTAAAAATATATTTTTTACAATGATTACCAGAAGAAATTTCAATAAATTTACAATTTGATAAATTTTTAGAAGATAAATAATCTAATAATTCTTGATAAAATTCTTGATAACAATATATATTACATTCTAAATTAAATCCTATTTGTTCTAATGAAATTGATTTAGAATTTTTTAAATTAATCGAACCTAAAAATCTATTATCTATTAAAGAAATCAATTTCTTACATCGTGGATCATTAAGTTCGCAATTAAAAAATCCTTCATTATTATAATTATATAAATCAATAGGAATACAACTTTTTAAATTATTAAATATTAATTTATGCTGTAAATTTAAACTTTCGCAAATACCAGTAAAACTAGTTAATGAGTGACAATATAATTTATTATTTTTAATTATTACTGTTATAGAAGTTTCATATCTTCCATAAATAGGATAAATTGGAATATTTCCTAGAATTAATTCTTTATTAATTAATGATAATCCTAATTCATCATCTAAAGAGCATGTATAAATTCCATTGTTAAGTTTTCCATTTAACGGATAATTTTGAAATCGAATAAATTTTTCGAATTGATCTTGATGAGTTTTTGCTGTAAAAATCAATGAATCTTGATTTTTATTAACTGAAAATAATCTAATATCTCTATCAATAATATAAAATATATCATTATCATTTAATATAACTGAGAAATTTTCATCTAAATTTTGGTATAGTTTATCGTCTTCTATATTTGAATTTTCAAAATATAGAAGAATAATTTCTTTTTTCTCATTAAGCCATTTTATAATATCTATCATTTTTCTAAAAAAAATTTTTATAAGATATATAATATTTTCAATTATAAAAATATGATAGATATTATTGCAAAATCAAATACTGAAGATATTGAATTTCAAATAATTTTTTCCTTAGCTTTAGGATTATTATTAGGTCAATTTTCATGGGGGTTATTCTATACATTTCTATTTATTGTTTTTTATGAAATTTATGTAATTACAATTACATCTTTATATCCTCCATCATGTAAAATATTAGATAGATTAAATATTAATTTATTTTTTATCTTTGGATTTATTATAAGTCGTATATGCTTTAAAAATGAAACGGGTTTTGAAGAAATAAGAGATACTTGGAATAGAGATTTATGTTAATTAAAAACTATTTCGTATTTACCACATTTATATTTAATTAATTTATTATTTTTATATTCTATTGCCAAAGAACAATCTCCGGTTCTTATTTTCATATATTTCATTGAATTTTTATGAAATATTTCAATAAGATATCCATTCTTATCAGATAATGGTACTAATAATTTTGTACCATTATCTTTAATATAATATATAATTACATTTTTATAATTATATAGTGGTATTATATAATTACATTTTAAAACAACAGAGATAATTATTTGTTTATTACATTTTTCTTCACATGAAGAAATATTAGAAAATGTTGATAAATTGTATTTTAATTTTGCTAATTCATAATTGAAATTAAGTATTGGGACTTTAATTGAATTCATTATATATTTTAATTGATAAAAACAATTGTTTTTATTTTTTTATTTAATAATATTTAACATTTCATCATAAATATCTATTTTATTAAACTGTTCCATTGAACTGAGTGTAAATTCATTATTACTTATAAAATTACAATAAAAATATAGATATTCAGCCATTTTTATTGTAATTTTATATCTATAATCTGCTGATTCTAAAAATTTTTCTTGTATTGTTTTTCCATGACTTGTATCTTCTGAAGAGAAAAATAATACTTTAGGAAAAAGTTGTTCGTGATAAATAACTCCTTTCATATAAAAAGTTTCAACATTTAAAGTCCACGAAGGAACTTTATTTTGAACGAAACGTTCTTTTTTTAAAAATCCAGCGATAACACAATTTTTACAATGTTCAATACCATTTGTTAAAAGCCAAGAAATTGCTTTATCATCTATTTCTTGTTGATCATCCCTAGAAGTATACATATTGTAAATTTTATTTCTATTTAAATTCGTATATATATTTAAAGGGGACTTACATTTAGTAATATCACAAATATCTAATAAACTTTTCATATCATGAATATAAAATCTATTAATATAAAACAAACCATCAATATTTAGAGCAAATTCATATTTATTTTTAAATGTTTTAAATGTTGAAAAAATATATTCGTCTTCATCTAAATATATGATATTTTTATTATAATCTTCCCAATCACATGAATGTATAAATATATTGTTTTTAATATTTTTAGAAAATGTATTAAATTGATCTTTTCCTTCATCAGTATAATAATATTTAATACGATTATTTTTATCAATTAAATGTATTTCTACATTTAATTGGTCACCTTTTAGATTTTTAAAAGAAGATTTAATTTCATCTTCTAATATAGATAATTCAGAAAAATCGATAGTTGTAATAAATTCTTGAGATGTTGATGAATATTCACCATCAATCATTTGAATATTGGAATATTCAAAAAACATACTATCTATAATATAAACTTTAATTGTCATTTTATCTTATAAAAATACATTTTTTTTCATTTTTACTAAAAATTAGAAAAAAATGATTTTTTATGTTTTTTATAATAAAAACAAATGTCTTTAGAACAACAAAGAGTAAACCCTAAAATTATAGTAGCTAATACATCTTTTTTTTCTCTTGAGAGAATTGAAGAATATTTAAGTACTCTTCTTAAAAATTTAAGAAATAAAGATGAGATAAATGCAAAATTAGGACCTAATATTTCATTTATAGTTAATATATTACCAATTACATTAGCAGATATTACTATTACAAATAATAGAAATGAACCTGAAAAACTTCCATATTTAACTAATTATGTAAATAAAATAGCTGATAATTTTGAAAATTCTCTTCCAGAAGAAAATAAAAATAATTTCAAAACAAAACAACGTAGTTATTTTTTTAATAGACTTTATAAAAATTTAGAGAAAGTTAAACTTAAACGTACAGTTGGTAGACCATATATTTATTGTGATAACGAAGTAATTTTTAATATTCTTCTTGGTAAAAATTTAGATGGTGAAGATAATTTTGTTAGATCTTTTAATATTAAAGAAGATAATTCTCTATATACACAAGAAGAATTGGATGATTTTAAAATGGAAAAAGAAGCTAATATTTCTAAATTAACTAAAATTGATCTTAAATATAAGCAATATAATATTAATGATATTGCAGATTTTTTTAATTTTTATTCTAAAGATTTATATAGTGAAGATAGAATATTATTTTGCAAAATGATTGAAAATTTAATTGAATTATCACAAAATATTTCTACGGATTTTGATTCTACTTTTACTTTTGATGAAAATATAATTAATGAAGATCTTAAAAAATTTTATTTAGATGAAGATGAACTTAAATCATTATTAGAAATTTATATACAAAAATTTATTGTAAGACAATATAGATTTTTATTCAGAGAAAATGGATTGATTTATAATTTTTTAGTTGATAAATTTAAAATTGATAAGAAAAAAACACACCTTCCTTTTAAGTCAAATTTATCAGAAAAACTTATAAAGGAAGAAGAAGGTGTTTTTTATATTGAACGTACTATTTTTTCTGATGATGATTCTATAAATTTATTTATGAAGAATTTATTATATTCAATTAACACAAATTTTAAAAATAATAACTATCCATCTTTTTTTAATAATTTAATTTTTGATTTGATCGATTTGAAGAATCTATGTTTAAAAATTGGACTTATTGGTAAAGTAAATTTAGTTTCTGGATTTTTCTCAGAATACAATTTTTATATCAATGGATTAGTTAAAAAATACGATATCGAACTGCAAAAAATTGAAGAAGAGATAGATATCATATTTGGTCCGTTAAAAAAGCAACCCCTTATTGAAATCCCAGGATTTTATCTAAATGATGAAGAAAAAGAATGGATAACTAAAACAAGAGAAAGTATAATTAAAAAAATTGAAATCGCAACTATTAATGGTGATGAAGAAGAAATTAACCAATTAAATCTTACATTAAATAATATGAATCCTAATGAAAAATATTATTTTTCGTATGAAGAATATCATGTTGATTCAAAATCAAAAGTAGATGGAGATTTACAATATTCAATTAGTACAATAAAAATCCCCGTTGATAATAATTTAATATTATGTAATGATTTATTTTTAGCTGCGAAAAAGGATATAATTATAAATTTTTTTAAGCCTTTCTTTTTACCATTTGCACCAATTGATAGACAACCTACTCTAACAGTTAGTTATAAAATGAATAAATTTGATAAAGAAGTTTTATATTTATTTGTATCTTATAATAGTTCGGACGATTGTTACGATGCTTCAAAATTCAGAACTATTTTTACTACTATTCCAGTAGATAAGATTAAAAGTAATCCAGAATTTTTTACAGTTAGATGGGAAAAAACTTCTGCTCAAAAAGCAATATTAAGTGGAATTGATGGTGAAAGAACATTAAAATTATATAAAACACCTCAAGGAATGATGTCAATGAAATTAGAATATCCATTTGTCGATGAATCTTATAAAAATATTCTAGAATCATTTTTATCTACAGAAAAAAATAATTCTAGAATGACTATTAGAACTATCGGATCAGTTCAAAATAAATATATTCCTACAGATTTTGCTAGTAATTTCCCAAGAACAATGATTAACGAATCTTCTAGAAGATCTGCAGAATTTTACGCTTCAATGAATAGAAATAATATAACTTCTACAGATAGAGATAACTTTCCATCTTCTAGAAATAACTTTCCATCTTCTAGAAATAACTTTCCATCTTCTAGAAATAACTTTCCATCGAGAAGAGTAGATAATAAAAACTTAGAAATTACAAGGGATGTAAAATCTAAGTTTTCAAATAATTTATATAATTATTTAGTTGATGATATAACTGATAATATTGATATTACTACAAAAAAACTATCTTCATTTCCTATTCTTCAGAAAAATTATAATAGAAATATTAAAGAAGAAGAAGGATATACAAGAGTATCTTATAAAACTAAAATAAGAAGTACAACACCAGGAAGAGAAAATTATCAACAAAGAAGTACAACTCCAGGAAGAGAAAATTATCAACAAAGAAGTACAACTCCTAGAAGTACAACTCCAGGAAGAGAAAATTATCAACAAAGAAGTACAACTCCTAGAAGTACAACTCCAGGAAGAGAAAATTATCAACAAAGAAGTACAAATCTAAGAAGTACAACTCCTGGAAGAGAAACTGACCGAAGAAATATTGGTCCTATTTGTGCTAGATCAATATCTAGAGGCATTTTACCAAAAGGTAACAATAATACATTACCAAAAATAAATAATATATTATCCAATTATCCAAATGTAGATTCACCATATTCTTCAAGACCCCAAACACCAAAACTAGAACAATCTAAAAATTCATCACCAATCAAAACAAATATTTTTGATAATGAAGAAGAATTGGAAGGACCGATTATTACTTTTAAAAGTAATTTTAATACTACTAAAACAGAAGATAGTGAAAGTGATGAAGAATTCGATTTTGCTCCTACCGTTGAAAATACCAAAAGTGATAGTGAAAGTGATGAAGAATTCGATTTTGCTCCTACCGTTGAAAATACCAAAAGTGATAGTGAAAGTGATGAAGAATTCGATTTTGATCCTACTACTAAAGATGATGAAGAATTTTAAATAAAAATAGAAAAAAATAATTTATCCATAAAAATAGAAAAAAATAATTTATCCATAAAAATGGATAAATTTTACAATGATTTTGCGAAAAAATATATACGTGTATATAATGAAAAAACTCATCCTATATATTTATTGACAAGTGAAAATTATGCTAATAAAATTGATAAATGTAAAACTTTTCAAATTGCATATAATAATTTTCATGGTAAATTTAATAAAGAAGATGATATTGATTTTATATTATATGCATATATTAGAAAGAATACTAATAAATTTTTTACAGAAGAAGAAAAGGAATTTATTAGCAAGAATATAAATGATTTTAGTAATATAAATAATTTTAATGAAAATATTTTTGAATTAAAAGCTAAATTAGATTTACTTACTAGTAAATATATGCTTATTGGAGAAAGAATTTTAACTATTGATACAGAAATATCTAAAAATAATGCATTAAAATATACTATACAAGATAAATATCATTCTATTAATTATAATATAACTTATAATGGTAGAAATTTAATTAATGATGATGCTTTGTATATTTTCAATTCAACAGAAGTTTCTAAAAATATACCTATTATTATTTACACAAATAATAAAGGTAAAAAATATACAAAAATATTAAAGGATGCAAATATAAATGATGATTTTATAAATGAAAAAATTCCTAATAATACAGTAGCATTCTTTGTCAATAAACAAATGATTATTATTAATACTGATACATCAAATTGTGTAATTAATATAAATATAGATAAAGATGAAACAAATGTTAAAAATCTAATTAATACATTTTTTCCTTTTAATACATTATTTACATATTTACTATTTACAATTGTAAATAAACAAGATAAAATAATTGGTACTATTTCATTTGATACTGAATTTAATTCTTATGAATTATATAATATTATTTTATCAGATCCTTATATGTCATTCTTTTTTAATATTGAAGAAAATACAACTCCATGGGCATCTAGATTACTTAAATATACAATTGGATTTAGAGATTATAACGAATCTATTCTTGTTTCTTCAAATTATACTAGAACATATATGCAAGAATTTAGTAATTATTCTTATATGTCAGATGTTATAATTAATGTTCCTGTAAATAAAAATGAAAGAGAAATAGGATTAACATTTTTATTTACAGCTAATAATGAATTTGAAGTTAATAATTTTGCTTATAGATTTTCTAAATTATTTTCTAAATATGTTAAAAATAATAGTCCACAAAAAATATCCCCTGAAAAATCTTCAGGTAGTCTATTGAGAGAAACAAAATTTAAAATATATACAAAATCTTCAGATGAATTAAAAAATAAAGCCCCTGAGATTTTTTATCATCAGAAAAAAACAAAAGGAGAAGAAAGAATTGTTCAAAATGGAAAATTTTATTTTACTAAATGTCAAAACGAAATGCAACCTCTTATGATAGAAGAAAATGAAATAGAAGATTGGAAATTATATGATAGAATTGTTGCTGAATTTCCACCTGCTAATATTCCTGTAGAAAAAAGATATTATTTTGTCTGTCCATTCGATGAATTTAAATATGTTTATCTTCAAGAAAATGAACAAACTGATGATAAGTCAAATAGTAAATTTCCATTTTTACCATGTTGTCAAAAAACAAAAGTTATTTATAATGAATTACCTAATTATATAAATTTTGCAAATGGAATAGTAAATTTAAATATTACTAAAAGTATTAGATCAATAATTTCAGATGCTATTTTAAATAAAAATAGCATTGGAGAAGTAGATGATGTTTTATCATCTTTTTTAAATCAAGGATTTAAAAAAGATGATAAAAAAAATTTCAAACGTTTTGGTGTATCTGATATTCAATCAGATCCTAATTCATTTATAAATGCTATATGTTTTGCATATACTGGAAATTATATTGATTCTATGAAAATTAGAAGAATATTAGCAGGTTTAGAACCTAATTTTAACACTGGTTTATATATTAATATCAACATATATAAACAAGAATTATATGATTATGATGATGATAAAATAATTTCAGACTTATTAGATCCTGAATTATTTATAGACCCTTATTTATTTTATAGAGGATTGGAAGAATTATTTAATATTAATATTTATACATTTGCTAAAATTCAAGATTTAAAAACATCATATCCAATATCATTTGATCAAAAAAATGCTATTTATCCAGTACTTGAAATTCCTAGATGTAGATATATGAATATTAGACGCGATAATAATTTACCAACTATTTGTATATATAAAAGTTATGGAAATAGTAAAACAAAAAACAATATACCAAATTGCGAATTAATTTTCTATAATATAGATAAACAAAAAATATTCTATTCAATAGATAAAGATTTTAACAAGTATTTATATAATTATTATCAACAAGTTATTCATCCAATTTCATTTGAAAAAAATATTTATTCTAATGAAATTGGATGTTATGATGATCCATTCGATACAAATTGGTTAGATATTATTTCACCATCATTAGGACCAATATTAGGTCAAGAAATTGATGGATATGGAAAAACTATTTCTTTAATTTTTCAAAAATGGACAATTGGAATTCCACAAACACAACCTTTTAATCTTCCTATTTTAACGAGACCTATTTTACTTGATATATGTGAAGTACATCAAGATTTTATTTTAGATAATTCTATAATTGAAGATGATTATGTTTGGATTCCATATAATGGAAATCCTAGAGGAATAAAAATATATTATAACAATAATATACAAAAAAAAGATTGGGATATTTCAAATTCAATTGAACAAATGATCAATGATAAAAATAAAACTTCATTATTAATGCAGATAATTAGTTATCTATGGAGAAGTGATTCTTCTCCAAATTTTGAAGAATGGATTATAAATAATTCTAGAATTGATGATCCTATTATATTTGAAAATGTTCCAATGCCTAAAATATCATGCAATAATAGAATGTTTCCTATTGGAAATACATTTAATGAACGCATTAATAAAATTGCATCTTGGTGGCCTTTTTTCTTCTATAGATCAAAAATTCATCTTAGTGAGGGTTTATTTAAAAGAATTTTAAATTATTTCAAAAGAGAAGAAATATTAACTAAGGGATTAGATAATAAAATTACAGAACCTAGAAAATTTGTAACAGACCTTATTTTTACCAAAACAGATTTTAATTCATATAACGATATTATATTTGATAATAATGATACATTAAAAGATTGGTTATCGTTTACTCAAAATAAAAAATATACAAATAAATCTCTTAATAATATGAATATTATTTATAAAAATATAGATTTGAAATTTAAAAATTTCAGAGAACCATTTCTTTTTAAAAACAATTATGGTAAAATATATATTATGCAAAATATAATTAAAAAATATCAAATTCCTCATTTACCTGCTTTGCAACTTGCATATTATTGGAAAAATAATAATAAAAATTTAGGTGAAGATTATTTTGATAATGATGTTACAAAATATGATAATGAAAAATATGTTATTTATACAATATATGAAAATGAAATAATAGTATTAAAAGATCTTAGTAATGGTTCAACTGATTATTTTGAATTATTATTATATGGAGGTAATAGATATGCTGCGATGTTGCCTATTCTTTAATAATAAGTGAAATTTCACTTATTATAGTAATAAATCTACATGATTTATTAGATCATATTTTAATGTTTTTAAATATATATCTTCTGTCATATTAATTAATTCTTCTTCATCGTAATCTTCCTAATATTTTTCTTCTATATTATCCCAATCATATTTATCATTTAAATATTTTGATAATTTATCATTATCTTTAATAAAATAATATAAAAGATATATATTAGTTTTTGCTTCATATCCATTATAATTACCAGTAAAAGAAGGAATAAGATATTCTATATTTTTAATATGATCTATTTTATCTTTTAAAATATAGAAAAGATTACTTGTACATATATCATTATAAATAATATTCATATCTCCAATATATTTATCTGTATTTATAATATCTATCTGTGTTTTGTCATCTTTTAAATCTTCATCGAGATAACAATCTAATTCTTTTAAAATTTTCATAAAATATGTAAAAAGAGTAAATGTTTCATTATTAACTATTATTTTATAATTCATATCGAAAGAATTAATTAAAGTAATAAGATATCCAAGTATAATTTTATTACTTTTTTCAGTATCAATATCTTTTTCATAACTGATATTAATTGTTTGATTTAAATGAGGATATTTTTTAAATATAGAATAATCCCTAAAATCTCCATTATTTAAATCTTTAAATTCACTGAGAAGATCTATATATAAATTTATATTTTAAGATAAAATAATATCTTTTTCTTTAATTGTAAGCATATGTAACCCTTGTGATTTTATATGATTGGAAATATTTGCATATATAATAATTTGTTCATTATTTCTAATATAATTAATAATATGATAATATGACAATATTTTATCATAATAATAATTATAGAATATAGGGAAATCTTTATAATTACAATATTTTAAACAAATTAATAATATTTCTTCTGATATATCATGTAAATTATATAAATTGTATATTAGAAAGATAATATTATCTTTGATAAATTCTTCTTTCTTTGAAAAATCATAATCAATCATCCAATAATTACATACATTTATTAAATTGATAAAATCATCTGTATTATTAATATTGTCATCTTTTGCATAATATTGTGTATCTACTAAAATACCATCTTTTATATGTTTATATAAAATTCCTTGTTCGAGAAAATCATTTGTTTCAATTTCATTATTATTGTATAAAATTAACATTTTTAGCTAAAAATAAGAAAAAATTACTGTGTATTACAAATGAGATTTTTTCAATAATTTAGCCTTCACTTAGGTGACAAAATATGCCTTGATAACATTTTCTTTTTCAGTCTAATACTATTTTTCAATATATTTTTAGTTAAATTTAACTTAAAAATAAGAAAAAATTACTGTGTATTCTA
>Ga0209777_10007690_pt1 | contig 11910 bp, 10 predicted proteins | sample FrelakmetHBP12HB_FD_187147 | JGI IMG/M metagenome (GOLD analysis project Ga0209777, IMG submission 187147) | Freshwater lake sediment microbial communities from the University of Notre Dame, USA, for methane emissions studies -HBP12 HB (SPAdes)... | ecosystem: Environmental > Aquatic >... | reverse complement strand
CACAAATCCACCTGGCCGCCAAACATTTGCAGCGCACCCTCCACAATCAGGTCACGGCGGGCAACAATGGTCTCCGCCTGCATGATCTCCTCCCCCAGCATCACGATCCGTTTCCAGGTGGAGGGTAGGCGCCCGGTTTTCGATTTTTCCGGTGCGGGTTTGCAGCACTTGACCATGGTCAAAACGTTGCCGGATTCTCCGAGGGGTTCGAAGCGCACCTCATCCATCTGCCTTTTCATCAGGAAAACGCCCAGGCCGCCCACCTGCCGGGAATCCAGGTCTGCATCCAGGTCCGGGGGAGCCAGGTTGGAGGGGTCGAACGGTTTCCCGTGGTCGCGGATGATAACGGTCAGGGCTTTCACGCTCGAGTCACAGGTGATCTCGATATCCCCCCCCTCGATACCCTCGTAGGCATGTTCGATGATGTTGGTGCAGGCCTCATCCACGCTCAACTCGACCGAGTAGATGTCGGAATCATCCATGCCACCATCGCGAGCCGCTTGGGCGGCAAAGGTGCGGATGGCATCCAGATGTTCGAGGCTGGCAGGAAAAATGGCTGTACGCATCGGAATGAAGAGACCGCCTCACAAATAGCAGGATGGAGGCGGCCTTAACCTTATCTTCTAAAAATCCACTATGTTGTCAGGTTAAAAGTTGCCGACCGCCGGAGTAACATCGTCGAATATCTTAAAGAGAGGCGTAAAACCGGTCAATTCAAGCGCAGATAATATTTTCTTGGGCACGGAGGCCAGGACGATCTCGCCACGGTTGTAGCGCTTGCAGTTGCGCTGACCCAGCAGCAGGGCGCGGAACCCGGCGCTGGACATATATTCCAGTTTGCTCATGTCCAGGATGATCCTGAAACGGCCTTCGTTGTTGAGGGCTTCGATCGCTTTGGTGAGGTCCGGGGCGGTGAAACTATCCACCTTCCCCTGCACGCTGAGCAAATCACAATGTTTGAACTGCTGGGTCGTTATTTCCATTTGGCCTCCGTTCCGTGATCCGTGATCGTTAAGAAATTATATCACGCGACTTGTCGGGCATTACCCCACCGCTGCCCTCCCCAGTTGGAGAGGGAGAAAAAGAACGGGTTCACATCCCCACTCCAAAGATCTCTCCGCCCAGTTTAAAGCCGGAAGCTTCGAGGCGGTGGTTGAACAGGGGGCGCATGCCGGTGGGGCGCAGTTGCCCAATGATCCTGCCCTCGGGTGAGACCCCGGTCTGCTCGAACTTGAAAATATCGGTCAGGGTGATGATATCCCCTTCCATGCCGGACAGCTCGGTGATATGGGTCATCATGCGGGAGCCGTCGGAGAGGCGCGCCAGGTGGACGATCAGGTTCACCGCGGCGGCGATCTGCTTGCGGATGGCGAGCAGGGGCATGTCCAGGCCGGCCATCATGCACATGGTTTCTAGGCGGGAGGTGCCATCCCGCGGGGAATTGGCGTGCAGGGTGGTGATCGAGCCGGTGTGGCCGGTGTTCATGGCCTGGAGCATGTCGAGGGACTCGGCGCCGCGCACCTCGCCGACCACGATCCGGTCGGGGCGCATGCGCAGGGCGTTGCGCACCAGGTCGCGCACGCTGACCGCGCCGATGCCGTCCACGTTGGGCAGCTTGGTCTCCAGCCGGATGACGTGGCGCTGCCTGAGCTTCAATTCGACGGCGTCCTCGATGGTGACGATCCGCTCCCGTTCGGGGATAAAGCCGCTCAGCGCGTTGAGCATGGTGGTCTTGCCGGAGCTGGTGTTGCCGGTGACGAGGATGTTGAGGCGGGTGACCACGCAGGCCTCCAGGAATTTGGCCATGTACGGGGTGAGGGCGCCCATCCCGACCAGATCATCCATGGTCATCTTGGTCTGCAGGAATTTGCGGATGGTGAGGTGGGGGCCGTCCACGGCGACCGGCGGGATGATGACGTTGACGCGCGAGCCATCCGGGAGACGGGCGTCGGCGGTGGGGTTGTCGGCGTCGACGCGGCGGCCGAGGAGGCTGACGATGCGGTCGATGATGCGCATCAGGTGGGCGTCGTCCTCGAATTTCACGCCGGTCTCGATCAATTCGCCGTTGCGCTCGACGAAGATCTGGCGGGCGCCGTTGACCATGATCTCGTTGATCAGCGGGTCGGGGAGGAGCAGCTCGAGAGGGCCATAGCCGACCAGGTCTGCCAGGGCGGCATCCAGCACCCGGTCACGGAGCGCAGGCTTGAGGTCCGCGCCGGTACGCCCGAAGGCCTCGAGCAGCACAGCGCGCAACTCCTGGCGATCCAGCCCTTTTCCGGTGAGGGGATCCTGCATCCCGGTCGAAACGGAATCGAGCAGGTAATGTTTCAGGCGCAGGAGGCGTGGATCGGACTGGAGAGGGTCATTCAGGTCAGGCAAATCAGGCATAGGCGCATCCTCGAGGCTGAGTATAGCATAGAGAAGGAAACCCCTGCAATCGACTACCCGGAACCCGGGTTTGCAATTAAAATGGTCGGAACCCATCGAAAAGAGGAGAGTTGCATGAAAAAGAAAGCCATTTTGTGGATCCTGGCCGGGCTGGTGGTGGTGGGACTGCTGATCCAGTTGATCCCGCTGCCGGGGCGAGGCAACAACCCGCCGGTGGTGGCCGAGCCGCCCTGGGACAGCCCGCAGACGAGGGCGCTGGCCGTGCGGGCCTGTTTCGATTGCCACAGCAACCAGACGGTCTGGCCGTGGTACAGCTACGTTGCGCCGGTGTCGTGGCTGGTGTACAGCGATACGGTGCGCGGCCGGGCGAGGTTGAATTTCTCGGAGTGGTCGACCAGCCAACTGCGCAGGGCGAACGAGGTGGCCAGGGTGATCCAGGAGGGCGAGATGCCCCCGGCGATCTACCTGCCGATGCACCCCCTGGCGCATTTGAGCGCAGCCGAGAAACAGCAGTTGATCACGGGGCTGACCAACTCGCTGAAATAGAGACGCGTACGTTAGAAACGATTGTCCTCGAAACCACCCCGCCGGAGCGAATGGCGGGGTTTATTCGTTCCTCAAAACGAATCCCGAAAAAACCCGGGACGATCCCGCCAAGACACCGAGACTTCGTGTGAGGAACAATTCCCTCCGTGAGTCTCTTCATACTTAAGTACCCTGCCGTGGAGGGTATTCGAGGAACAATTCCCGAAAATAACCGGGACGATGTGAGGAACGAATGTCAGCGATTCGTACCCTTTCAGGATGCTGCTCAATCGCTGACACAGCCAATCCCACGGGGACGCTATGCAGTGGCGGCTGGCCCTCCAAAGGGGGCCCCCATACGAGGACAATGACCCCTCGGGGTTAATATGCTGCGCGTAAGCCGCCTTGGCTAGTATGGTTACACTCCCCCACCTCATCGAAGCCCCTGGGTGTCGAGACGCCATTCCCACAGGGTCGCGGCGCAGGGAGGGAGGATGAAGTCAAGGGGGAGTTGGTAGATCGAGGGGGGATTTTCATGAATTCGCGTATAAATGAACAAAATAATGAGGAACGAATCCCAGATTGAGAGCCTAAAAAATAGCAAGAGACGGCCCACAAATTAAAAGCAAAGGACGGTGTTCGGGCCGTCCCTTGCCTGAGGATATTGTAGAACATTTGTTCTGTTAAGTCAAGAGGTTGTGGGTCGAGGGCACCCCGAAAGTACAATTGATAGAACCCCCAATAGAGCCGGGGACTTTGCCAGGATCTTCGAGGTGATCTCGCTCAAATAAGGAACTGGAAGATGGTACCATTTAATAACGCAACGACCTGATTTCCGCGCTGGAATATTGCCTGGCCAAAAAAAACCATATTGAAGTCGATATTTATAGTTGAATGGATAGGGATTTGTTATTGTGTCTCACTTAAGTTATAATGTGGTACACAAATGAATTTGTATCTCATATGTGAGACACAAGGTTCAATCAGATTGACTGGGGTCCTGGAAGGAAAAATAAATGGAACCATACTCTCCTGAGAAATTGCCTATTAATTTATCCTCCATGGATTGGTATATAGTTGCCAAGAAGATCAGTGAGGCAAGCGCGGCATTGGCTTATTACAACGGTGTTTTAGAATCAATCATTAACCCTGCGATTTTTTTGTCTCCTCTTGAAACCAAGGAAGCCGTATTCTCCTCTCGTATTGAAGGGACAATAACCACCGTCGATGAAGTGCTGAAATATGAAGTTGATATGAAACCAGGGAGCTCATCCAAAGAGAACGATATCATTGAAGTACTAAATTACCGAACAGCGACCCGGCATGCGAAAGACTGGTTAAACCGAAGTATGCCATTTAACATCACACTAATTTGTGCTATTCAAAAAGAATTAATACAAGGAGTGAGAGGCAAAGATAAACATCCGGGCGAAATCCGCAAAGAGCAGGTATGGATAGGCCCCCGCAATCGCCCGATAGAAGAAGCCACCTATGTTCCCCCAGAACCTTTAGGGCTCAAGACCCATTTGGATACCCTGGTTGATTACATGAATAGATCAGACCAGGAAGTATTGATCCAGACGGCAATCATGCACGCACAATTCGAGATTATCCACCCATTTTGTGATGGAAACGGTCGCACTGGCCGCATCCTGATCCCTTTGTATTTATGGAGTAAAGGGCGCATCTCTTCTCCAATGTTTTATATCTGTGAATATTTTGATGAGAACCGAGAACAATATCTGGATAACCTGAGACAAATATCCGAAGCCAAAGATTGGGAGAACTGGATTCTTTTTTTCATGGAAGCTATCACAGTCCAGGCGAAGCGAAATTCCGAGAAAGCGAATCAGGTTTTAAATCTATACAACAGGATGCGGAATAAAATTGCCGATCTTACAAAATCCCCTTATGCAATGAAAGTGCTGGACGCTCTATTCACAAACCCCATCATGAGACCCCCAGACTTTATCAGGATCTCCGGGTTAGAACCTAAAAGCGCACACAGGATCATCGCCAAATTAAAAAGTGAAAATATCCTTTCGACATTCCAAAAACATTCGGGCAGGTCTTCGGAAGTTTTGATTTTTGAGGATTTGTACAATTTAGTTCGATAAATCCGTATTAGTGTCTCACTTTTTCATAATTGTGAGTCACTAAACAATTTGTCACTCACAGGTGACCCACAATCCAGCGAAGGAAATGTTGAATATGGGAGGAATTGATGAATGAGGGCTGAGGGGCGGTTTTCATGAATCCGTGTAAAAAATAGCAAAAGACGGCCCACATATTAAAAGCAAAGGACGGCCCTGACGCCGTCCCTTGCCTGTGGATATTGTAGAACATTTGTTCTGTTAAGTCAAGAGGTTGTGGGTAGGGGTGGTAACCCGCCCACAACTGACTTTGGGATGTTGATAAGGTGTTAATTTATTGGAATGGAATTTAAGTTCGACGATAGCTTTTTCATTCATGGATGGATCCGGTGTTGGGCCTATTAGGGATTGCGTCAAGGTGACTAACCACGCTTAACATACCAATCCTGTAAAATTTCAGTTGGTGCATTCCATCCGAAACGTTTGAATAGTTGCTGAGCGGCATCGAGTGCGTAAGCTTTATTACCTGATATTAAGTCGGGGCGGGCAATATTTTTGGAATATGGATATTCTTGCATTTGAGTACGATACGAAGTGAAAAAGGGCCATCTCCGCCTGTGTGTGTCAACGTAAAGTTCACGCCCTTTAATATTCCCAACCTTAATATCAATTTGCATGTTATCATCGCCGGCTTCCGACAGCGCCAACTGAGATGCAAAATCCATAATTTCCACGAACGTAAAAATTGTATCGCCAACACCTAACAGAGTCATTGGCTCCTTTGATAGATCAACTGGCCAAATAGGAGATTCCACGCGCCAGTCGACTGCCATTGTGAGAAAGTAAACAAACTGCCCACTCTGAAAGAACCGCCAAATACCTTTGTGATAATCCCAATCGTTTTCCTGTCCGACCCAATCAACGCCATATTGGGGTGGAAATCGGGAGTCAATATGTGGAAAATCCCAACCACGAATATGAACAACAAATTTCGACAGAAGTGGAAATAACATAGCGATATCCGCAACACGATTGGGATTGAAAGTGCGTGGTCGGATGACAATCTGCCAATATCCTCTTGATTTGATCTTGCTCAATAGTTCGGACATAAGGGTTACCCTAGCAAATCTTTAGCTTGTTCAGTGAAACTTTCATCATCAGATGGTTGTTGAGGAAAGCTAGGGATGAGTCCTCCTGCATTGGCTTGAGCGATGAAACTTCTTAACCTCTTTTCGGATGCAAGATCCAAGAGATCTCGCATGTCTTCTTGCGAAGGGATCTCGCATGTCTCGGGTTTGCGTCTCGTCCTAACATAGCAAGCCCCTTTTCGAAGGATGGCCTGGTACTCTTTCTTACAAAGGACCGGGATATCAATAAACTCTGAGATCGAGATTCGAACAAAAGCTTTATCATGATATTTAAAGGGTTCTAATTCGAATGAGATGCTCGGATCAGCATACTCTGAAAGTGTATCCGAGAGTTCATCATATTTCCATGTAAGGACGTCGCGAGGTAATAAACCCACTGGGTCAGGAAGCTTTTGCTCATTCTCTGCGACACCTATGATGACAATGCCTCCTCCCCTGCGATTAGCCATGCCAAGGCACGCCCTCGCTACCCTGGCTGCGAAGAGTTTATCTTTTCGTGAACCTGGTCCTTTATATTCGACTCCGCTTAGTTCGTGGCCTTGCGCAAGAAGTTCCTCGAATTCAGCTTCATCCATTTCTTGATATCCTCTTCAAACTTCCGGCCTAACCATTATTCTGTGAATAGAATTTACATTCCTTTATTTGAAGTTAATATTTTCTGTGAACAGGGTAGACATAATCCCGACTATGTGCAGGATGACAACAATCAGCCAAGCACCGCCTGTTTCAATAGATGTATACATTTCCCCTCCCCAGCGGACAGACGCCCAGGGGGATTTTTTATGTAAGCAGGTACCGATTTATTCTGCGCTTAAACTAACGACACGTCTCTGGTTACTATTTCTTCTTTCCAGAAGAAGGTTTTTTAATAGGTGGAACTTTAATAGTTTCTTTTTCGGTGGTTTTCGGATGTTTAGTGGCGTACTTTTCAGTGGTAAATTCTCCAGTGTCCGAACGACGATAAATTTTCCTGGTTGTTTTAGTTGGCATAGATCGTATCCCTTCGTTTTGGATTATATAGTTTATTCGTCTCCCAAGTTGAGCTGGGTAATATCCTTCTTGTTCTTTTCGTCCTTGGTCTTTGCACCAATATACATGTTTAGTAATAAATGCAAAACTATAAGGCTGACTGCTAAGGTAACTGCTGAAAGAATATGGCTGTCAATGAGACTGATTGCAATTAATGCACCGGCGAATCCATAAGCGACTGACAAACCCGTTAACAAGAAAAAACATTTAAATGTCGACATGGTATTCCCTTCGTCAATTGTTTTCTTTTTCTGTGGAGACCGACTATAGTCTGACTTGAAAATTTCCCAATGAGAAATCGTTTTCACACCGAGCCAAATCCCAACAAATGCCAGAAATCCTACCAAAATGGAAGCTGTATACAATCCTCTCTCGACCAGTCCAGTTACTTTTGGTCTCCATTCAGGTTTTTTTCCTTCTTCAAATCCTGAATAATATAATTTTTGGGTATGACTAATAATCAATCCAGCAAAAATTGAATATATAAAGCCAAGTGAATACCAAGCTAATTTGATTAGTTCGCTGTTGAGATCCATAAATACCGCCTATATTCCCCTTTCCAAGTATACATATCTTCGCGATTATTATCGCGCCATTTCTTCAATTGCGTTCACAGTTTTGTTACCACTGAATTGCTAGTCGCCGTCAATTTGATGTAGTGGAATAGGGATTCCATTCTTTAAAAGCAAGCAGGAATTTGATTAGGGTTGTCAAATAGAACCACCCCAGGAGGTTTAGTCCTTGGATGGTGTAGGTCTACAGCATAGGTGAGGAAAAGTTAGGAGCCATTTGTGGTTGGTCTCTCTTCTTCATGGTTCGCTTTTATCAACGATTGAGATTGATGATTTCTTTTCCTGCTTCTTATATCCATCTTGAACATCCACTTATATAATTCTCCCTATTGATTGAATAATAATCACTAATTATCCTTCAATCTGGGATTGAGGATCTTCTCCAGGGCAAAACCCAGCATGGTAAAAGCAAATCCGGTTAAAAGCAACAGCCCGATCGGCTCCAGCACCCAAAAGGCATTGCCCCAATTGCCCCAGTGACGGATCGCACTGTAGATCACGGACCCCCAGGTCGGGTAAGCAGAGGTGACCCCAAAGATCCCAAGGGTTGCCTCCAGGAACACATAACCGGGGATCAGGCTGACGAATTGGGGAAGTAATACCGGCAGGATACGCGGGATGAGGTAATGGAATATGATGCGCCCATCGCTGGTGTTATAGGCACGGGCGGATTCGATATAAGGAGCGGCCTTGACCTGCAATAAAGCTGCCCGAAAAGTCTTGATCGGGCTGCCGAAGACATTCAACAGGACAACGATCCACAGGATGGCCCAGAGGCTGATATTGAAATAGGCATAGACGAGAACGCAAATGGCAATGACCGGCAGGATCATATTTGCCTCGACCAGCCTCTGAATCAAGGTATCGATCCAGCCTCCATACCAGACCCCGACTGCCGACAGGATGATCGAGACCAGGGTGGTCACCGAAGCCCCGACCAATCCGATCAGGAGTGCAAATGGCATGCCCCATAATAAGGGAATTAACAGGTTGCGGCCCAGGTAGTCCGTTCCCCCCCACCCGTAAACCTGGCCAAGGACAACCAGCCTGGCATTAATGTCACTGCCCTGCTCAAAGGTATAGCCCTCAAGCTGCAACTGATAAGTGCCTTTCAGCGCCAAGGGCCTGTCCGCATGGGGGACAGCAAAGAGTAAATCAAACGAGGGAGTCGGGTAATTACTTCCAGCAGGCAGGAACCAGGTTTGCCATTGACTGTCCTTTTGCAACAGGCCTTGAATGGAATTATTCGTCGACAAAGAATAGATCCCGGAATGATCAGCGGTCGTTCCCCCCAGGTTATATGTCCTACCATCGGGGGTCACCCAGGTCAAGGCAGCAAAGGGCTGTTTCTTATCGTATTTCGCATCAAAATAGAGGGTCACATCCTGTGGAAATTCCGATGAGACATTGTTGAATGTGAACGTGATCGTGACCCGGGGCATCCCGCTCGAATCAAGGCGCACATTTTTCCGAGCCGATCCATTTGAGCTGTCCAGAATCATCGTCTCCGGAACCTTATCCAGCCGGAACCAGTTGACCCAGATCGGTTGGGCATATTTGGGGATAATGTTCACGCCAGGCGCAGGAAGGGTGTTCCAGAGCTCGCCCAGGCGATTAAACGGAAAAAGGGTCACGGCCAGGATGGAACCACCGATCAGCAGCAGGATAATGACCAAACCCATCACGGCAGTAGGATAATGAAAGATCTCAGCGAGCACAGATCCAACCGGCTTGAGGCCGGCCCGAAAGGATTTTATCCGGTCTGAAAATGCGATCCTTTCTTTCCTGTCTTTCCTGGGGGGTAAGATCGGTTCTTCATATCCCCCCAGATGATCTGAGGTAATTCCGGGAAAGGCACCACGCCGGGAGAGCCGTCCAAAAAGGCGATACTTCCTGGCTACGACCCGCCTCACCGTTTGATCATCATTCCCAATCCTTACCCGTGGATCCACCAGTGCATAGACGATATCCAGGATCAGGACCGTGATCCCAAGCAGAAAGGCATAAAGAACAACAATACCGACTGTGATATTCATGTTCCCCAAAAATTTTTGACCCTCATCGAGCAAATGCGGCAGAGAATAGATATACAACCTGCCAATGCCCGGCCAGTTGAGGATATATTCCAGTGCAGCAGTCATTTGCCAGAAGCTGACCAATAACATGGAAAAGCTGGTGATTATATATGGGAGGGTTGGTCGAAGCACATACCGCTGCTCGATCATCCGCTGAGGCAGGCCTTTGGCTTTGGCAAGTTCCAGGTAATGTTCATCTGTGTAGAGCAGGAAGAAGGTCCGCCAGGCATAAACACACTGAAAGAACATACTGAGCAGAATAGCCAGCACAGGCAGGATCATATGTTTCGCCACCATCAGGATCGACTGGATTTTTGTCGCCCCGAGAGTCGAATCATACATACCTGATGGTGGTAAAAGATGGATCTCTATGGAAAAGATCAATATTAATAGGATGGCAAGAACCCAGCTGGGAATGGAAGAGATAGGGACCAGCAAGGTGATCAGCCTATCTAATAAACCGCCCGGCTTCCGAATAAGCGCCAATGCGAGCGGGATACCCAACACAAACAGAAGCAAGAAGGCAGTGACGATCAACAGAAGGGAATTTGGAAGATCAGTTAGAAGAATATCCCGGACCGTGACATACTGTAAACCCGTGGTAGGTTGGTAACCTGATAAAAGAACCCCCAGGTCCAAGCGGAGAGCTTTATACGTCAATAGAAATGTACGCGGCAAAAAGGGCAACTGTAGCCCGTAAGCAATTTGCATTTTATTAATCGAAGAGTCAATCACTTTTAATTGATCGGGGGGTATATTGACTGTTGAATTCACCAGGGATTCTGCCAGGATCGGATATTGAGAACCCAATTTTTGGATTATTTCATCCCTATAACTACCTTCTACTGCTCCATGTAAATCCGCAATACTGATGGTGATGAATACACCTATAAAGATCGTTATCGCAATCGTAAGCACACGGGCATAGAGATATCTTGCTACCCGAAGAGTTGTATCAAGGGCAGGATGTTTCGGTGTGGATTCTGTCTTGGTATCATCGGCTTGGATCATGGTTGGCGCCACCCCTGGAGGGCATCGTTGTGGATGGATTTTATTACCTATTCAAGCGTTAAAATTCATCAGCAAGGCAATGATATATCAATCCCCGGGGATAGGCAATCAGAAATACCCACCGCTATCCATACAGAATCCCCATTGTCAGTCCAAGCACAATCCGAATTGCTCAAATGCCTCCCTGGAATATGAAGAAGCCCCCGAAGTGAATTGTTACTCGTTTATTTCGAGGAATGAATATGCTTTCTTGCCCTGTTGATCTCACCGCATGGTTGACAGCCTCCCAACTTTCCCGCAAGTACCGGGACTTTGGTGACCAGCCTCCCACATATTTTATTCAAAATGGGGCAGGCTGGCTGAGAGCAAAAAGATTGTGCTATACTGAAATCATGGGCACCCTGTTTTCAGACACCCACCCGAAGATGGAAGCCCTGCAAATCCAGTTGCTGAGGCAGGTCTCTCCGACCCGCAAAATGAGAATGCTGGCACAACTCAACGCCTCGGCACGCACCCTGGCGCTGACCGGCCTGCGTTCACGCTACCCGCAGGCCGATGAAGCCGAACTGCGCCGCAGGCTGGCTGATCTGTTACTGGGGGAGGAACTGGCGCACAAAGTGTATGGAAAGACCAGCCATGACGGATGATCCCATTGCGATCACCCTCAAAGTGACGGATATTTTCGAAAGTCTTGGCGTCCCCTATCTCATCGGTGGCTCGCTGGCCAGTACCCTCTACGGCATGGTACGAACCACGCAGCATGCGGACATCATCGCCGACATGCGTCCTGAACACATCCAGCCGTTCATCACGTCATTGCAAACCGAATTCTTCATTGACGAAGAAATGATCGCCGAATCCATCCGGCGCCATTCCGGTTTCAACATCATCCACCGCGAAAGCATGTTCAAAGTGGACGTGTTCATCCCGCATCCAAGGCCTTTCCTCCGTTCCCAGCTTGCCCGCGTCCAAAGACAGACCTTCTCGCTGGAAGCGGAAAAGAGCGCCAACTTCGCCAGCCCCGAAGACACCATCCTCTCCAAACTCGAATGGTATCGCCCGGGTGGCG
>Ga0209777_10007689_pt1 | contig 11912 bp, 19 predicted proteins | sample FrelakmetHBP12HB_FD_187147 | JGI IMG/M metagenome (GOLD analysis project Ga0209777, IMG submission 187147) | Freshwater lake sediment microbial communities from the University of Notre Dame, USA, for methane emissions studies -HBP12 HB (SPAdes)... | ecosystem: Environmental > Aquatic >... | reverse complement strand
AATCTGACCAACAGCACCAGTTACAAGTATTTTCTTCATGCTCTTTTTTGACATGTATACTAATCCCCCAAAATTATCTACTGCTATAGGCAATTAGTATACATATTTTACGGTATATTTTTCCGCAGAAAAATTGTGAAAATGAGAGCGAAAACCAATACTTTTCGTTCTCTCTAATTTCTTTTGATTTTTCTTTCTCGGAAGAAGGATTTATTGATGCAGTAATTTTAGGAGGATGTTATAATGGTTAGAGTTGGAAATATTATCTTGATAGATGGAAAGACAAAAGCAACTGTAACAACATTATTCCAAATTGGAAATGGACGATGGTTTGTGGGATACAAGGAATCAAACGGCAGGATGGGTTTTTTCCTAGAAGGAGATGAAGAATTTTGCGTAATTGACGTTGGAATGAGTTAATGGTCAACTAGTAGGTCAACCCAAGGGGAGACTTGTAGAAAGGGAGTGGTATGAGAAAGAGTACTAAAAAATATAAAACATTGGTACTACTGGCTCAAGGCAAATCCCAGTCCTGGATAGTAAAAAACAGGATTTACAATAAGAGCGTAGTGTGTAGATACACAAAGGAGTTCACTGGAAAAAAATGGCTGAAATGCACTACACCAGACTGTTTTGTCAAACACTACAGAGCAACCCCTAAAGCACCAATAACAACAGAAGAAAAAGGTAAACCAATTGATGCCAAATCACACAAGGGTGTGTATAGAAGAATCGAAAACAAAAGATGGAAAATAAAAATTCTTTCAGAGATTAAAAGAAAAATCTCCTGGGATAAAACTACTAAAATAAAAAATGGTGTCAAAAAACAATATCTTTTTTTTCCACAGATTACTATTGAAAAGATAGAAGATACCATACTTCTGTATCCACATAAACAACTTGTAGATGATGCAGAATTTGAAAAATTGGATGAAGTTTTATCTAATGAGATGGCAAGAGTTGTTGCTTGGCTTATGAAACTTTTAGAATGCAGATGTAGTTTTCCACCAGAGGAGATAGAGGCACCAGAATACGCCTCTCCTATTCTAAATCCAGTTATTCAGAGGGTTTTGAAACGAACAGGTATAATGATAGTTGGAGATTGTTGGATTGATTGTTCAAAAAAAGGATTTGTATGGGGGGAATTGGAAAGCAAAGACCCTGAAAAACTAAAAACAATGGAAATGCTTCAATGGTCTGACATGGATATACCTAACCGTGTATCTAAATGCGAACAACAGATAATAAATCTTATAGACAAAGTTCAGTCAACGTTGGAAAAGATTGAACTCTCTCTTTCTCCCTCCAATCATAGTTTAAATGATAAGGATTTGATGGCTTATGAATAAATCTATTCGGTTAATACTTTACAAAGGTGTTTAAAATGAGCGAAATAGCAAAAAAGGATGAAAACAATGTTTCGGACCCTTTTGTTGGGGCGGGGAATAAGAAGATAGAAAAAACGTGAAAAAAATGACTGAAACGAGGGAGTTCTATTGGAAGCCGACGAAAAAGGGCTTTAACAAAACAACATGGAAGAGGATGCAGAAAATAATCACCATTGTTGGAAATACAACAAGAACTGTGAGAAACATCGCTTATAAACTCTATCCGAAACTTCACGGTAAAGCATTAGATAATGCATATAATATGACCATCAAAGACCTTGTGCGACTTCGTATGAACCGTCTTTTGGACATGAATTTAATTAAAGAGATGCGGACTACCGTTAACGACACTGAAGGATACAGAGATGTGGAAGATTTCCTTCGCAGACAAGAGATAGACAGGCTCGAGCGTTACTATCAACGCTCTCGACGACCTGCTCATAAACATCCCATGGAAGTATGGTTTGAGAAAGAGACGGTTACAGATGTCTTTGAGGAGGTCTGTAATGAATTCGATATTCCTACATTGCCTGTAAGAGGAAAACCGCAGGTGGCAACAATGGCAAAAGCGGCAGTAAGATTGACACCGGAGCATCACATTTTGTATTTCGGTGATAATGATAAGATAGGAAGGGAGGACATCTTTGGAACGTGCCGAGACTACGTAACATATCTTAACCCAAGCATTCCAGCATCATCATTCCACTGGTGCGGTGTCACAGATAGCCAGGAGAAACGATTTGGTCTTCCTAAGAATGCTCGTCTTGATGGTTTGGATACGGATGACTTGAAGATTATTATCAAAGAAGTCATCGCCTCATATATTGATAGGGTGAAGTTAGAAGACATTGAAGAACAAGAGAGAAAGGACCGAGAGTATCTGAAAGGCTTCAAACTGGTGCTGGTGAAAAAATGAAAGAAAACAAACTCAATTTAAAATCAAAAAGGAGTGAAAAGCCATGAAACCATTCATCTATGCAGTGTCATGTATCTGGGGCACGTCAGGCAGCAATAAAGCACATCCTATCGTCTATTTCACCTTCGGTTTTGAGGATATGCTGGATGACGACATCAATGGTCTCTGTTCATCCATGGAAAGTCTCTGGTGGTGTTGGGTGTCAGGTGGCATCTCCGAAAAGAAAATGCTCCAGCGTCTTCGCAACCACGGGATTGTTTTGATTGAACATCGGATAGCAAAACAACAAATGTTGAATGATATGGAACAGGGAGGGGAAAATCAACGAAAGTAGCATTATATGCACGGGTTTCACTAGACGAAACCGATAGAGAAAATAGACGTTTCCAAGACCCTGAGAATCAACTTGCAGCATTACGGGAATTTGCTAAGGCTATGAACTATGAGATTATAGGCGAATATGTAGACCACATGTCTGGAGCTAACCCTGCTAGACCAATGTTTCGTAAAATGATGCAGGATGCACTTCTAAGGCGTTTTCAAGGTATTCTGGTCTGGAAGTTAGATAGATTTAGCCGTGAGGGAATAATCAATACAATGGCTTATATCAAACAATTAAAAGAGCGTGGCATCTGGCTCAAATCTATGACTGAAAGTTGGTTAGATACAAGTCAAGAAGGTATTACTGATATTGTTCTGGCTATTATGTCGTGGGCTGCTGCTGAAGAGCGTAAGAAAATTAGTGATAGAACAAAAGCAGGTATTGCTAGACGTAGGGCGATTGGTCAATGGCATGGCGGTAGACCAAAAAAAAGGGGAGTGGCTTTGTCGGCTACTGAAAATCAATGGCGATAGAAAAGGGACGTTTTTTGCTTCAACTAGAATTGAAATCGATGTAATTTTTCTCATTTGTAGATTAACATCTGTTATCTGAGGATTTATTAAGCAGTAGTTGTTTTGAAGTTGCAGTTAAGGGAGGAAAAATGACTGAATATAGTTCTTACATTCAATACTATCTTTATATAATTGCATTTTTCTTTTTTATATTGATTTACAAATTTGGATTGAAAAAACGACTTAATTATACTAAAGTTGCAATTGCTGGTTTTATTTTGGGATTATCACTTGATATGATTATAATTTTATATTATCAAATTTTTAATGCGTTTGTAATGGGTTCGATTTTTGCTGATGCTATCATTTGTGCGGTACTGTTCCTTATCTTGTATCTTTTTAGCAAATTAATATATGATTGGATAAGGAGAAAAAAATGAAAAAACAGTGTCATCAATGTGGAAAAGAATTAGATAGTTTACTTCCATTCAAATGTAGACATTGTGGGGAGTTATTTTGTAAAGACCATTATTTGCCAGAAAACCATCACTGTCCTAATCTACCACGTTCAGGGTGGTTAATTAAAAATCAGTATAGACCATCTAGGTATCACGAGCAATCACATATACAAGAATCATTCCCAGAGATTAAAGCCAACAGAAGAACAAACTATAGAGATGATAATGTTTATAGAGATAACAATAGACGTAATTCCTACAAACATGAAATAAAAAGACTGTCAATGAGGATGCTGAGAAACAAGTGGTTTTGGATAATTGTTGTGCCTATAATCCTTATCCTAATCCTCTATGTTTATCTCATGTTTACTTATGGAGAAACATGTGCAACCTTTGTAATAGTCATGATTATCGTTATTATTGCATTTATAATTTTGATGATTCTTTTCCCACCTGGAGGAAGAAGGTCTATCCTCGAAGAAGCAGAAATAGAAAAGGGTCGTCTTAGGGAAATAGGCAGTCAGCAGGTCAGACGAAGAAGATGGTGAGGGAGAAAAATGAAAAAAGAAATTACACATAAAGATATAATGGACAAACTAAATAAAATTGAAGATACTCAAAATCTTTCAGGTTATATTACAGCTATTGTTTTTGCTTTTTCTGGTACCGCAGTATTTCTAACTCTCTGGAATCAATACAAGGATTTCGTTTATCTTATTGTAGGTCTTGCGAGTTTTATTATTATGACTTTGTTATGGATTAGATTAATTATTGTAAATAGACGAAAATGAAATTGTAGTTTGAGGGAGGAAAAATGAAAAAACAACTATTGGTAATTGGAATAATTGTTTTGCTAATTGCTGTTGGATTGAGTGGATGTAATCAGATAAGCAATACACTTGATACGGAGAAAAGTAAATTCGTGGGAACATGGAAAACAAGTGATATCAATGCAACATGGTTATTAGGAACTACCCTAGTATTCTTCTCCGATGGAACAACATCCTTAAGTATTGCACAGGCACAGTACGAAATAAAAGACGGAAAATTGGTTATAACTGTTAATGCTAATGGCGGTACACTTCAATATTTATTTGATTATTCATTTTCTAATAGCAATACCATTCTTACACTTACCTTAATTAGCGGTATTGGTACAGGTTTGCCTGTTGTTTACACAAAACAATAAGAAATGAAATTGTAGTTTGAGTGTTGAACATGTCAACATTGACAGATAAACAAATTGCGAAATGTAAAAAATTCGATGAGATAGTAAAGATAAGATTATTTAATGGTGAATCAAAAGAAAGTGCATACAGAGATAAACCAGATGAATATGAAGAATGGGCTGAAGAAAATTTCAAGGAAACGGGTGGTATTAAACTACCAAAAGTAAACATGCCTATGGCTGAGTGTTGGAATTGTGGAAAAGTCTATCAAGGAAATAAATGCCCTTCTTGTAAAGCATTTAAACCAAAGAATTAAGTTTTGAGGGAGAAAAATGGGTTTATTATCTAGATGGAAAGAACATCGCATTATAAAAAATGTATATCGTGAAGATGAAAAGAAACGAAAGAGATTAATGAAACATGCAAGAAAATATCATAGGAAAAAATCTTTATCTGAAGAAACAAGCATCTATCAAAGAAGATTAGTACGTGGAGAATCAGAAAAATCTGCTAGGTCTGGATTGAAACATTTTAAAAAATAGTGGTTATGAAATTGCAGTTAAGGAAGGAAAAATATGAGTAAAAAAAGAAACGTATGTCCAAGATGTGGTAAAAAAATCACTATTTGGGATGACCCTCAAAAAGTAATTGAAGCGGGGATGGAAAAAGAGTATTGTAAAGAGTGTTTAAAAGAAAAACAAAGAGAAGTAATAAAAGAATTAAGCAAAACAGAAGGAGGGAGATTAAAATTATACAATGAATCCCCTCATTTAATACGAAGTGGTCTTCTTTGGTTTATTATTGGTATTGTCGTAAATATTCTCATTCTTTTATTTGTCGCATATTCTAATTTTCCTTTTGTTTTAATATTTTGGGGATTGGTTGTTTATGGTTTTTACAATATTTTACGCGGTGTATATTATAAATTAAGGTATCATCCAAAAATTGGGGAATGAGATTTTATTGAAATTGTAGTTTGAGGGAGGAATGAAACCTCTGAAAATTCTCATAGTTGGCGTGGAACATCCGAACAAAGATTCATGCAAAAAAATTGAAGAAGTTGGTGATAGAGAAAGACCAGATGCTATTTTTATTGAGGCAAATACAAAGAAATTAAAAGATATGAGAAGAAAACAAAAATGCTATCTAGTTTTGAGAAATCCTTTGTTTTTCTTTTTCTACTTGTTATATCAATTTCCATATCAATTTAAATTTTTGAATAGAGAAGATTTGATATGTGCTGAAAAAGTTGCTACAAATTTAAATATCCAGATTTATCGAATTGATGATGAGCTTGCGAAAATATTTGCATATAATTACATCGTTTCTGCAATAATAAGTTGGGTTTTTATAATATCATCGCCACTAATAATCTTTTTTTTCCTTCATATCCCCTGGCTAACAATTATTATAACAATTATTTTTTGGGTAGTTAGTGCCGTTTTTTATTCTGGTTTGTATATGTGTGCAACAATCCCAAAGAGAAATGATTACATGAAGAAGAAATTGGAAGAAATTGCTAAGAAACATAACTATCAAAATGTAATGCTAATCACTGGAAAAAATCATGTAGAACATTTCAAAAAAATCTTTCCATCCTCAGAATATAATATTGAGACATATTTACAAGATGATGCATGTTTGAAATTGTAGTTTGAGAAAAGAAAAATGACAAACTTTTGTGAAAACTGTGGTAAAGAAGTTAAAGATTCTGAAATATCCTATTACAGTTCAGCTGTTGGTGACAAACATCTTTTATGTCCAGTTTGCTATTTAAAACATGAATATAAGGATAGAAAAATAATAACTATCGATAGGTATGAGGAAAAAAGACAAAAGGAAGAATATGAAATTTATATGAGACGATTAACTGGAGGACAATCTGATAAGTCAGCCCGTGCTGGATTAGAACATTTAGAGGAGTATGAAGAAAAAATAACAAAAAATAGTATTAAGAGAAGAAAAATATTAAATTGTAGTTTTAGGGAAGAAAATACGCCAAAGAAGTATATTCCTAAAGAAGATTGGTTGCCAGGGAAGAAGAGGAAATCATTAACTACATTAAGTTCATGTTTTGACTGTGGGAAAGTATTGAAATATTCTGAAACGGAGGACTGGTATGTCCCAGAATTAGAAAGAATTGTTACAGTTTGCCAAGAATGTTGGAACAAAAGAAGAGAGGATTAGACTTCATATAAGAAAAAATCTTTGGTAAGAGAGGAAAATGAAAAAACAACTTGTAATAGTCGGTATAATAGTTTTGCTTGTTTGTGTTGGGTTAAGTGGATGTAGCACAGTTCAGGATATACAATATTTGACAAAAGAAAAAATAGATGCAGGAACACTAGAATTAAAAATTCATGATTTGATAAATAAACAACGGCAAAATTATGGTTTAAGTAATTTGCAATACGATTCAAATCTTGCTTCAATCGCAAGGTATCATAGTGAAGATATGGCTGTAAGGAATTATTTTAGCCACTATAATACAGTTGGTCAAGGACCAACTGAAAGAGCGATACAAGCTGGTTATCCTGTTCATAAAGAACTAGGTGGAGGTTATTATTCGGATAGCATAGGAGAAAATATTGCTTTAACTCCAATAGGAAATGTTGAAGGATATGGCGATGTTTATTCAATGAATCAAATAGCAGATTGTACTGTTGTTAATTGGATGAACAGCCCCGGACATAGGCAAAATATACTAACATCTACTTATGAAAAAGAAGGCATAGGAATAGCGAGCTCAGGTAATAAAGTGTATATTACTGAAGATTTTTGGTAAAAATAAGTTTGGTAACAAATTGATAAAATGAAATTGTAATTTAAGGAGGAAAAAATCACAAAACATGCCTCACTATTTAATTGAATTTAGGTTCTTTGGCAAAGCAAAAGCAGAAATGAAAAGTTTGATATGGGATGTCAACAGAAGATTTCATATCAGACCCAAATACAGACCTGTTCCTCATGTTTCTCTCGCTGGTTCTTTTTTCACAAGAGATGAAAGAAGATTAGTAGATGACTTCAAGAATATCTGTAAAAAACAAGACATTATGCAATTTCAAACAGTCGGTTTTAACACTTTTGAGGATAACAGAGTCGTATACATTGAAATCGAACCAGACACAAAACTGGATGATTTCAGATGGAAATTATCACAAACTCTCCAACCTTATTGCGGGCTTAAATCCTACGACCTTAAAAGAAAGTTCAATTTTCATGCGACAATTGCCATGAATTTATCTCCTAAAAAGTTTGAACAAGTGAAAAAATACATCAGTAAAAAAGCAAAACCAAGGTATAAAAACATTTTATTAAGAGTAGCACTGATTAAAAATCAGAAGATTTTATGCGAATATGATTTTCTGCTAAAAAGGTTGCTCAATGGAAGAGAAGCAATAAGCAGAGAGATTTTATCAAAAACTTTTGACAAGCTGAAAGAATATCTTGGTATCTCAGAACCAGTAGCAGAAATTGATTTGGATGCTATGGAAAAAGGCTTTTTTAGTAAATTGAAAAATCTATTTGGAAAAAGAAAATCGAGGACCTGATGAATCAACTAAAATTAGTGTCATCGGCTCACGATTTGAGAATAATGATACTTACTGACGGTGGTTAACCATCACTTCACGATGTTTTCATGGCCAAAGTAATCCAACTTCTTAATGAGGTCCGTCATCTCGCTGCAATATTGTTCCAACCAGCCTCCTTCACGTGCCCATATAGGAGACCATTGTAGATAGATTTGATACACATACTCATAGAATGCCAGACGGTTTTCACCTCGTTGTGTAAGAGAATACACCGGTGTTTTTTCTTTCATCTCTTTTTTAATCAATCTGTTGTGGCGTAGATATTGAATAGTATTGAGCAAGTCAATTTTTTTCAATCCTGTTTCTCGCAGGATTTCCTCGAAATCTCGCTCTGTGTGAAATAGAATCCGCATTGCCTTGTATCGGTTCAATCGTGACTTTGATATTTCCTTCATTACCTACCCCTTTCTACGCTGGTTAACCACCGCTTGTAATGCATTTCGCAATAAATAAATGTTACCCAATTATGAGTATATAGGCCATTTAAACTGTTATTTTATACTGTTAAATTCATATACCCAAAATTGGGTAGTATTATATACTGCGTTAAGTATATGTGATGTGGAGGCAAAAGTATGGCTAAACGAAAATTGAGCGACGGGTTGCCGAAAGGTGCGTTTGTGTGCGTCAGCAAAGCAGAGGATAAGGATGCTGTCTGTTTCTCCACCGATGAGATATCGGGTCTATTGGAGAAGTTAGCAACTAACGCAACACCAACCAGCCCATAACCAGCAGGATGCCGTGGTCACGATTTCCTTCAATTCGCCCCATTTAAAAGTGACACCGGCTCTTGCAAAAAAAACATAATGGAGGAAGAAAAAATGGAAAAAATACCCAAACAACAGTTCGAGTTCTACGTCTATCACCAAAAGAGGAAAGGGTTGACGTCACAGCAGAAAAAAGTGAAGCAAATTTCGGAAATAACGCATGTTTGTCTGAGGGATGATGTAGGCAAAGGCAGAAAATCTCTATTCAAATGCGTCATGGACGAAGCGGAACAGCGATTAGCATCTTAAAACATGGGCAGGAGACTATCGTGAGGGCGATAATCTTCGTCACATTTTCTTTCAAATTATGATAGACGCAACTACTTTCACAGAAAATAATGTTATCTTTTTGAGATGGAGTTACTCATCAAAAAATGAGGAGAGAGTTTTAAGGTGGATACTCAAAGGAACAAATACTACCATTAGAAACAGACATTTTTACACAAAGGTCGGCACCATCAAATCATCAACTCGACAATTGCACATTGACTAGTGATTTTTTTGAAAATGTATACCTATTTGTCATCTTCTATATAAGGTTCACAAAAATATGTTTACTCATAGAAAAAAAATGGGGCGATATAATGAGTAAAAGAACCAATCTGTGGGCATCTTCAATGTTTTTTGGAAGTTTTGTTACTATCCTCTTTTCTTGGATTTCTCAAAAGGAGGATATGATGACTTATCCTCTTTTCCCTAAAAAAAATAATAAAACACCAATAAATGCTGAAACAAATATAGATGATATCAATATTGGTGTTGCAATATCCCAGAAATTTATCATGTTCTTTGAAAATTGTTCTGGTGTTTGGTTTTGTTGCATCATTGGTTTCGATGCTTGGTTTAAATCTATTACTGATATAATATCAGCTATAGCCGAAAATATTACAATAAACATTAATATTATTCCTATTATTTCTTTTCCGTCACTCATTTTTCATCACCTATCTTATGGTTATGACACAAGGTTTATAAAGAAATTAGAGATTGTAATTCTGAATTGCTGTTTAGGGGTTTCCAGCAATATATCATTATTACAATCACGGTTTAAGGAAGATAAGGGAGTAGTTGCTGTCAGTCGCAAACTAACAAAGCAATTACTTTTTCCTTATCTCAATGCTAAGATTTCTACAATATACAGTAGAATCCCAAGAGCCATCATTCCATATCCCAAAATTACTCCAGCTACGGCTGAAATCCAGCCTAATATAATTAAGAGCGCAGGGACACCGAATGCAGCTACCTTGACAACTATATCTAGGGCCATATTGGTACCTGTCCATTTATTTTGCCCCAGTAGGGCTGTTCAAAACAAGTCACTACAAGATGTAACAAATTATTCTCAAAAATCAATAGAGCGAGAGCCTGCCGTGAACAAAGGCGCAAGCGCCTCAGCCTTTCCCTATTCTCCTCGATTAAGTTCATTAATCTCAAGGAAAAAACAGAAAGACCTCCTCTCTATCACCATTGCTCCCCATCAATGTGTAGAGCAGTCTATTTTTTCTATTATTGAACTCAGGATTGCAATTAAATTACTAATTAAGATATCAAAAGATAAAATAAAAAGTTTGCTATGGGAGAAGCCCGTTTTGAATTTTGGCTTGCAATTAAAACTAATTTTAATGGGCATCTCCCACCCTATTTATCTGGAGGCTTCTGATGAATAACATTTTTACCTTCCAGGTTGATTCAATACAGCCGAACTATTGCACGGCTGGAGGAAAAAGGGAAAAGAAAACTGAGGAGTATATTATGGAAGATTTGCAGGGATATTTCGATTATCTCTGCGGAGAATACGACAAAAAACAGACGAAAGACAAATACTACGAGGGCGCAGACATATTTGTTAAGTTCACAAAGGGAATCATCAACAAGAACACAATCGAGCAATTCAAGGAATACGCAGTCAATAAATACAAGCCCAACAGTAGGCGTATCTACTACTACAGCATAAACAAATATCTCAAGTTCATCGGTTACGACTACAAGTTCAGATTGCCACCGATGGCAGACAGCAACGAATACGCACTCAAAGAGTCAGAGATGTATGAGTTATTGGATGCAAGCCAAATCGACAAGGAACTCAATCTCATGGTTGTGTTGTTATTCGATGGCATACTCAGACCTGACGAATTAATACACATGAAGATAAGCAACAGGGTTGACGACATACTCTACTTGAACGACACAAAGACGGGCAATAACAACATCGTGCTATCAGACATGATACAGCGTGCATGGGATGAATACATCGTAGTAAGACCACAATCGCAACAGGAATACAATGATTATTTATTCATACAGAAGGTCAGCAAATGGAAGGGAATGCCGTACCTGACCACATTGCCGATAAGAAAGAAGATAAGACAGTTGGGCAAGGATGCAGGAATAAAGCATAATGTAAAACCATACACAATCAAACGCACAAGCATAACACTAAGACTTGACAAGTTCAGTTCGATATTTGCAGGCGACCCGAAACTCGTGCAGAATCTATCAAGGCACAAGAATCTCGAAACGACATTGAAGTACGACAGAAAGACAATCGAGGACAAACGCCAGTATTTCAGGTCATTAAACGGTATACCTGATGAATCAAACAGTAAACTTGCCGGCAAGGGTGAAGAATCGAATAGTATAACAGACTACAAAAATGATAAACATATTTTACTGTTTTATAAAAAACATTATTAAAGGAAAAAATTAAAATAAAAAAGAGAATTATAGTGGATTCACAAGATTTATGCGGTTGTACTTGCTTTGAAGTGAATCCATATAGTTCCAGTA
>Ga0209777_10007688_pt1 | contig 11915 bp, 10 predicted proteins | sample FrelakmetHBP12HB_FD_187147 | JGI IMG/M metagenome (GOLD analysis project Ga0209777, IMG submission 187147) | Freshwater lake sediment microbial communities from the University of Notre Dame, USA, for methane emissions studies -HBP12 HB (SPAdes)... | ecosystem: Environmental > Aquatic >... | reverse complement strand
AAAGGGTGACGGCGAAGAGCCCGGTCACGGTTTTGGGATGGAACGAGGAGATTGCCACGACCGGCCAAGAACGCCGGTCTCGCAACGACACACGGGAGGAAGCCCTACCCCAGCCCTCCCGGAAGAGCACTTCGATTTGCATAGCGCTCGACTGTCCGGCTTGGCACAGCGGGGCGGGACTAGCGAGACTCCTTCTCAAAAGAAGGCATTGCAATCCGTTCCATCCCGCCTCGAGCCGGTCAAGGGCAACCTTTTCTCACTTCTTGGTATAAAAATAGGCAAACGCGGCTGCAAATCCGGCCATGATGATTATGTTAATCCATTCGGCACCTGGCGCTCCGGCGAAAAGTACACCATACAAACCCACCAGAACATTCAGGACCGTCCAGACGATCTCCGCCAGGACGACGATTTTCACCCTCTCCCATTCCGCAGCCATATAGCAATACAAGGAACTGGCGGTAAAGGCAAGAGTTGCTGCGCCAATAATCCGGTAAGGAAGTTCATCCTGAACGGACATGCCAAACCAGCCCATAAATATCCCTGGGATGAACAGGTATAGCAGACCAAACACGAGTCCGAGCACAAAATGGACCAGAAACAGGGTCCTCAATCCCGAAGAGATTTTAGTCATACAAGTTTCCTCCTTTGTTTGGAACAAATAACAGCCGCTGACATACTGTCAGCGGCTTGAATGTGAACTACTCGACCAGTTTTCCGCCTGCGAAGTGAAACGGATTGTATATTCATTATAGGACGGATTTTGGTAAAGTCAACTGGTAGTAAAAAAAGCCAACAGAAGGTGGAAAAAGCGAGACTGGAAAGGACCTGACCTCTTCGACTTCGCTCAGGGCAGGCCCCGACCCCTCTCCCGATTTTTGGATGGGGAGGAGGGGAGAAGGTGCAGCTCCCGATGATCGCCCAAAAATCTCCCGCAGTTAACCTGCAGGAGATTTCAGTGTCCCTTTGGTGAATAGCTTTGACGTGATTTTTACTGCTGTATCTTTGTCACGGCAATCTCAAAGGCCAATATTATTTCAACGAATTGGTCAAACCGGTGATCAATTGTTGTTTCTCGACGGCGGTCAATCGGGCATTCGGGTGCATGGGCAGATATATCGCCGGGGGCATTTCACCTTCCTGGATGACCCTGGAAATCTCGTCCACCCTGCGCTGCGAACCAGTATTCCATTCCGAGAAGTTCATCCTGGACCGGCCCCGCATCGTATCGCTATAGACCAGCCAGGAGACCGGTGCAACATAACTGTACCAGGGCCAGACGGTCTCGTTGCTGTGGCAATCAAAACAGGCCCGTTTGGCCAGTGCGCGTGTCTGAGGGCTGTCCCAGGGGGGTTCTGAGACGACCGGCGGGTTGTTGCCCCGACCCGCCAAGGGAATCAACTGGATGAGCAATCCCACCACAACGAGAGCGACGAGAACCCAAAGAATGGTTTTCTTTTTCATTTCTTCTCCTTGTTTCGTTGATTTATGTAATTTTAACCTTAAACAAACTTTCAGGATAGTTTGTTGTGGTGAGGATGCATGGCTTTCACAAAGTCGCATGTCGCTACAAGAATGGCGTTCCTTGCCCGACGAAGCAATCTCCTTGCAGGCTGGGAGATTGCTCACCTGCACTCCCTGGCACAGCCCGCCAGGGCTGGTGTGCAGCAGGTGCAAGTGTCACCACCTTCGGCGGTTCGCAACGACACGGTCACTTTGGTTTGTCAATGGAGTTTGTGAAAACCGCGGGTGAGTATGGCTTCTATGCTATATAATAGTTACGGAGAAAGACACATGCCAGATCTATATCGTACCAATACACTCGCCCGGATGGATCCGCGCCTGCTGCGGATGAAAGAATTTCTGATCAAAGCCGTCTCAGCGGAGTTACAGAATCAATCCACTGCCGATCAACAGAACCGGGAGACGGTGCGGCGTTTATTGCTCGAGGCCTATGCTGGCACCAAAGCGGACCTCAAGCCTGAGGTCCGCGACCGGGCCGTGGATTCGGCGCTGGCCGACCTGATCGGTTATGGCCCGCTCGAGCTGCTCCTGCCTGACCCGGAGATCAGCGAGATCATGGTCAATGGGACAAAACAAATATACGTGGAACTCAACGGGGAATTGCTTGAAACCGACGTGAAATTCGAGAATGAAGAACAGCTGCTGCGCATTATTGACCGCATCGTCAGCCCACTGGGGCGCAGGGTGGATGCGGATAACCCTACAGCCGATGCCCGCCTGCCGGATGGCTCGCGCGTCAATGTCATCATCCCTCCCGTGGCTGTAGATGGGCCGCACATCACCATCCGCAAATTCCTGCAGACCAAAATAACATTGGATGACCTGGTCTCGATGGGTGCCTTGACCCCCTACATGGCGAAATTCCTGGAAGCCTGCGTGGTCACGCGGCTGAACATCCTCGTAACCGGCAATACCAGTTCCGGCAAAACGACTGTCCTTAACGCCCTTTCCGGCTTCATCCCCGATAGAGAGCGTATCGTGACCATCGAAGATGCGGTCGAATTGAAGCTCAGACAATGCCATGTTGTAAGGCTGGAGACCAAACTGCCTAATGTGGATGGGAGCGGCGAAGTCAGCGTGCGCGAACTGGTCCGCAATGCCCTGCGCATGCGCCCGGACCGGATCGTGGTGGGCGAGGTGCGCGGCGGCGAGGCGATGGACATGCTCCAGGCAATGAACACCGGCCACACAGGATCGTTGACCACCCTCCACGCCAATAACCCGCGGGATGCCATTTCCCGCCTGGAGACGATGGCGATGATGGCCGGCCTGGATATGCCCTTGCTGGCCATCCGCAAGCAAATTGCCGCGGCAGTCAACCTGATTGTCCACCTGGCCCGCCTTTCGGATGGCTCGCGCATGATGACGCACATCACCGAACTCTCCGGCATGGAGGGTGATGTGGTCACATTGACCGACATTTTCAAGTTCGACCAGACCGGTGTCACGCCGGAAGGGAAGATCATCGGACAATTACGCGCCACCGGGATGCGCCCTTTGTTCAGCCCGCGTCTCGAAGCCTCCGGTTTCAAACTTGGCGGAGAAATTTACGGCGCAGGATTATAAACCAACCCCCATTCTTTCCCAGCCGAGGCGCCGATAGCAGCCTGACTCCCCTGGGAAGAGAAAAAACAAGTGTAAGAGTTCTCATGATATAATTTCTTCACTATCTCCAGTCACAGAACGGAGGCCAAATGGAAATTACAACCCAGAGGTTCAAACATTGTGATTTGCTCAGAGTCAAGGGCAAGATAGATAGTTTTACTGCACCTGACCTGATCAAAGCCATTGAAAGGCTCAACAAAGAGAGCCGGTATAAGATCATCATTGATATGAGCAAACTCGAGTATATGTCCAGCGCCGGGTTACGCGCTCTCCTTCTTGGCCAACGCACCTGCAAACGCTATAACCGCGGTGAGATTGTCCTGTCCACGGTGCCCAAAAATGTGATGAGTGCCCTCGATTTGACCGGGTTTACACCTCTCTTCAAGATATTTGATGAAATTACTCCGGCGGTCGGTAGTTTCTAAACTGGATCCATAGCCGATATTTAATCCAGGCCGCCTCCGTCCCGCCGATTGTGAGGCGGCCTCGCCATTCATATGCGCACGGCAATCTTCACCGCTAGATATGACCAACTGGATGCCATCCGTGAATTCGCCGCCCGGGCAGCCCGGGACGCCGGCATGGATGATTCTTCAATCTATGCTGTCGAATTGTGCATGGATGAGGCCTGCACCAATGTCATTGAACATGCTTACGAAGGAGTGGATGGGGGCGAGATTGAATGTACCTGCGACACAGACAGCAAAAACCTGACCATCATCATCCACGACCACGGTAAAAGTTTTGACCCTTCCAGTGTCCCTTTGCCGGACCTGGATGCCGATCTCGATTCCCGGACCGTTGGCGGCCTGGGCGTTTTCCTGATGAATAAACTCATGGATGATGTGCAGTTCGAACCAATGGGAGAGGCGGGCAATGTGTTGACCATGGTCAAACACCGCAAAAGCCAATCGGAAAAGACCAAGGCCGCGCAGCCACCATCCGCCTGGAAACAGATTGTCACCTTGGGCGAGGAACTCATGCGGGCAGACTCTCTCAATGCCCGACATGACCTCATAATAGGTGCAACGACGCGTATGCTTGGCGGCCGGGCAGATTTGTGGCTGGATCAAAGACTGTTCCGGTTGCCTGGTTTAAACCCGGCTGCCTTGTATCCTTCGCAGCCACCTACCAGAATGATGACGAAGGCTTTTTCCACAGGACAGACAGCCTCCCCAGAGCGAAAGAAATCGCTTTGTGCGGTTCCACTCAAAAACGGCGACCTGGTTATCGGCGTTCTCCAAGTGGAGAGGCCCGACTCGCCTTTCCGTAAAAAGGAGATTGAGCTTTTGGATGGTTTGGCGGGCCATATCTCGTTAGCGCTGGTTGCCTCGCATCGATTTGTTATTGAACAATGGCGTATCGAGCAATTGACTCTGGTCCGCCGGGTAAGTGCACAGATTGCCAATGTATTTGACCTGGACAAGCTGACACGGCGGGTAACGAAACTTATCCAGCGTACTTTTCACTATTACTATGTTGCCATTTTTACCCGGGAGCCGGGTCTGGATGCCCTCAACTTCCGTTCGAGCGCCGGGCCGAACCGGGGTGGAGGCAAGCGCACGAAAGCCAAACTGGGGGAAGGCCTGGTAGGAAGCGTTGCCCAGACCGGTGAGGAAGCTGTCACCAATGATGTCAGTTCTGACGCGCGCTATAAATTTATTGATTCGCTGTCCGAAACGCAGTCTGAGGCTGCCCTGCCGCTCAGGTTTGAAGACCATGTTTTGGGCGTATTGGATGTGCAGTCTGACAAGTTGGATGCGTTCCACCCGAATGACTTGATGGTTTTGCGAGCGCTGGCCGACACGATTGCGATTGCAATCAATGGGGCGCGCCTGTACAGCGAATTGCAAATGCAACTCGACCATCTGGCGATGGTGGCGGAGGTCAGTGAAGATATCACCTCCACGCTTGATCTGGATGAATTGCTCAAAAAGGTGGCAGTTCTGATCCAGAAGCACCTGAAATTCCCTTATGTGCACCTGTTTACAGTCCACCCTAATCGGCGGCAGATCATTTACGAGGCAGGCAGTGGGCCGCGCAGTACAGCCCTCAAAGGAACTGTGATTGACCTGGATAACGATGTTGGAATTATTTCCTGGGTGGCCCGCAACGGGCATACCATGCTGGTCAACGATGTGAAGCAAGAACCGCGCTACCATCCTTCGCCGTTCCCACCCGAGGATACATGCGCCGAGATGACCATCCCTTTGATTTTTAGTGACCAGGTGATTGGAGTGCTCGACCTGCAAAGTGACCATATCAATGCCTTTACCGAGGACGACCGTTTCCTATGTGAGGCATTGGCGCATCATGTGGCTTCCGCCATTCACAATGCTGATCTATACCGTACTGAACGCTGGCGACGCCAGGTGGCTGACAGCCTGCGTGAAGTAGCCGGCCTCATTTCAGCCGACGTGGGCCTGGAGGATGTACTGGATAGCGTTCTGCGGGAACTGGAGCGCAACCTGCCTTGTGATGTGGCTGCCGTTTGGCTGTTGGAAGGAGATAATCTCTATCTGGCTCAGGTACACGGTGGGGACATCATGGAGATAGACAGCGCAGCCCATCGCTGGCCGGAGGCTTATAATTTTCTCACAGCCGCCCTGACTGCCGAACAACCGGTAGTCCGCAAGCCGGATGACCCCATTGGCCCAAGCGGGACAGCGCTGGGCTTCTCCGCCGACTATTCCTCGATTGTGGCTGGCCTGCGCGCCGGTGACCTTCCGCTGGGCGTGTTAACGCTCTCGCATCACACGGCCGGGCGTTATGGCCACGAAGCCCAGGCGATAGCCGCCACCTTTGCCAACTACGCGGCAGTCGCTATCGAGAACGCCCGATTATACGATTCCGCCCAAGAGCAGGCCTATGCTTCAGCGGCCCTGTTGCAAGTAGCTCAGGCGGTAGCCAATTCAAACAGCCTGGACGAGACCATCGGCAGCATAGTCCGCATTACGCCCATCCTGGTGGGTGTGAAAGCCTGTGCAATTTATCTTTTGGAAGGGGAACGCTTTCGCCCGACCCAGTCCTATGGTTTCCCGGAGGCGGCCCAGTCAATGGTTTGGAACCGGGATTTCGCCCACGGAGATTTTCCTCTTTTGGATGCAGTCCAAGAAAGTTCCCAGATGACTGTCGGTCTTCTGCCGTCTGAGATTATGGAGGAATGGGTGGATCCGGAACTTGCCCGTACGGAACAGGAGACATTCTACGCCTTACAGACCGGCGATCACCTGCTGATCGGCTTCCCGTTGATGATCAAGAATGATCTATTTGGCGTGATGGTGGTGGAGGAGGATTCCGAAGTCCGCCGTTTCCGCCAAAAGCGGGTGGAAATTGTCAACAGTATTGCCCAGCAGATGGCACTCAGCATTCAAAATGAACACCTCCAACGGGAGATGGTGAATCGTGAGCGCCTCGAGCACGAAATTCATCTTGCCCGGCAAATCCAGAAAACTTTCCTGCCAGACCACCTGCCCGAGATCGCTGGCTGGAACCTGGCGGCCACCTGGATCACGGCCCGGCAGGTGGGTGGTGATTTTTACGATGTAATTGAACTGCCCGGCAGACGGCTGGGCTTGTTCATCGCGGATGTTTCCGACAAAGGCATCCCGGCTGCCCTCTTTATGGCCCTCACCAGGACATTGGTGCGGGCGGTGGTCTACGATACGCCTTCCCCGGCTGACGCCATGAAGCGCGTCAATGCCTTGATCATTCCCGATAACCAGCAGGGTATGTACGTCACAGCGGTGTATGGAGTGCTGGCGCTGGAAAGCGGGAAATTTACTTATGCAAATGCCGGGCACAACCCGCCCCTCTTCTTCTGCGGTGAAAGCCGGACGATGCAGTTACTGCGGCGAACGGGGGCGGCTCTGGGGATTATCGAGGATATGTCGATGGAAGACCGAACGATAACACTCGAGCCTGATGATTTTCTTCTGCTGTACACGGACGGCCTGACCGAGGCATTCTCGCCCACCGATGAGATCTATGGTGATGAACGCCTCCAGCAGGTGCTCATGTCTGTGGAGGCGGAAACGGCGCGCGAGGTGTTGGACCAGCTTGAGGCTTCGGTAAGACAGTTCATGGGCCCGATTCCACCTGCGGATGATTTGACCATGCTGGGGGTCAAGCGGACAAATCTGCATATTTAAGCCTCATGGTATAATAAATACGCCTTAAATTCCACTAGGAGCATCATACTTTGGCTTTCAATCCCCTCAACTGGCTTCTGGGTCTCTTTTCTCTGGATATCGGTATAGACCTGGGTACAGCTAATACGCTTGTCCTTGTTCGCGGCAAAGGGATTGTCATCAATGAACCCTCCTGGGTGGCGATCGATAAGCGTACCCGCCAACCGCTGGCGATAGGATTGCAAGCTAAAGAGATGGTTGGACGGACATCCGGTAACATTATTGCGGTACGTCCCCTGCGGGACGGTGTGATTTCTGAATTCGAAATTACCGAAGCCATGCTGGAATATTTCATCGGAAAAGTACACGAGCAAAGTGTGGTACCGCTGCCGCGCCCGCGCGTGGTCATTGGCATCCCGTCCGGTGTGACCGAGGTCGAAAAACGCGCTGTTTACGACGCCTCCATGTCTGCAGGAGCGCGAGAGACCTACCTGATCGAGGAGCCGACTTCCGCCGCCCTGGGGGCAGGTCTGCCTATCAGCGAGGCGCGCGGCTCGATGATCGTGGATATCGGCGGCGGGACAACCGAAGTGGCGGCCATTGCCTTGGGAGGAGTGGTAGTTTCCAGATCCCTGCGCGTGGCAGGCGATGAATTGGACCAGAGCATTGTCCAGTACGTCCGTAACAAATACAACCTCCTGATTGGCGAACGGATCGCCGAACAAGTCAAATGGAATATCGGCTCGGCTTTCCCCCTACCAGTCGAGAAGACCGTGGAGGTGCGCGGCCGTAACCTGGTGACCGGCCTGCCGGAATCAATTGAAATCTCATCCGTTGAAGTGCGCGAAGCGGTTTCGCAGCCGGTGCAGGTTATTGTCGAAACAATAAAGGATGCCCTCGACGAAGTCCCACCCGAAATCGTGTCTGACCTGATGGATACTGGTATTTGTCTGGCTGGTGGCGGGGCGCTCCTGCATGGGCTGGCTGAACGCCTTTCTGATGAACTCAACCTGCGTGTTTGGGTCGCCGAAGACCCCCTGACCTGCGTTGTGCGCGGCACTGGCATGGTTTTGGATGATTTCTCTGCCTCCAGCCGTTACCTGGTAGGGTTGGAGCGCGGCAGCACGCGTCACTCATAATCGCGTGGCCGCCTCGCTCCGGCGCGGTACTCCTTATTGCCTATGAAAACCGGTTTTCCTCGTTCCCTGCAGACAGTGATAATTGCATTGGTGGCAGTTGGGCTGGTGGTACTGGCCCTGGGCGGATATTTCAGTCCTGTCAGTTCCTGGTTTACGCGGCTCACGATTGACGCGCAAACGTGGATCTCCAACCGCTATCTGGCGCTGGCAGATTTCCTGACGGTGCCGCGTGACGTGGCCTCCCTGCGCCAGCGCAACACCGAATTGGAAAGCCAGGTAGCTCAACTCCAGACCCAAGTGATCGACCTCCAACAAAAGGTGACAGAGACGAACATCCTTTCTGCCCTGGTGGACTTTGCAAGGGCCAATCCCGCTTACTCGTACAAGGCTGCTGCTGTCATCGGCCGGGACCCGAGTCCGTTTCTACGGTATGTCATTATTAACATTGGCTCGAACGAGGGTGTTTTGCCCGGCATGCCGGTTGTAACTGACAAGGGCCTGGTGGGACGGGTGGATGCTGTCATTGCCGAAGGCGCCCGCGTCCAGTTGGTGACCGACGCTGCCTCGGCCGTTAATGTCCGGTTGCAGTCCTCGAATACAGAGGCAATGCTGGTCGGTTCTGTGACCGGCGATTTGTCACTGGATATGATCTCGCAGAATGCCACAGTGACGATAGGCGACGTGGTTCTGACCTCCGGGCTGGGTGGCAGTTATCCCCCCAACCTGCTGGTGGGGCAGGTGGTCAGCGTCCGCAAACTGGCTTTCGAATTGTTCCAGGAGGCCGCCATACAACCCAGTGTGGATTTCACCCAACTGGGCTACGTGCTGGTTATCACCAACTTCGCGCCGGTGGATATCACCCCCCTGGTCGCAACTCCCGGACCATAATATGAGGCGAGGCATCCTGGTCGCAATCCCTGTCCTCGGTCTGGCAGTCATGCTTCAGACCTCGATTGTCGGACGGATCAATCTTCTCAACGGCGAGGCTGACCTGGTGCTGCTAATCCTGGCGGCTTGGGGCCTGCAGGAACGCGTTCGGGGTGCCTGGGTGTGGGGCGCGGCGGCCGGGCTTCTGGTCGGGTTTATTTCGGGCGTCCCCTGGTATGTGTATCTGGTCAGTTATCTGGCTGTAATCGGAATGGCTCGTATCCTGGCGCACCGTGTTTGGCAGGCGCCCCTCCTGGCGATGTTTACTGTTACTTTGATAGGTACACTGGTATTGCTTATGCTCACTTATTTGGAACGGTCTCTCTTTGAAGTTTCTCTGTCTTTTAATTTGGCTTTCCTCCAGATCATTTTGCCGAGCATCCTGCTGAACCTGCTCCTGGCAATCCCTGTGCATGCCCTGATCCGGGATCTGGCAAGCCGTGTCTATCCCGCGGAGGTGATTCCATGACCGCTAAAACGGGTCTGGCGCGCTTCCAGAACTGGCGTATCCTGGTCGTTTATGGGTTCCTGTTAGGCGTCGCGGTAATTTTTGTGGGGCGCCTGCTTAACTTGCAGATCGTTAATGGAAAGATCTATGTCCTTCAGGCGGAAAGTAACCGTACCGAGACCATCAGTGTAGCCGCACCGCGCGGGATTATTCTTGACCGCAATGGCATCCTTCTGGCAGGTAATACAGCTTCTTATAGCATTGAAATCACCCCGGCCTCCCTACCAGACGATGATGGCGACATCCAACGCATTTACCGCGAACTCTCAGCACTGACTGGCATACCGGTCAACAATGGGACTGTGGATGAGGCGAAATTGCTGCAGGCCTGTACTCCAGGGCCTGGCATTACCCAACTCGTGGATCTGGGGATTTCCAATGCACCCTATGACCCGGTTAAAATCCAGTGTTATGTGGATGAAAAGACAGCAATGGTTGTCCGTGAGCACGAGGTGGATTGGCCGGGTGTCAGTGTGGAAATTGAGCCGGTGCGCAATTACCCGACCGGTTCTTTGACGTCCACCCTCATTGGCTTTTTAGGACCGATCCCGGCTTCGTTGGCAAAGGAATACATCGCCCAGGGTTTTTTACCCAACCGGGATAAAGTGGGGTATGCTGGCGTGGAATATTCGATGAATGATACGCTGATTGGCAAACCCGGTACGCGTACGGTTGAAGTGGATGTGGCCGGACAGGTGCTAAGCAACCTGACCCCGCCAGTCGCGCCGGCTCCCGGCAATAATATTGTCCTGACGATTGACACCCGCCTCCAACAGGCTGCTGCGAGCATCCTGAAACGCGACATTGATTACTGGAATAACGATTTTTACGGGAAATACCAGATTTCCAGCGGAGTGGTCATTGCCATGAATCCCAAGACGGGTGAAATCCTGGCGATGGCGCAATACCCAACTTACGAGAATAATCGCATGGAGCGGATCATTCCGGATTATTATTATCGTCAATTGGAAGAAGATCCTGCCCATCCCCTTCTTAATTATGCCATTTCCACTGAATACCCGCCAGGCTCGACCTTCAAACTCTCCACAGCTACCGGCGCTTTGAACGAAGGGGTTGTCACACCGACAACGTTGATCGATGCCCCAGCGATGATTGGCTTGCAGAATACATTTTCACCCACTGATCCTGGCAGCATCCAATATTATTATGATTGGACCTATACTTTCTACGGTGAGACAAGCGGCCTCGGTAAAATCCCTTTCCTGGAGTGCATCGCTCGTTCCAGTGATGTATGCTTTTATAAAGTCGGCGGAGGTTATGAGAATGAAATTCCCCAGGGTCTGGGTATATATCGTCTCCAGCAGTATGCACAGGCCCTGGGGTATAACCAGACGAGCGGAATTGAATTGCCGGGCGAATTACCCGGCCTTATCCCCGACCCGACCTGGAAACGGATTTACCAGGGCGAGAACTGGTCCACTGGCGATACGTATCTCGCCAGCGTGGGACAGGGGTATGTGCTGGCGACCCCACTCCAGGTACTCTTGTCTGCTGCGACGATCGCGAACGATGGACGCCTGATGCAGCCGACCATCATCCATGACATTTTGGATAGCCAAGGAAATGTAATCCAGCCATTTACGCCACGGGTGCGCTGGGATATCACGACCGACCCGGTCATTAAAGATTTCAATTGTGTGAATGGTGAATGCAACGCAACGGGAGAAATGAAGACGGTAAGTCCCGCTGCTGTTCAAGAGGTCCAAGCCGGGATGCGCCTGGCAGCCAGCGACCCGGCTGGGACGCTCAACCATGACTTCCAGCCATACACCTCATTCAAGAATTACCCGATCGCCATTGCAGGGAAGACTGGCACTGCGGAATATTGTGACGACGTGGCGAACGCCAAAGGTATGTGTGTTCCGGGCCGATGGCCTGCTCATGGTTGGACGGTGGCCTATGCACCGTACGATAACCCGGAAATTGCCATTCTTGTCTTCTTATACAACGCAGGTGAAGGCGGCCGTGTGGCTGCTCCTACTGTGAAGGCTGTCATGGATGCGTATTTCGCACTGAAGGCGGTTGATACTGCGCAGGGGTTGACGGGGAATCCGTAAATGC
>Ga0209777_10007687_pt1 | contig 11915 bp, 8 predicted proteins | sample FrelakmetHBP12HB_FD_187147 | JGI IMG/M metagenome (GOLD analysis project Ga0209777, IMG submission 187147) | Freshwater lake sediment microbial communities from the University of Notre Dame, USA, for methane emissions studies -HBP12 HB (SPAdes)... | ecosystem: Environmental > Aquatic >... | reverse complement strand
CGACATGCGGATGGATCGCAGCTTGAAAATCAGCGCTTACGATATTGTCAACAGCTTCGCGCAAAACGAACTGGAAAATATTATCAAGTTTTACGGAGAAGAAAAAATGGCCGCAAGAATAGCCAGGGCAATATCAAAAAGAAGACAGCTGTCGCCCATTAAAACAACCACGGAACTGGCGGCGATAGTTGCTTCTTGCATGCCCGCGAAATTAAAATGGCAAAAAATTCACCCCGCCACAAGAACCTTTCAGGCCATAAGAATCGCCGTCAACAACGAGTTGGATAACATAAAACCGGCAATTAACGCTGCTGCTGACGTGCTGAAACCCGGTGGCCGCGTTTGTGTAATTTCTTTTCATTCACTGGAAGATCGCATTGTAAAAAATGAATTTCGCGCTTTAGCCGGAGATTGTGTCTGCCCAAGGGATATACCGTTTTGCGTCTGTCAAAGAAAAGCAAAGCTAAAAACCCTGACTAGAAAAGCATTAATTCCCGCGGCAGAAGAAATCGAAGCTAATCCACGCGCCCGCAGCGCTAAGTTGCGCGTAGCCCGGAGAGTTTAAAATGGCACCATCTGCGCAATCTGTTGAAGCACGAGTTATGCCCCGTTTTCAGGAAGAAAAGGAAACTTCCTTCGGGATCAAGTATTCAACTTTCATTATTTTTGCCATAGTGTTCATGTTTGTTGCTTTGATCTACGTAGGTTCGCATATTCATATGACAGAATTGGAATATAATATCGCTGCGGAACTAAATATCAAAGAACAAAAATTGGAAGAACAAAAAAAATTGAAATTGGAATATGCGATGCTCAAATCACCACAACGAATTGAAAATATAATGAGAAACAAATTGCAAATGTCCTATCCTGATAACAGTCAAGTGATTGTCTTAAAAAAATCGGGAGAATGATATGGCGATTGAATCGAAAAAATGGCTAAAATTCAGAATCGGCATCATTCTTATAGTTTTCCTTGTGTTCTTTATTGCTTTGATATCCCGTGCTTTTCAGTTACAGGTTTTATCCGGTAAAAAACTAAAAACGTTAGCCCAAAGGCAGCATACCACTGTACTGCAGTTACCGCCGGAAAGAGGCGTAATTTACGATCGCAATGGTGAAAAGCTTGCTGTATCAATCATGGCGAATTCCGTTTGTGCCGATCCTTCCAAAATTACTGATCCCGTTAGGGCTTCCGGGCAAGTTGCAGAAATCCTCAATTTGGATAGTCAGGCAGTCTTTAAAAAAATATCGACGCCGAAAAGCTTTTGTTGGCTGGCCAGAAAAATTTCTCCTGAGCAGGCTGTTTCTGTGGAAAATGCAGATATCGAAGGAATTTTTCTAGTCAAAGAGCCGAAACGCTTTTATCCCAATGGCGAATTGGCCGCGCATTTACTTGGATTTGTCGGCATGGATGCTGGTGGGTTGGAAGGACTGGAAAGTAAATATGATGAATCCTTAAAAGGAAAACCGGAGAAGCTGACTTGGGCGCGGGATGCCAAAGGCAAAAAATTATTTTTACGTGTCGAAAAGAATGAAATAAAAAAAAATGAAAGCGTAAATCTTGTTTTAACCATTGATAATCGGATTCAATATCTTGTGGAAACCCATTTAAAAGATGCTGTTCTTTCCAAAGGCGCAAAAGGGGGCCTGGCCATTGTCATGGATCCTAAAACCGGAGAGATTTTAGCAATGGCCAACGAAATGGGATTCAATCCCAATAACGTTGATGGGCTTACACCCGAAAAATGGCGCAACCGTGCCATTACCGATTTTTTTGATCCGGGATCAACCTTCAAACCTTTTTTAGTGGCTGGTGCACTGGAAGAAAAGATCATTAAGGAATCAGATAAGTTTTTCTGTGAAAATGGAAATTATAAAATAGCAAATCGTGTTATTCATGAAGCAAACAAGAAACGTCATGGGGTGTTAACAGTCCCTGATATATTAAAATATTCCAGCAATATTGGTGCTGCAAAAATTGCTCAAAAGATGGGAAAAGAAAAATTCTACGATTATATTGATCGTTTTGGTTTTGGGGCGAAGACTGGTATTGATCTGCCCGGCGAGTCCGCAGGGTTGGTAAGGCCGGTGAAAAATTGGGTGCCCGTTGATACTGCGATGATTGGTTTTGGCCAAGGTGTATCGGTTACGGCAATTCAATTAATTGCCGCCGTGTCGGCCATTGCTAATAACGGAGTTTTAATGAAGCCTTACGTTGTGCGAGGCTTTGCCGATAAAGATAATCGCCTTATTAAACTGTATACACCAACAGTAGTGCGTAAAGTTATCTCTTCCGACGTGGCAAAGCGTCTCACCAATATGCTGACGGAAGTTGTTGGCGCTCCCGACGGCACCGGTAAAAATGCGCGCATTGTCAATGTCGCTGTCGCCGGCAAAACAGGAACTTCGCAAAAATTCGATTTCACCCGCGGTGTATATTCATCGGAAAAAGTGCGCACATCTTTTATGGGATTTTTTCCGGCCGATAATCCGCAGGTTGCTATTCTGGTAATTCTTGATGAACCACAGAGAGATAAGTGGGGCGGTGTAGCCGCAGCGCCGGTATTTAAAAATATCGGGGAGCAAATACTCAATTGCTTTAAAACTAATATTCGGGAAACCCCTGTTTTTGAAAAAGACACAAATAAAGTGCAACTGGTTTCGGCGCAGCAAACGTTAATTCCGCAAAATGCTGCAGGCGATGATGAATCAACCATGCCTGATTTTTCAGGTTTGACAATCAGAGAAGCGATGAAAAAAGCAAAAGCCGAATCAATAGAACTTAAGATATCAGGCAATGGCTGGGCAGTGCGCCAGTATCCGCAAGCCCACGCACCGTTCGGGGATGAACGAGTGTGCAATGTTGTTTTTGAGTTAAGCAATTGAGGAGCATATGAAACTGAGTCAATTAATCAAGGATCTGGATATAATAAATCTTCCCGCGGATATTACGGGAGATGTATCCGCACTTTGTTACGCGGCGGGTAAATGTGAAGAGGGTTCCTTGTTTGTGGCCATCTCCGGTTTAAAACATGACGGTCATGATTTTATTACTGATGCTATAAATCGAGGCGCGCGTTATATTGTTTATGAAAAAGATATTCAAATCCCATCCGGGGTAACAGCAATTAAGGTGACGAGCAGCAGGCGGGCATTGGGTGTGCTGGCTAAAAATTATTTCGGTAACCCCTCCGCCAAATTATGTCTCATCGGAGTCACGGGAACAAACGGCAAAACGACAACGACATATCTTCTGGAATCAATACTGGCGCAAGCGGGCTGCAAATGCGGAGTTTTGGGCACGGTTAATTACCGTTACAATAATAAAACATATCCCGCGCCCAACACGACTCCGGAATCATATGAAATGCAAAAAATACTTCGGACAATGGCTGATGACGGCATTACTCATGTCATAGCGGAAGTTTCTTCTCATGCCATTGACCTGAAAAGGATTGACAATTGCGATTTTGATCTGGGTATATTTACCAATCTTTCCCACGAACATCTTGATTATCATTTGACTATGGGAAATTACTTTCAGGCCAAGAAACGATTCTTTGCCGAAGTATTACCGCAAAGCAAAAAGGTTCATCCGCAAAAAATGATAATTAACGGTGATGACAAGTGGGGACGAATTATTTTAAAAGATATAACGCTGCCCGCATTAACTTACGGTATGGAAAAAAATGACGCAGTCAAGACGGTAAGCTATGAATTATCCCTATCCGGAATAAAAGCCGATATTGATTTGACAGGAGAAATAATTTCCATTCAGACACCTTTTGTCGGCAAGTTTAATATTTATAACATTCTTGCTGCCGCGGCGGCGGCAAAAGCTCTGCAAATTCCGAAAGCGTCGATTAAAGCGGGGATAGAAAATCTATCTTCTGTACCGGGACGCTTGGAAAGGATTGATTCTTCTTCCGGTTTTACTGTTCTTATTGATTACGCGCATAAACCGGATGCCCTCAAGCAGGTGCTGCAAAATCTGGCGGAATTCAAAAAAAAAAGAATTATCACAGTGTTTGGCTGCGGCGGGAACAGAGATACTGGCAAAAGGCCGCTTATGGGTGAGACGGCAACATTTTACAGTGACTTGACTATTATAACTTCGGATAATCCCAGGCTGGAAGACCCGCTGGCTATCATCGCAGAAATAGAGGCGGGAATTGATCGGAGTAAGATACAGCAAATAGCGCCCGGCAATTTGAAAGCAAAGGATGATGCTCACTCCTATACGGTAATTTCCGAACGGAGAAGGGCCATTGAAACGGCAATAGGTGCGGCCCGGAAGGGAGATATTATTTTGATTGCTGGCAAAGGTCATGAAGATTACCAAATTCTTGGAACGAACAAAATACCATTTGATGATCGTGTTGTTGTAGCGCAAACTTTAAAACTTAAGGAGTCAAGTACAGTAAATTGATAAATAATGATTCGCCGATATTTTCGTTAGAGGATGTATTGAAAGCAACTGCCGGAATTTTAGTTTCTGGAAAACCGGAGAACACATTGTATGGAATTTCCACGGATTCGCGGTTGGTAAACAAAGGGAATCTCTTTATTGCCTTAAAAGGTGAAAAATTTGACGGCCATGATTTTGTGCGGAAAGCGCTGGATCAAGGCGCTGCCGGCATTTTGGTGCAGGATGAAGAAAAAATTAATCAAGTTCTTGTGGATAAAGCTATTGCCGTAATTAAGGTTGCCAATACATTGATTGCGCTGGGAGATTTAGCTCATGAGTGGAGAAAACGGTTTTTCATTCCTGTGATTGGGTTAACGGGTTCTTCGGGGAAGACGACAACTAAAGAAATGATGGCGGCAATCATCGGCCGGAAGAAAAATATTCTAAAAACCGAGGGGAATTTAAATAATCTGATCGGATTGCCGCAGACGATATTTCGTCTTACCGAGGAACATGAATTGATGATCTTGGAGATGGGCACGAATACCAGAGGAGAAATAAAGAGACTTACGCAAATTGCCGTGCCGGATATCGGCTTGATCACGAATGTCGGTCCGGCGCATCTGGCCGGATTTGGTTCCATAGATGTTGTTAGGGAAGAAAAAAATGATTTATTTCTCAATATGCCGTCTTCAGGCATTGCTGTTATTAATCTTGACGACAAAGCCGTTACAACAGCTGCCGAAAGATGGAATGGTCGGAGAATTACTTTCAGCATGAGTCCTAATGCTGATGTTACTGTAAAAGATGTAGAAAAGAATGGTGTTAAGGGAGTGCGCTTTAATTTAGTCGCTGGCGGCAGCACACAAAAAGTGGAGATGAAAATTGCCGGCCTTCATCATGTCTATAATGCTATGGCCGCCGCCGCCGCCGCTGTTGCTGTGGACATAGATCCAAAGACGATAATGGAAGGTCTGGTGGAATTTCGTCCCTTTAGCGGACGCATGGAAATGATCAGACTGCATAACGGCGCTTTTCTTCTGGATGATTCGTACAACGCCAATCCCGCCTCAGTACGGGAAGCCTTGATGACATTGAAAGATTTGAAGATCCACCATAATGGTTACGTGTTTTTAGGCGATATGCTGGAGTTAGGAGAAGAAGCTGACGAAATGCATCGCAAAATTGGAATGTTGATAGCGACTATTGGCATCAATGCCCTTTTTCTTCAGGGTGATTTTTCCAAGGTTACCGCTGCCGGCGCCATGGAGGTAGGTCTGTCGCCGGAAAACATTTTCTTTTTGTCTGATAAAGAGAAAGGCATTGCTTACTTAAAAGAGCATTTAAAAAAAGGAGATTGGATTTTGGTGAAAGGTTCGCGAGGGATGAAGATGGAAAGAATTGTGGTTCAAATATGCGAGGATTTTGGCAGGGATAAAATCAACGGAAATAATAAAACGATTCATTAATCAGGGGTGAATTAGAATTGATTTACCATTTATTATATCCTTTACATGCTGCGTTTTCATTTTTTAACGTATTTCGTTATATAACGTTCCGGACAATTTTTGCGTCAATTACCGCTCTTCTAATTTGTCTGATGGTTGGTCCGTGGATGATTCGAAAACTGCAAAACATGCAAATCGGCCAGCAGATCAGAGAAGACGGGCCGCAAAGCCATTTGACCAAGAAAGGCACTCCCACGATGGGAGGGATATTAATTATCATTGCCGTGGTGATTTCCACTCTGCTTTGGACGAATCTTTCTAATAATTATGTCTGGCTGATATTGCTGGTTACGGTTGGTTATGGATTGATCGGATTTATTGACGATTATAGTAAACTTGCCGGTAAGAGTTCCAAAGGCATTTCCGGTAAAACAAGGCTGACCGCCGAAATTATAATCGCCCTGTTCATTAGTGTAATTCTTTATTTCAACCCCGGTTTCAACTCGCAAGTAACAATTCCTTTTTTTAAAACGATATTGCCTAACCTCGGCTGGGGCTATATTCTGCTTTCCACATTTATCATCGTTGGTGCCGCCAATGCCGTAAATCTGACAGATGGCCTGGATGGTCTAGCTATCGGCCCCGTAATTATCTGTTTTGCCACCTATCTCCTTTTTGCCTATTTTGCGGGAAACGTGAAAGTTGCTTCGTATTTGCAGATTGCCCACGTTTCCGGGGCAGGTGAATTGGCGGTATTTTGTGGATCTCTTGTTGGGGCGGGCATTGGCTTTCTTTGGTTTAATGCTTATCCTGCGGAAATTTTCATGGGAGATGTAGGCTCACTTTCTCTTGGTGGGGCGTTGGGCACGATGGCGATTATAACCAAACAGGAAATATTGCTGGCTATTGTCGGCGGCATATTTGTCGTAGAGACATTTTCGGTTATTTTTCAAGTTGGTTATTTCAAACTAACCGGAGGGAAACGCATTCTGAGGATGGCGCCTCTGCATCATCATTTTGAATTGAAAGGATGGGCGGAGCCGAAAGTAATTGTGCGGTTTTGGATCATTTCTATTTTATTGGCCTTAATGGCGTTAAGCACATTGAAATTACGTTAGAGGGAATATGGATTTTACCGGTAAAAAAATAGTTATCATCGGCATGGGCAAAACCGGAATTGCCACGGCGAGGTTTTTAGGGAAGCAAGCGGCGAGGGTGACTGTAACCGACGAAAAACCGTTTGATCAATGGAGCGGTGAATTCAAACAAATTGCCCAGGAGAAATGGCTGGAAATTGGTAACTACAATGCACGTATTTTAACGGGTGCATGCATAGTTATTCCTTCTCCCGGAGTTCCTCCTGATAATGTTTTATTAGTTGAGGCGCTAAAAAAGAATATACCTATTATCAGCGAAATTGAGCTGGCTTACTTGGTTTTGAAAGTTCCGTTAATAGCCGTTACCGGCACTAACGGTAAGACAACGACAACAACGCTGCTGGGCGAGATTTTAAGATGCTCGGGAAAGAAAGTGTTTGTCGGCGGTAATATCGGCACTCCTTTGATTAAATACGTTGATGGTTCGCAGAAAGAAGATTTTGTTGTCGCTGAAATCAGCAGCTTCCAGCTCCAGTGGATAAAAAAATTTCGGCCGTTTATTGCAGTTCTTTTGAATATAACCTGTGATCATATAAATTACCATGGTTCTTTCGAGGAATACCGCCGCATCAAGACAAAAGTATTTGCCAATCAAACAAAAGCGGATTTTGCGATTCTTAATGCCACAGACCCGGAGCAGGAAGATATAGACAAAATAATTAATGCGCAAGTTGTAAAGTTTAGTTCTAAAAGAGTGCTACAAAAAGGAATATTTATTAAGAAAAATAGCATTATTTTAAGAATGCCGGGTGCGAACGAAGAACAATATCCTTTAAGAATTATAAACCTTCCCGGATTGCACAACGTGGAAAACGTGATGGCGGCAGTAATGGCGGCGCGCCTCTGTGGTTGCAGCCAGGAAAATACCATCACGGCTGTTTCTGCATTTCACGGATTATCGCACCGGATTGAATTCGCAGGCGAAAAAAATTCGGTGAAATTCTACGACGATTCCAAGGGAACGAATGTTGGCTCAGTTGTGCGGGCGCTGGAAACATTTGCCCAGCCCGTAATTTTACTTTTGGGTGGCCGTGATAAAGACGGCGACTTTGAATCTCTGAAACCGTTGATTGCGTCAAAAACCAAAAAAGTTATTTTATTCGGCGAAGCGCGTGACCGCATAGAGTCGTTAATCGGCAAAGACAAGCCGGTATTGAAAGAAACGAAATTACGCCAAGCCGTAGAAAGCGCATACAGGAGTGCCATGTCCGGCGACGTCGTTCTGCTGTCGCCGGGCTGCGCCAGCTTTGATGAATTTGCCAATTATAAAGAACGGGGCAATTATTTTAAGGATGTAGTGAGGAATCTTTAAATGGATGCTGCGGTTAAAAAAGAAGATAAATTGCCAGACATTATTTTGCTTCTAGTTACTTTGATTTTGGTGACTGTGGGCACGGCGATGATTTATTCTTCCAGTTCCATTATTGCATTGGAAAAGTTTAAAGACGGCCAATATTTTTTAAAAAAACAACTCTTCTTTGTTTTTGTAGGTCTGACTTTCATGATTATTATGACCAGGATTCCTTATACGCAATTAAGAAAATGGGCTTATCCGGGAATGTTATTATCTTTTATTTTCCTGTCAATGCTGCTGATACCGCATTTGGGAATGAAGCGCGGAGGGGCAACGCGCTGGTTGAATTTGGGAGGCTTTTCTTTCCAGGTAACAGAGATGGTTAAAATTACAATAGTGATTTTTTTGGCGCACTTACTAACCCGCAAGGCGCATCAGTTAAAGGATTTCAGCAAGGGCGTTTTGGTTCCTTTGGTGATTACCTCAATTATCATTTTGCTAATTTTACTAGAGCCGGATTTTGGAACGGCCGTTATTATTGCCACAATTTTGCTTTTAATGTTGTGTATAGCAGGCTCACAGATAAAACATCTTTTATTTTTGATAGCAGCTTTTATTCCTGTCGGAGTATTGTTGATTTTTTATAAAGGGTACAGAATAACACGTTTGACTGCTTTTTTGGATCCATGGAAAGATGCTGACAATACCGGTTTCCAGATTATACAATCACTACTTTCTTTCGGCTCTGGCGGCGCGTTTGGTGTGGGAATAGGAGACGGCATGCAAAAATTATTTTATTTGCCCGAGCCGCATACTGATTTTATTCTTTCTATCATTGCCGAGGAAAGCGGCTTTATCGGAGTGGCTATAGTAATAGTCATGTTTGCTATTTTTGCTTTTCGCGGTTTTATGATTGCATTGAAAGCGCCTGATCTTTTCGGGACGCTGTTGGCTTCGGGATTGACTATGGTAATTGCGTTGGAGGCATTCATAAATATTGCCGGTGTAATGGGACTTATACCACTAAAGGGTTTGGTGCTGCCTTTTTTGAGTTATGGCGGGACCGCATTTATTATGACCATGACGGCTGTAGGCATTTTATTGAATATTTCCACCCAGACTTAATGAATGAAATGTTGAGGGAAGTTTAGCTGTTTGCTTAAAGAAAAGTTAAAAGGTTTTGATTTTGTCTGAAATAAAGATACGCATTGTAATTGCGGGAGGAGGAACAGGCGGACACTTGTTTCCCGGGATTGCCATCGCTGAAGAATTTTTAAAGAGAAATGATCAGACAAGAATAATTTTTATTGGAACGAAAAAAGGCATTGAGGGCAAACTGCTTAGCCAGCTTGGTTATGAACTCAGAGAAATTTATATTGAGGGAGTTAAAGGACGGGGGGCAAAGGCATTGATAAAGGGTGCTTATCAGATTCCTAAGAGCATGTGGCAATCAAGGTGTATTTTGAAGCAGTTTAGCCCTCACATCGTTGTGGGCGTGGGCGGCTACGCTTCAGGGCCGGCAGTGCTTGCAGCTCATTTTATGAGTATAGCCACAGCAGTCGCGGAACAAAATGCTATTCCGGGTATCACTAATAGAATACTGGGTAATTTTGCAGATAAAATATTCGTAACATATGCACAAACCAGAACATACTTTCCGCAAACAAAAGTGATTTTAAGCGGCAATCCCGTGAGGGCGGCGTTTGTTGTGGGACGCAGTAAAGAAAAAGAAAAAAAAGATTACCGGCAATTGCTGATTTTTGGTGGATCGCAGGGAGCGGAGGCAATCAATAAAGGCATCATCGATATGCTGCCGCAATTGCAGAGCATGAAAACCAAGGTTCATGTTTTGCATCAAACCGGTTCACGGCAATTGGAAGAGGTGAAAAAGGCTTATGAACGATTCGAAATTCAAGCGAAAGTTACGCCTTTCATAGTTGATATGGCCGGAGCTTATACGGATGCAGATTTAATCATTTGTCGTGCCGGTGCCACATCGATCGCGGAAATTACCGCGGCGGGCAAGGCGGCCATTTTAATTCCGTATCCCTGGGCGGCAAACGACCATCAATTAAAAAATGCGCAAGCTCTGGCAACTGAGGGCGCCGCTTTAATGATTCCGGAGCGGGAACTTAGCGGCAGTATGTTGTTTAGTGCAATTGAAAATTTATTGCAAGATGAACAAAAGCTGCATCAGATGGAAGAAAATTCATTAAGACTGAGCAAGATTGATGCGGCGGCAATAATAGTGGACAACTGTATTAAATTAATGGCGAAGAGAAATTAGGCCTATGCAGTTCATAAAGATAGAGAGAAAATGGCAAGATAAATGAGAGTAGATAAAAAAAACAGCTTAATGCAGCGCAAAGTAAAACGTATTCATTTTGTCGGAATCGGGGGCATCGGTATGAGCGGGATTGCCGAAGTTCTGGTTAATCTCGGTTACCATATCAGCGGCTCCGACGTTCAGCAGTCGGAAACAACAGCAAGATTGCGGAAGATTGGGGCGCAGGTAGTCATAGGGCATGCGGCGGAAAATATCGGCAATGCGGATGTTGTTGTTACTTCCACGGCAGTAAAGGCAGACAATCCGGAAGTTAGAGAAGCGCACCGTAAAAATGTTCCGGTGATTCCGCGGGCGGAAATGCTGGCGGAACTTCTCAAAATGAAATTTTCCGTAGCCGTCTCCGGCAGCCACGGCAAAACCACGACCACATCAATGATTTCCACGATCCTAGCGCAAGGCGGTTTAGATCCGACGATGGTCATCGGGGGAAAACTGGCAAGCATCGGCAGCAATGCCCGATTAGGCGATGGTGAAATTATTGTAGCGGAAGCGGATGAAAGTGACGGCTCATTTTTAAAATTGTCTCCCACAATTGCCGTTATTACAAATATCGACCGTGAGCATCTGGATTTTTATCCGGGCATTCACGAAATCAAAGAGGCGTTTCTTAAGTTTGCCAATATCGTTCCCTTTTACGGCTGTACGGTTATTTGCAGCGACAATATCCACGTGCGGGAAATTACTCCGTTGATCAAGCGCAAGATGATTACTTATGGCATTGAGCTGCCTGCGGACTACAGAGCCCGGGAGATAAAATTTCTAAAAAGAAAAACCACCTACGGTCTCGTTTATAAAGGGGCTAAATTGGGGACGGTTGAGTTAACTATGCCCGGCATGTTCAACGTCTATAATTCTTTGGCGGCAATAGCGGTAGCCCGCGAGTTGAATCTGGATTTTGCAACCATTAAGGAAGGTCTGCAAAGCTTTTCCGGAGTGCAGCGCCGTTTGGAAATTAAAGGAAGAGTGGGGAATATCACCATAGTTGATGATTACGGACATCATCCGACAGAGATCAAAGAGACACTGACCGCTATGCGGCAAATATGGAAGGACAGGCTAATCGCGGTTTTCCAGCCGCACAGGTTCACCCGGACAAGGGCGCTATTTGATGAATTCACCAAAGCTTTCCGGGATGTCGACATCTTGATTATAAATGACATATATCCGGCCAGTGAGGAGCCTATTGCCGGAATTAATTCCGCCGCACTTTGCGAGGCTATCAGACAAACCGGGCAAAAACATGTGAAATATATCCCGC
>Ga0209777_10007686_pt1 | contig 11916 bp, 16 predicted proteins | sample FrelakmetHBP12HB_FD_187147 | JGI IMG/M metagenome (GOLD analysis project Ga0209777, IMG submission 187147) | Freshwater lake sediment microbial communities from the University of Notre Dame, USA, for methane emissions studies -HBP12 HB (SPAdes)... | ecosystem: Environmental > Aquatic >... | reverse complement strand
TTCCCTGCCAAGTAGTGATGCCTGACGCGTCAGTTACCGAGGGATTCGCGGAAGCGGATTGCAAAAAGTTAAAGCCAGACGCCATCATACAGTTTGAACGCTTCGGATTCGTAAGGGTAAACGAAGTCGGCGTAAAACTAACCGCGTACTACGCCCACAAATAGGTGAAACACATGAAGAAACTCGATAAAGCAATAATCTGGCCAATCTACTTCGACACCAACAAGTCACGTGCAGAAGGACGCCGAGTCCCAAAAAACATAGCGGTGCAATCGCCGAAAATCCTAGAAATCAAAGAAGCCGCCGACAAACTAGGCCTGCAGAACGAAGCCAAACTTGAAGCCCATTTTCCCAAGACCCCGTGGTCTAAGTCAGGCATGCTGCTCGTTGAGAAAAAAGAACCGAAAGAAAAGATAATCCAAAAACTCGCAAAGCAACTTGTGAGGATTAAAAGCCAAGCTCAGTCATCTAATGTTAAAAAATATTAAAGAAAAATTATGCTTTTTCTTTGGTTATGAGGACTGCGTTGATTACGCCGTCGCTTCCAGGTCTGCTGGTAACTTTTGCGAGGCCCAATGTAGTTTCGATTTCTGCGCCTTTTGTGATGACGCCTCTGCGGTTGTAGTCGACGTTCGCACCGTTCTTAACGACGCGTGTAATCGCGGTTTTTTCGGCTTTGCCACTTTTAGGGTCAGTTACGGAAGCGAATTTTTCGGCGAGGACTTTGATTTTGCCGTTGCCACCCATGCCTCGGGTGCTCTTGCGTCTTGGCTCACCGAGAACTGTTTCTGCTGGGTAGCCGCCTGCCTCGTACTTTTTCTTTGACCGGTAAGCTCGTTTTTTGCCGCCTGTAAGTTTTCTTTTGCGTAAACTGCTGTGAGTTGACATAATCTACATATCCTGCGTTCGAGTAGCAACTAAAACCGTGGATTTCAATATAAATGTATCCGTTTACAGGCTAATGTTCCTTGTGTTGTCTGGGTTTTTGTTTTAGTAGTTGTCGCTGAAAAGTCCCCATACACAACAACAACCAGCCGACTGTGCAATCCGGTGCCTTTTGTGTTCAGGGCTTGGTATGTGTCGCAGGCTGGTTGTGGAAGCCGCCGCAAGCAGATGAGAAGTGTTTTTCCGTAAGGCTTTATTTGTGAATTTTGTGGGATACCAATGTGGGAAAAGTAAAGAGCACTTGAGAAAACTCGAAGAATACAACGTAACAATCATCAATCCAACCGTGTCTATTTGCTAGTGCTTTCTTGCGTTTTCCAGAGTTATACCGCGCGGATTTGTTCTGTTTGTTTAGATTTGCCTTTAAGGTTTTTCGCTTGGTGGATAGGGTACAACAAAATTTACATTGCCAAATCTTTCTACTTTTTCCATCTTGAGATAAAACCGTATAACCCCTAAAGACTGCTTCTTTCGGTCTAACTTTCTTGCTTTATCGAAGTGAGGGGGTCTGCTCTAAGAGACCTCGGCTTTTCCAACTTGCCCTTAACTAACTCAAATGGATCGATACCAAATCGTTTTCAATGCTGACCTTATTGCCTGTTTTGATTTTCGAGATATCAACTTTGTCTATCGTTGGGATTTCGCTGATGATGGCGCCGACGGCTATGATGGTTTCGCATTCTTTGTTTATCATGCCTGCTGGGGCGATGCCGTTTTTCTTCATTCGGTAGAGAGTGTAGCTGCCGACTGTTGAGCCTTTGCCCTGTGGGAAGACAAGGATTTTGCCCTTGACGCTTTGTCCCTGGAGTTCATGCCCTTTCTCGGTAACGACGCCTGTGTTTGGGTCTACGCCGCCATAAAATGAGATAGGCTGAGACGTAACCAATGCTTCGCCTTCCGCCTTGCCATTGTAGATTATTCTGCCTTTTAGCTGTTCCATTTTCCAGTCACCGCTGCTTCAACGCATTCTTCCATGCTACCCATCTTTGTTTTCATAAGGTTCTGCCGTGAATAGAAGCATCCCTTCGCCGACGTCGTCGCCAGCGATTTGAACCTGCCCTTCAATGGTGCGACTGCCATGCAGGTGTCGCAGGCAAACTTGCCACCCGCCGCCTCGATGGTCTCGGTGTAGCCGCGTTTATCTGCTAGTTGCTTGGCGGTTCGGGATGTGGCAACCCAGAACTCCGTGCCCTTTGCTACTTTTTTGCCTTTGACTAAGTCGGCGATTTCAGAGATTTCTTTAATCGAACAGTGCGGGCAGCCCACACAAACCAGTTCAATCTCGTATACGTCGTCGTTGATGTTGTCGTAGGCGTTTTTGATGTCGCTCTGCTCAATTATCACTTTTTCCTTCAATCGGGGCTGCTGTTCCGCTCCTGGTGTTACGCCTTTCATGTAGAAGAGCGGTTTTGCGCCGTAAGTTACGACGGATGCACAGAAGGATTTGAGTTCGTCTAAATCCGCCGATTTTATGCCTGTGATGTATGGGATTTTGTTCTCTGCTTTCTTGCCAATCGCGTAGCCCAGTGCGCCCCAATCTGAGAGCTTGGTTAATTCTGCGTTAACTTGAACATGCACGTCAGGCACACGGTTCTCATCCAAATGCAAACCATAATTGGGCGTCTTCCCCACAAACGCCGCGGCTAGTGCAGATGGTCCGCCTTCACGGTTAGTCCTTGCGCCCAAAACCGAGTTTGCGAACGTGACCGCACTGCTTTCTGACCATGCGAGGTGTTCACCATAGAGCGGCAGGTTGCCGATGAGGTAGGGTGTGCAGGTGCAACTGATGAGGATACCCATGCGCCTGAAGGCGTCGATTACGAGGTTCTGTTTCTCGGCGAATTCGGGGCTGATGCCGAGTTGCTGCCAGTTTTCAAGGTCCATACCCGCTGGGTTCAGGGTTGTGAGAACTTTGACTCTGCCGTCAGCCGCCAGGGTGTCTAGGAATTCTAATCCTGCGTCGCCTAGGTTGTGGTAGGATACGCCTGCCACTTGGACGCTGCCGACTTTGATCAGGTTTTTTGCGCCGAAGATTTCGCCCAGCGCAACGAGAATTTCCATGCTCTTGCGTACGGCGTAGCCTTCTTTGCCCTCGAGCATCGCTTGTTCTTGTTTAGTTAACTCCATATGGGTCACAGGTACTTGTTTAAGTCAACTTTAACGTAGTCCACTTTCTTAAAGCCCTTCCCCGTCGTCACCAAAGGCGCGGTTGCGTCTAAGCCTGCTTTGGCGGTGGTGGCTTTCTTGCCCTCGGTCAAATCACCCGACGGGTCCAGCGATGAACCCGGCTGATTTGATAGGATAACGGCGTTTTTGTCGGCTTGGAAACGTGTGGCGATTGCCCATTCCACGTCGAGCGGGTCGTAGATGTTGATGTCTTCGTCCACGATGACGCAGTGCTTAAGCGATTTGTGTCCTTCGAAGGTGGCAACGATTGCTTTCTTTCCGTCGTCAGCATTCAACTTTTTAATCTGCACAACCGCGTGGAGCCAGCTGCATCCGCCAGGCGTTATGTAGACGTCTTTGCACTGGCAGACCTTGCTGACTTCCTTGAAGATTGTGGGTTCTTTTGGCATGCCCATTAGGAATTTGTGCTCGTTCTTGCCCGATAGTATGGTTTGGTAGATGGGTTTTTTTCTGTGGGTTACGCATTTGATTTCTGCGATTGGTTGTTGGCGTATGCGGTCTTCGATGCCTGTCAAGTCCAGGAAGGGTCCTTCAGGAACTCTTTCTTTGGTTATATGTCCTTCAAGCACGAATTCGCAGTCCGCAGGAACCTCTAAATCAACTGTTTTGCATTTTACCAAGTCGGTTTTTTCAAGTGCGTTGGCCATTCCCAGCTCGTCCACGCCCATCGGTAGAGTCGTCGCGGCTGAAAGCAGAACCGCAGTGGAGTTACCTATGCAGAAAGCTATGTCGAGTTCTCCGCCAGCCTTCTTGAGGGCGCTGTCGGTGCCTCGGTTCTCGACGATGCGGGGGACAAAGTGGTTTTTGTCTTTAAGCATGAGCCTGTGGAAACACATGTTCCTGCCCAGCTCGGGGTCTTTAACGATGGATACTGCCGAAGCAATGTATTTTCCACCGTCCTGTTCGGTGTAGTGCATTATGGGCAGTTTAGTTAAGTCAACGTTGGTTTCGACTACTTCTTGGCAGGCGGCTTTTTGTACCATGGATGGCGGTACGGGGTGCTCGATGGCGGCTAAAAGTTTTGGCAAAAGCTGCATTTTGCTTATGCCCAGCGATCGCGTAATCAAATCTTTCGAAGAAACCAACCCAGCCACAACGGGGTAACTTGACTCTTTTACGTTTTCAAAGTAGACTGGTTTTTCGCCAAGTGCGTTTATGATGCCCGCCATCTCGTACTCAGTGGAAACCTGCTTTTTGATTCTTGTTAATTCGCCGTTTTTGTCGAGCGCTTCGATAAAACATCTTAAACTCATATCAATCGCCTATTGTTTTTCCACGCCGATTTTGGTGCTCAACACTTCAAAGCCCAGGTTCTTGATGGCGCCTGCAACTTTAGCCTGCAGTTCTTTGCTAGGCGTCAACGCAAACATGCATCCTCCGCCTCCGCCGCCCGTAAGCTTCGCACCATACGCTCCCTCTTTTCTGGCTGCGTCGACGAGGAGGTCGAGTTCTTTGCTTGAAACCTCGATTTCCTGGAGTAAACGGTGGTTTTCGTTCATGAGTTCACCGACTTTTTTGAGACTGTAAAATTCCAAAGCTGCCCTGCCCTCGTAGCACAGTTCTTCAGCCCGCTGGAAAACTTTGTTGTATTTCTGCGGGTTTTTGTTTTTGCGTTCGGCGACGCCTTCAACCATGGCTTTGGTGTTGGCGACTTTGCCCGTGCTTCCGATGACGATTTCCACGGGTTCCTCGATGCTTAAACGCTCAACCATGTCTTGTCCGCCGGACATGTTTTTCTTAAACCACATCAAGCCGCCGTATGTGGCTGCGGTATTGTCGATGCCTGAGGGGGTGCCTGCGTAGGCTTTTTCGGCTTCATATGCAACCGCGTTAATTTTTTCTTCAGAAATTTTCATGTCCAGTTCCTGTGCGATGGCTCGTGCGATGGCGACGCTGCTTGCCGCCGAAGCACCTAAGCCGCTGAAGCCTGGAAGGGTGCCGCCTACCCAAATGTCAAGTGCTATTTTGGGGTCTACGCCGATGGCTCTTAGCATGTTCTGGATCGATTCGAGCTGCTGGAGCCGTTTTTCTTCGCTGTAGCCCTTGGCGGTTTTGCGTTCATCACGAACGGTAATTCCCTTCGCCGCTTTCTTTACTTCTGCATCTGTTGTGGAGTCGATGGCTGATACGATGCCTGGGGCACCGTGAACGACGAAGTGTTCGCCGAACAAAATTACTTTCCCATACCCTGAACCTTTACCCATTACTATACACCTTTGATGTAGGTATTACTCTGTTTAGATAAAAACGTTCTTTTTAGGCAGGCTTCTTAGTTTTTTGTTTGTCTTTGAGAGGGGCCCCCCAGAGCAAAACTGCTCTTTTCCACGTTATTTTTAGTGCCTTAAATAAGGGGGTATAGACAAAAAGAGAGCTATCGCTTTCGCACATAAGTAAGGTTTAAAATTCAAAAAAAGAAAGTTTAATAGAAGTTGCGGGCTTCTTTGCGTTTTTCAGCTTCTTCGTAAAAACGCAGAACTTCATCGATGATTTCTACGTTGGAGAGCAACATACGTCTGCAACAGTACCGCTTCAAGCCCAAGCTGTCGAGAACGTCGCTGGCGTTTTCGCCGGTCTTTATGCGTCGTGTAAACTCGTCCCATCGGTCTCCGACGAGTTTGCCGCAAGTGAAGCATCTTACGGGAATAATCATAGTGTTTTTTTCTCTCCTTATCTGTAACTTTTCTGTTCTTTAGATCGTGCGCCTGCTCCGCCGACTTTCTTGGTTTCTTTAGTTCGGGAGTCTCCGGCAATCATTGTACGGTCATATTCGCTAAACACTGTGCGCAGATGAGTGCTCTTTGTCCATTTTAGGAGGGCGTTTGATATTGCCATACGTGCTGCTTCTGCCTGTCCCATGTATCCGCCACCGCTGGTTTTAACATCCATGTCGAGCTGCTGCCAAACGTCTGTGCCTGCCTGCAGAAGTGGCTCCATGATTTTTGCTTTCGCAATGTCAGGTTCGTAAATTTCAATTGGAGTCCTGTTAATTCTTATTTTGCCAACGCCCTGTTTAACTACGGCACGTGCAACTGCGGTTTTTCTTTTTCCACTAACTACTAAGACTTTTTTTGCGGGCATGATTATTCCATCCTGTTGTTCCATCCGATTTCCTTCGCCAACTCGCCAAGGGTGAAGTGCGGCCCTTTCAATTTACCTGATTGGGCTTCATCGAACGTTATCATAGTTTGATCTTTGTATTCAATGGGGATACCCATGAAGACCTTGAGCCGTTTATAGGCAGCCTTGCCTTTAGGCAGCTTATATGGAACCATTCCGCGTAAGGCTTTTTTTAGGAAACGGTCGGGCCGGCGGTAGTGGAATGGACCACGTTCTGGGGCGCCTACTTCGAGGAATATGTGGGCTTCTAGCACTTTGCTTTTCTTTTTGCCGGAGAACACGGCTTTTTCAGCGTTTAGTATGATTACTTCTTCGCCGTTTAACAGTCGTTTGGCAACTTTGCTACACATTCGACCGACGATTAAGCCTTCAGCGTTCACGAAAGTTATTGGGGATTTTGTTGTTTCCATTTTTTTTCACCGAATAATTTTTACGTTTGAGCCCTTGGGGTTTTTCTCCAGCAACTCTAGGATTGTGATGTATTTTGCTTTGATAGCTTCAAGCTTGGCTTTTGCTGTGTCCGAGATATCGAATGCAGCGACTGTTACGGCGTGGTCTATGCTACCTGTTCCCAGGATTTTGCCTGGAACAATCACTACGTCGGCTTTTTTTGTGTGTCTGTTGAGTTTGCTCAGGTTGACGGCGACGCGTTGAGTGCGTGGTCGGGCTAAGTGGTCAGCGACGTCTAGCCAGATGGGTGCTTGTTTATCTCGGCTTTCCTTCTTTAGATGAAAAATAAGATCGATTAATTGTGGGTTTGTAGTTTTGGTTTCTCTCATTGTGGTTCAGCCTTTATTTGTTCTTCAAACTCGTTTAGTTGTTTACCTAACAGTTTAGTCGCTTCGCTGAGTACTCGTTCGGGCAGAAGCGCTCCCGTAGACTCGATGCTCATAACGAAAGCGTTCTTTTCCCAGTCAACACCGAGCGCCGCCGGTTTTTTTGGGCAGGCATCAACGCAGTCCATGCATAGGTTACATGCCAAAAGGTCGCGTACCTCGACTTTCTCGTCTTTTATGGCGAGAACTTTCTTGGGGCAGATGTCGACGCATTTTGAGCAGTCCTTGCATTTCTCGGTTGGGGGGGTAACTTTTGGGTAGTACTTGTATGCGCACATGGAAACAGGCTGCCATTTTGCATGAGTTTTGCCTATTCCAAGCCTTGCGTAGGCTTCAAGCTTGAGTTTCTGGTTTTTTGCGAGTTTAACGATTGGGATTTTGTCTGAGACGGGCACGATTTCTGGATTTTCAGAAACGATTTCTCCCGAATAGACGGTTCTTGTTTCGTCCTTTGCTTCTGCGTCGAGCGTTAGAGTTACCCGGCATTGTGCGCAGCCGAATTCGCTCTTGCATTCGCAATCTTCAGGAAGGTTGTATGTATCTAAATCAGTCTTGAGTGGAGTAAGACCCAGTCTGTGGGCAATTATTTCGTCCTGTAGAATTGATGAGTTTTCTATCATGACAACTTCTTCGATTGCCATGCATGGAACCTCAGCAAGTGCTAAGCGCCTCAAGGCGTTCATTAAGGGCACGTCCGCATCTCTGACGACTATGCGGAGGTTGATATCGTTTTTTTCAAGGACTTCAATTTTCACTTGCTAGGACACTCCAAATAAATTATTAGGATGGCTGTGCGTTCAATAGAAAATATCAGTGCATTATTTCAATTTTTCTGTCAATAAAGAAGGATAATTGCAGATTAGACTCTTCTGCCTCTTCTGCCACCGGGCCTTCTTGTTCCGTCGTGGGGTATTGGTGTGACTTCTTCGATGCGTTCGATGCGGAAGCCAAATCGGGCTAATGCTCGGATGGCTGCTTGTGCACCTGGTCCAGGTGTTCTGGGTCCTGCGCCTCCTGGAGCTCGGACTTTGATGTGTATGGCTGTTATTCCTTTGTCCCGTGCGATTTCGGCTGCTGCCGTGGATGCGCGCATGGCTGCGTATGGTGAAGATTCCATGCGGTCGGCTTTGACGAACATTCCGCCTGTGGTGCGGGCGATGGTTTCTGCGCCTGAAATGTCAGTGATGTGGATTAAGGTGTTGTTGTAGGAGCTGAAGATGTGGACGATTGCCCACTTCTCGTTGCGTTTGTTGTTGGGAGCGCTCAGAATCTGCCGCCTCCGCGTCCGCCTCTGCGACCTCTTTGAGGTGGTCTAGCTTCGACTTGTTTAGCGACCACTGTTAATCCAACGCGTAACGCGTGTTCTGGAGCTGCTATTGCGCTTTCGGGTGAATAAACGATTTGTGCTTCAGCTTCTTTTAGCACTATGTAGCCGGGAACTGTTACTCGGCGTCCGTCGATTGTTATGTGTCCGTGTGTGATCAGCTGGCGTGACTGGGAAACAGTTCTAGCTAAGCCCTTGCGGAAAACGATTGTTTGCAGTCTGCGTTCCAGTATATCTTCGATTGTTAAGTCGAGTACGTTGTCCAACACCGCGGTTTCCTGCAGAATACCCTTCTTCTTGAGTTGTGCGAGCAGTTCATTTTCCATCTTGGCTCGTTCTTCAGGGGTTTTGCTGATTAGTGATCGGGCGATGCTTCTGTTTTTAGACAGAGCTGTTTTGTGGCGCCAGAGTTCATGCTTGTTTCTCAAGCCGAACTGCCCCAGAAGTTTTAGTTCTTCTTGGAGAACATCTTTTCGCCATCGGAAACGTGGAGTATCAAATTTCTTACGCTGTTTCTTCGGATCTCCCATGTTTATTTGCCTCCTTCTGCGGGTGCTCCACCTGGCTTCTGCATCAGGGTCTTCTTCTTAACTCCTAAAGCTTTGCCTGCTCTTCCTGTGGTTTTTGTTCTTTGGCCGCGTACTTTCAAGCCGTATGCATGGCGGTATCCACGCCAAGACCTGATTTCTTTGGCCTGATCGATGTCAGTTTTAATTTTAAGTGCAAGTTCAGCGCTCAAAACATGCTGGTCTTTTCCGGAGTCGGTGTCTTTTCGGCGGTTGAACATCCAGCTTGGAATCCCATATTTTGCTGGGTCCTTTATGACATCTTCGATTTTTGAGATGTCTGACTCTGTTATGAAGCCAACGCGCAGGTCAGGGTTTACGCCTGCCTTCTTGAGGATGGCGTTTGATAGAGCTGCACTTACTCCTTTGACTTGCGCTACGGCGTAAGAAGTCTTTAAGGTACCTTGAACGTCTGTACCCATTATACGAAGTATATAGCGATATTCCTGCTGTGACATGCTAAGTTTTCATCCGTTTTTTAACTTTAAAGCATATACGAAATATGGCGGTATTTATTTAAACCTTCCTTTCCAAAAAGTATCATCAACGATTAATGTAAAACTCTAATTTTTGCATTTTATATATGGATAACTATTTTGGTAATCGAAAGGTAAATACTTCTCTTAAGTAAAAAGGGTATCGATGAATGCAATAACAATCATCGGGTTAATAGCCGCCTTATTTACAACAGTATCACTTCTCCCACAATTAATCAAAGTTTACAAAACAAAATCCGCCAAAGACATCTCCACTGGCATGTTCATACTTTTCGGGAGTGGAGTTCTCTTATGGTTTGTTTATGGGGTTTTCGTTAATGATTTACCGATTATGGTTGCGAATTCTTTAGCCTTCATTCAAGCCGCAGTGATTCTGTTTTTCAAGGCAAAATACAAATAATTGCTAATTTAAAACTCAGATACTACGTCCACTTAAGTTTCTGCAATGAATCTCAAGTAGGATCTCGAAATATGCTTCAAAACTATTTTTAGAAATCTCGAAAATCAAGTATCTTCAACCATATGCATGACATTGATCGTAGAGTTTATCCATCGTAGGTAAGCATTCAATGTTGCACGCAGGGCAACAGTGTCATCAGCCTCAACAGTCAATACGAGAAATAAGCCGTCTTTTTCCAGTTTTATGTTGGCTCGCCTTGTAACTTGTACATTGGATTCTGGCGTTAAAGCCTCAAGAAGCGTAGAAAGTTGTTTCTGTGAAGCAAATTTTAAGCGTACAAAAGCTTTTGCACCAGTCACCATTCAGCTTCTCCAATGCTAAACCAGGGTTTTCAAAGTAATAAACAAAAAGAAAAAACTGAAAATTAAAGAAAGGAAAGAAAGGGTTACTCGTTGTTTTCTTCTTCAGTTGCCGACTCAACAGCCGCCACAGCTTTCGCCGTTTCTTCAACTGGCGAACCTTTAGCTGCACGCTTGGCCACAACACCCAGTTTAGTTACTGGTGTGTATGCTCCGCCTGCAAAAGTGTACTCACATTTTTTGCATTTCCAGATGCCAACGCTTTCACGTTTTACGCGGTTAAAGCCGCATTGTGGGCACCTGTGGGGCTTCTTGAGTTCAATCATTACTTTCATGTAGCGTTTTCTAACTGTGGAACCGTAACGTACCCCTAAACCGCGTGTTGGACCTACTTTCTTCATCTTAGGCAACTTTTATCTCACCAATCAAGTTTCTTTCGCAGTTCTGCTGCTTTGTCCAGAGCAATCTTTGAGGCTTCTAAAATCTGTTGCGGTGTGAAATAGCCTGAGCCGCCCTTCTGTATAGCGCAAATGGTTCCGTCTTCTTTGGTTGCGAAGGTGATGCGAGAGTCCATGATTTGTTCTTCTTCAATCCATGGGTCAGTGATCAGGCGGTTGTTAATTTTTCCTGTAGTGACTGTAATTGGGTGACTCTTTAGGGGCAGTTGAGTGTAGCCTTGCTTCATTTTTAGTTCGCCGTCTTTGATTTCGTAGTTGGGCATCTTTGTGTTTATAAGTGCGGCCATAGCTGCTAACGCTGCTGCGTCAATCAAGTTTCCATCGTGGTTAAGCACGTAAATGTCAACGAAAACTACGAACACTTTTTTGCCTGGTTCAATACATAGTTTCTCAGTATCGACGCACTTTGATTCTCTGATTCCTCTGTCAACAACTCGGGCGAGTTCGATGCTGTTTTCGTCTGGTGGTCCTGGTTCAAAGTTTGGTGAAGCTAGGGGAACTAATTCTGCGTTTACTGTTAAGACGCCTTCGTTTGGCGTGTCTGGGAATGGTTCGCCAAGTCCCACTTTGACGCCGACAAGAACCTCAGTTTTGCCTAGAAATACTCTTGCGGAGCCTTCAGCTTTCTCGATTAGTCCTGGTTCGATTTTGATTTCGCGGGTATCAAGTAAGCCTCTATCATCTAGGCGTTTTCCTTTTTCGATGAGTTGTTCGATTTGTCTTAGTCTAACTTTAGTTACAAGGGATGACATTATTCTTCAACCTCTTTTACAACCATGTACTTGGTCTTTAATGCTTCCTTTTGCATTTCGTAGATTTTTTTGCATCCTTCCATCGCCATGTTCACGGCTTTCTCAAATTCGGCGGGTTCCAAAATGCCGTCCATCTGCAGCAGTGTAATTGCGTTTAAGCTTGGCATGTAAGCTACTGGAACGTCTGCGGCGCCGAGTTTGTCTTCTGCATCATATAAGTCAAGGACTACTGTGTCGTCGACTTTTCCTGCTGCGCATCCTACAACCAAGTCGCGCATTGGAACACCTGCGTCTGCGATGGCTAATGCGGCTGCGGTAATGGCTGCACATCTTGTTCCCCCATCCGCTTGCAAGACCTCAATAAAGACGTCAACTCCTGTTCGTGGATATAGCTCGAGGAATAGGGCTGGTTCTAAAGATTCTTTTATGACTTTTGAGAGTTCAACTTCTCTTCTGGATGGTGCAGGGGATTTTC
>Ga0209777_10007685_pt1 | contig 11917 bp, 7 predicted proteins | sample FrelakmetHBP12HB_FD_187147 | JGI IMG/M metagenome (GOLD analysis project Ga0209777, IMG submission 187147) | Freshwater lake sediment microbial communities from the University of Notre Dame, USA, for methane emissions studies -HBP12 HB (SPAdes)... | ecosystem: Environmental > Aquatic >... | reverse complement strand
ACCTGATGGAGGCGAGAAAGAAGGAGGCGGAGGAAGGACTGCCGCCAAGGAGAGCTCAGCCTTTGCAGGCGGGTTCGACGGCCCCATCCAAGGCGCTAGCGATGGCGTTTTTCGTTCAGGAAAACGACATGGCCCTGAGCGCGCTCAAGCAGAATGCCGGGAACCTTGACGTGTTGCTTCCCATCTGGTTAAGGCTGCTTCCGGAAGGCAAAGTTGAGCCGTTGGGGTTCGCAAAGCAAATGGAGCTGAGCGCCTATCTCCGTAGCACGCAGCCGGAATTGAAGATTGTTCCCCTTTTGAGCAACGAAAGCGGCAAGGGCTGGGATGGCCTGGCGGCGTGTGCGCCTCCGCCAACCTGTTTCCCTTCACCTGCCGTCGGGCGGCGCAGCTTTGCGATATGGTGATCGTGCTGGCTTACGGACAGCACGAGCTTTCCGGCGCACCTGGCCCATTGGCGGCACAGGACTGGTCTGAAGACGCGATCCGGCGCCGCGGCGCGGACGTTCCGCCTGAGAAGCTGGGGATTGCGTTCGGTAACTATGTCTGCGACTGGCTGGAGAGCGGGGGCTCTGCGGAGACTCGCAGTTTCGACCAGGCGATGATCACTGCTCGCGAAGAACGCGCAATCATCCGCCTGGACGCGGCGTCGCTGAATCCAGCTTTCCGTTATGAGGACGACCAAAAGCGCTTTCACGCCGTCTGGATACTGGACGCCTGCACCGCTTTCAACCAGGTCGCCGCAGCCAGGAAACTGCGTCCGCGGGGGCTGGCCCTGTGGCCCTTGGGGAGTGAAGACCCCGCGCTGTGGCGTTTCTTTGGCAGGCCTGAGATGCTCGACGGTTCCGCCGCGGCCTCGCTTTCCGAAATGGAGTTCAAGTATGGGATTGATTGCGCTGGCCAGGGCGAAATCATCCAGATTGCGGCCCGGCCTGGACCCGGGCGCCGCGAGATGTCCTTCGATCCGGAGCGCGGTCTGATCACGGCGTGTGAGTACGTGAAACTCCCCACGCCCTATGTCGTGCGCCGCTGCGGCAGGGCGCAGAAGAAGATTGCGCTCACTTTCGACGACGGCCCGGACCCGGCATACACGCCCGCGATCCTGGACATATTGAAGGGCCAACAGGCGCCAGCCACGTTCTTTGTGCTGGGGAGCAACGGGGAGCTCCAGCCGGACTTACTGAGGCGCATGGTCGCCGAAGGCCACGAGATCGGCAGCCACACTTTCACCCACCCAAACATCCTCAAGATCAGTCCGAAACAGCTCCAGCTCGAACTTTCCGCCACGCAGCGGCTCTTTGAAAGCGTCCTGGGGCGCCAAGCCCTGCTCTTCCGTCCGCCCTATGGCGAAGACAGCGACCCCTCCACCGCCGATGAAGTGCTGAAGCTCGAAACAGCCAACGACCTCGGCTATCTGACCGTCGGCATGCACATTGATCCCGACGACTGGCGCTCTCCGCCGGCGGAGGAGATTGTACGGCGCGTCCTGGAACAGGCTAAGGCCGGCGAAGGGAATACTGTTCTGTTGCACGATTCCGGGGGGGAGCGCGCCCAGACTGTGGCGGCGCTGCCGAAGCTGATCGCCGAACTACGTGGCCGCGGCTACGAACTGGCCACCGTCTCGCGGTTGCTTGGCCGCACGCGCGACGAGGTCATGCCACCGCTTCCCGAAGCGGGGCAGGTGCCGGCGGCCGTAAACCGCCTGGCCTTCAAGTTCATTGCAGTGGCAATCTCCGCGCTGAAGGTCCTTTTCACGCTGGGCCTTGTTCTGGGGTTGGCGCGCCTGCTTTTCATAGGGCTGCTGGCAGTTGGGGACGCCTGGCGCAAGCGGCACGCCGTCTTTTTCGAGCGCTACAAGCCGCCTGTCGCGGTGATTGTGCCGGCCTATAACGAGGAGAAGGTTGTGGCCATGACCATCGCCTCGTTGCTTGAGTCCGATTACCCTGGCCCACTGGAGATCATAGTCGTGGACGACGGCTCCAAGGACCAGACTTTCGAGCGGGCCCGAGAGGCTTTCGGCAGTCATCCGCGAGTGCGGGTTTTCAGTAAGCCGAATGGAGGCAAGCCTTCGGCACTCAACTTCGGCATCCAGCAGACGCAGGCGGAAATCGTGGTGGCCATGGACGCGGACACCGTCTTTCCCAGGGACACGGTCTCCAAGCTGGTGCGGCATTTCTGCGACAAGGGCATCGGCGCCGTGGCTGGCAATGCCAAGGTCGGCAACCGCGTCAACATCCTCACGAAGTGGCAGGCGCTGGAGTATATCACCAGCCAGAACCTGGACCGCCGGGCCTTCAATGCGCTGGATTGCATCACTGTCGTGCCTGGAGCCGTGGGGGCCTGGCGGCGCGAACTGGTCATGAAGGCCGGTGGCTTCAAGCACAGCACCCTGGCCGAGGACGCCGATCTGACCATAGCCATCCGCCGCCTGGGATATTCCATCGAGAACGAGGACGAGGCCTACGGCTATACTGAAGCGCCGGACACGATAAGGGGCTTCGTGCGCCAGCGCTACCGCTGGATGTTCGGCACACTTCAGGCGGCCTGGAAGCACAAACGTGCGCTATTTAGCCCGCGTTGCGGCGCACTGGGCTTTGTGGCCTTGCCCAACATCTTTGTCTTCCAGGTCTTCTTCCCGCTCATTTCTCCGGTCATGGATTTTCTCACGTTCTTCACCGCGGCCGCCTATGCGTGGGGCCTGTTGCACGGCAATGCCGCCTCTGCCAGCGCGCTGCGCTCCGTCGTCACATACTATGTGCTATTCATCGCGGTGGATTTCGCCGCGGCCGCCCTGGCGTTTGCGTTGGAGCCGCGAGAGGACAAGAGCTTGCTGTGGTGGCTGTATCCGCAGCGTTTCTGCTACCGTCAGTTAATGTACTACGTGGCAATCAAGTCCGCTCTGGCTGCGCTGCGAGGCGGTGAGGTCGGTTGGGGCAAGCTGGAACGCAAGGCCACAGTGAAGACGCCTGTGGGGTGAAAGGCGAGGACCTGGCGCTTGGGTGCTTGAGGCCCAGCCCAGTCGGTCCCTTGACTGTCAAAGCCGCGCCACTAAGCTGCACGGACTGAGGCGTCAGAGGATTCCGAGGAGACAAGAGTGCCTACAGAGCAGATAAAGCCAACCCAGGCCGAGTCCTACGACCTGTTGATCAAGGACCTGAACCACCGCGTCTGGGAGGTACGGCGCAATGCCTGCGAGGAACTGGGCGCATTGGGGGACCAGCGCGCCGTTCCACACCTGAGCCGTCTCCTGGGGGACGGCGTGGGCGCGGTCCGCTTCGCCGCAGCCGAGGCCCTGGGCAGACTGGGCGACCGCAGCGCCATCCCCGCGCTGCTGTCCCTGCTGGAGAACTCCCACTTCGGCGCATATGGGCCTGTGATTGACGCGCTAGCCAGCCTGCGCGCGCAGCAGGCCATTCCCTACTTCATCCGCTTCCTGCGCGACCAGGACGCACGCGTGCGCAGCCTGGCGGCCAACGCGCTGATGGTGATGACGCGCCAGTTCATCAGCTTCAAAGCCAAGGGGGCCGAGGAGGAGCGCAACGCCGCCATCGCCCAGTGGGAAGCCTGGTGGGAGAAGAACCAGGCCGCGATCCTCAGCGCAGCACAGAACGCAAGCGGGAAAGGCCAATGAGCGGCAGGAGGTGACAGGCGGCCCGCGAGCTGTGAATGGTGGGTGCCGCGAGCACGGCGGACTGAGCACCGGGCGCCTGGTAATCGGTGGTGCAGTGTGGATTGTGGATAGTGAATGAGGCGTGGTCGGCAGTGCGGCCTCAACTGGAGGGGAAAGATGGCCAGAATTGGGAAGTTTGAACGGGAGTATCTGAAGGCGGCGGAGCAAACGCGCGCTCGACGCATGGAGTGGTGGCACCAAGCTCGTTTCGGGATGTTCGTGCACTGGGGCCTGTACGCACAACTCGGCCGGCACGAATGGGTGATGAACCGCGAGCGCATTCCCATCAGCGAATACGAGAAACTTGCCGGGACCTGGAAGCCCAAGCCGCGGCCCGCGCGCGATTGGGCGCGCCTCGCCAAGGCCGCCGGCATGAAGTACATGGTGATGACCACCAAGCACCACGAAGGTTTCCTGCTCTGGGACTCCAAGCTGTCCAGCTACAACGCGGCCCAACAGGGACCCGGCCGCGACCTGGTCAGGGAATACGTGGAGGCTTGCCGCGAGTTCGGCTTGCGGATCGGTTTCTACTATTCGTTGATGGACTGGCACCATCCCGATGGCGCGCGCTGCCTGAAGAACAAGAACGCCCGCAAGCGTTTCATCCAGTACACGCAGGGCCTGGTGCGCGAACTGTGCAGCAACTACGGCAAGATTGACATCCTCTGGTACGACGTCTCCTGGCCGCTCAGGTCGCCTGAGGAGTGGGACAGCTACCGCATGAACGCCATGGCCAGGGACCTGCAGCCTGACATCATCATCAACAACCGCTCGCAGTTGCCCGAGGACTTCGGTACGCCGGAGGAGCACATCAAGGCCGAGGAGAAGGGCCGTTCCTGGGAAGCCTGTATGACTTTCAACGGCTCCTGGGGCTGGCAGCCCACGCCTGCTGAAGACTGGCGTCCCGTCCGCGAGGTGCTGAACATGCTGCGCACCTGCGCCGCGGGCGGGGGCAACCTGCTTTTGAACATCGGGCCTAAGCCGGACGGCTCGATCCCGGAGGAAGCCACCGAGCGGCTCACTGCCGTGGGCAAGTGGCTCGGGAGATACGGCGGCGTGGTGTACGGCAGCGTGGACCGCGTTGAGAACATGGAGTGGATGCCGACCGGCAACTGGACCCGCAAAGGCAAAACGCTGTATTACTGGTGCACGCGCTGGCCCGGCGGCGAGTTGGCCATTGGGGGCCTGAATGGCAAACTGGAGAGCGCCCGCCTCTATCCGGACGGGGCGCCGCTGGCTTTTGAGCAGACCAGCAACCGGCTGGTGATCAGAGGACTGCCCGCTGAGTGCCCTGACCAGAGCGCCAAGGTTGCGGTGATCGAGATGAGCTTCAAGTCCGTGCCCAAGCAGGTTCTTGGCGCGGGGTGTGTGGTGTTGAAGTAAAACGTGAAACGCGAGGCTCTACGCAGGGACAGCTTTCCTATCTCACGTTTCACGTCTTGCGTTTCACGTTGCGGAATTTCTCCCGCGTGGCGCGCTCGAAGTCGTCCGCGGATTGGAGGATTCTGGCCAAGGCCTGCTCCCGCGTGAATCCAGCGCTGCTGCGCCCGGCGCAGATGAGCGTGTTACATTCGTTCGCATCCATGAAACCGACGGCTTCAAGCAAAGGGGCTTCGTCCTCGCGCGGGATGACCAGGAAGCCGTGCTTGTCGGCGTGTATGAGTTGGCCAGGCTCAACGCGCCGCCCGAAGACAGTGACGGGACAATCCCAGCGGACGGGCTGGGCGTGTGCGTGGCTTACGCACAAGCGCCGCGCGAGCGCCTTGAAGCCGGCGTTGTTCATCTCGTCCAGATCGCGTATGGCGCCGTCCACAATCACACCGACGCAGCCGAGGGCGCGATGGATGTTCGCGTTAACCTCGCCCCACGCTGCGCCCACGGTCTTGGGTTTGTCAAGGTCTTGCGCGACCACGATCTTCGGCCCCGGCCGGCTGCCGACATACCGCCAGTATTCTTTCCAGCCTGCCGGGCTGGCCTTTTGGTGCCGCGGGTTGCCGGGTTCGATGACTACGGTGACGGCGTAGCCGACCATGGGCCCCATGTGCGGCATGAAATCGCGCGTTTCCTCGAGGTTGAAGCCCTCCCGCGCCGGGTCGTGCTTTGTGATCTGCTCCCAGCCGTTGCATACCGTCGGAGTATTCCAACGTTTCAACTGGAGCAATTCGCCGTGGGTGAGGCGGCCTTGCAGTTCCGCGTCTTTCTTCTTAGCAGCCATGAAGATCTCCTCTTGCCCCGTGTGGTTTAGCCTCATCCCGGCCTGAACGCAACCTCAGGGCAAGACGCTCAAGACCTGATTCCTGCCTGCGCGCCAAGGAAGGTGCAGGTATAATGGCTGCATGAAACGTCTGGGACGCCTCCTCTTCGCCCTTGCGCTGGCCGCTTGCGTAATCGCTTGCGTAATCGCAGTCACACCCGTTTTTCTTGGGTGGTTTTCGGAGCGTGCCGCCTGGTTGTCTGGCGGAGATCCCAAGCATCCCGGATCGCAGTCTGATGCTACAGGCGACGTCAGCGCACCGGCCGCCGACTGGCCGATGTTCCACGGCGACGCCGCGCTCACAGGCGTTACTGCCGCGAGCATTCCCGATAAGCCGGAACTGCTGTGGACCTTCAAATCCGGCGACCAGATCACAGGCTCTGCCACGATCGCCGGTCAGCGTGTTTTCTTCGGCTCGGCGGATTTCAAGGTGTACGCGCTCAACCTCAAGGACGGCGCGAAGCTCTGGGAATTCAAGACCGAAGGCGCGATTGAGTCCACGCCGTGCGTCGTGGGCGACGTGCTCTTCATCGGCTCGGGCGACCAACAGCTTTACGCCCTGGACGCCAGAACGGGCGCGCTGCGCTGGCGCTACGCGACGGAAGGCGAGATCAAGGCCGGCCCCAATTTTGTCTCCGGCGCGGCGCTGGGCCTGGCCCCGCCCCCTCACCCTACCCTCTCCCCCCAGGGGAGAGGGCAGGATGAGGGGGGCCGCGTGCTGGTCGGCTCTTATGACAACAAGCTGCACTGTGTTGACGCCGCCACCGGGAAGGCGGCGTGGACGTTCGAGACGGGCAACTACGTGAACGGCTGCGCCGCCATCGGGGCGGGCAAGACGGTCTTTGGCGGGTGTGACGCGCAGCTTCATATCGTGGACGTGAAGACCGGGGAGGAGACAGCCAGAGTGGGAGTTGGGGCCTACGTCGCGGCCAGCCCCGCTTTGCGCGACGGCATCGCCTACGTCGGACACTATGACTCCGAGCTGCTGGCGGTTGACATCCAGAAGGCGGCCGTGCTCTGGCGCTTCAAGAACCCGCACGATTTCCCCTTCTTCTCTTCGCCCGCCGTGGCTCAGGACCGTCTGGTCGTCGGCGCGCGCGACAAGCGTGTGCACTGCCTTGAGCGTGCCACGGGCAAGGAACTATGGAGTTTCAGCGCGCGCGGCAAGGTGGACTCGTCGCCCGCCATCGCCCGCGACCGGGTCATCGCCGGCTCGGAAGATGGCCGCGTCTATATCCTCGCGCTCCAGGACGGCAAAGAGCTTTGGTCGTATGATATCGGCTCCTCGGTGGACGGTTCACCAGCCGTGAGCGACGGCCTGTTCATTGTCGGCGCAGACGACGGAGTGCTTTACGCCTTCGGGGACAAGAAAAGCGTAGGTGGCAGGTAGTAGGTGGTAGATCGGTTCTGACACCGGCAGATGCAATCTACCACCTGCTATCCACCATCTGCGTCTCTTCCTCTGCGTCAACCGCAGTGAAAAAGTGCTGAGAATGGCTCCGAGAGCCAGTGGCCAGGATGCTACCGATGTTCTGCAGGAGTATCATAACCAGGAGGAGACCGACCTGGTGGAGGGCAGCGAGTCGGTGCGGTTGGCCTTGGGCGCGGCGTTGGAGGATTCCCAATCCAGCGGTGCCATGGATTTTGTGCAGCAAAGAGGCGAACCAAAGCGTCATAGAGAACGTAAGGAGAATATAGAGGACATCCAGCACGGGGAGGGGGGAGCCATGAACCAGCGCGTTTCTTTACAGTCCGCAGGGCAGATAGCATTTGCACATTGTGGATGGGGGGGTAGTTACTGATGCTCTCCTGCAACGGCGGCGCAATGTGAAGTTCATGGGCGTCACTCGGCACGCGGCACGCGCCACCTCTGTTCTGCTTTTCCTTATGGCAGCTTCCGCCTATGCCTCAGAGTATCAGACGATCACATTTGACCCGCTGGCACCTGTGGCCTATGGCGATGCTGATTTCTACCTTGACCCCGGCGCAACCGCGTCCTCTAGCCTGCCCGTAACCTACGTCAGCTCAAACGGCAATGTGGCCACTATCACGACCGACGGGTACGTCCAGATTCTAGGCGTGGGGACCACTGCCATAACCGCTTCTCAGGGCGGGGACGAAAACTTCAACCAAGCGGCGGATGTCTCGCAGACGTTGACCGTGACGCCGGCGGCTCCGAACATTACAGGCCCAGTTGGGATCCAAGACAATACTTATAATGTGTGGCTCACATGGGAAGCTCCACCTGGAGGGGCCGACTCGTATTATGTGGCGGTTTACGACTACTACAATGCAACGGTGGTATTGCCGGGAACCAGTACTGGTGCCAATACTTTTCATCTGACGGGCCTCACGGACAACCACGGCTATATAGTCTCTGTCCAGGCAATCAGCAACGTGGCCGGCACCGGGCCGTGGAGCTGGGAATACGTTGAGGTTTCCAGCTATGGGCAAGCGCCTGGCGTGGCCACCATTACAACCGGCGCGAACCATGTTTTCGCGTACCCTGGTCCGAACGGTTCAATAGAGCTCACATGGGGCCGCGTCGCCGGGACGGGACGTTACGATCTCTATGTCACCGATTGGCTGACTCAAGAGGTCCTGCATTTGATTATACCCGACCCGGGTACAGACGGGACAGTCTCGGCAAGTGTGGCAGGGCTGCTGAATGAGCACGTCTATCTGGCCTGCCTCACGGCTCAGAACCCCTATGGAACATCCTACTGCAACTATGAATTTGGCGTGAGCACGGCGTCCGGAGCGCCTGCTGCGCCGGACTTCACGTTGCCGCCCGTGCAGACCCTCAGCTATAGCAGTATTCCCTACTATACGCCAAGGATTGCTACCAGCTATCCAGACTTGGTGTTCGAGTGGTCTAAGACGGCACACACACTGGGCTACAATTTCATGTTGGTGGAAGTGGATCCGGATTACAGCTTCCTGGGCCAGTGGTGGATAACTGACGATGGGACTGGCAACCCCGTGGATTTCGACCTTCCTAGTGGGATCACCCTCAAGGACGGGTGCAAGTACGAGATGTGGGCGGACGGCTACAACCCGTGGGGTCTGGGGCCCTGGACGGTTGTAGATTTTGTTCCGGGCGACGCGCCGCCCACGACCGCAGTGCTGTGTACGACCGCAAGTGCGGGAGGGACAACCCCGACGGGCCAGAACGACAGTTATGATAAGCGTCCGACGTTGTCCTGCCCCAGCGTGGCCAGGGCGACTCAATATTTTTGGTACATAGATGAACTAAACGGGACCTGGAATCAGAAAGAGGTGATCGAGACCCTTGCGGTTGCGGGTGCTCAGCAGTCACACATTCTGTCCTGGGCGGAAGCATTGACTCCTGGCCTCGTGTATGCGGTACGGGTTAGAGCGCACAATCTGCTGGGTGACACCGATCAGAGCAATGATGCCGTGTACTGGCAGGTGACGCCGGTGCCGGCGCAAACCACTTGGGCAGCGCCCATTGGAGCCCTGACGAACACTCCCGGGTCAACGACGCTTGCCTGGGCCAACCAAGAGCATGTGTTGACCTGGAACTTGTCCCTTGTGGATACCACCGCGGGCGTCTCAGTTCACAGCGGCCCCATAACCGTCACCATAGACCAGCAGCATGACTGGGCGACTGCGACATTGGCGCTCCAGAATGGACACTCCTACGAAGCCTCTGTCCGTGGTGAGAACAACAGCGGCTCGGCGGCTTGGAGCGTCGCCAGCGATTTCAGCGTGAATAGTCTAACAGGAGTTCCAGGCAGACCGTGGGTGACCAGCCCCATAGGTGACGTGGGAACGACTACGCCGCCGATCCAATGGTTGAGTGTAACTGGGGCGGGCTGGTATTACGTGGTGGTGCAGGATAATTCGGCCCAAGGGCAGCCGTATGTAATTCTTCAAGGGGTCGTGGAAACAGATGGCGGCCCGACGCAGCTTGCCTGTGGAACTGGAAATTATTCTTCGGCCTTGGTTCAAGGCCACTCCTATGGGTTGCAGGTATATGCAAGCAACGGCTTCGGCTGGTCAGTTGGCAGCCTCTTGGTGAACTTTACGGTGGGTCCACCGCAAACAGCCCCCACGATGATAAGCCCACTCCAGAACGGCACCAACATCGCGCTTTGGCCGGCATTCAGTTGGACGTACGTCCCAGGGGCGGATTATTACTGGCTGATTGTGGCTGATGGAAGCACAAGCCCCCCTGTGTTTGACGGGGAAGTGGATTCCACCTGGGCCTCACCAGTGGTTCTTTCGGCTGGGCACAGCTATCTGGCCAGGGTTTCAGCCTGCAATGGTTTTGGAGTAGGCCCAGAAAGTTGGCCGGCAGACGCGTTCACTGTGGGCACGGCGCCAAGCCCGCCGTCAGACCTGGCGGCCACGGTGGTGTCCTCTACGGAGATTGACCTTTCCTGGACTGACAATTCTAACAACGAGGCGGGGTTCACGATTTGGCGGGGAACCTATGACGGCTCGCCGGAAGTCCTGCTCACGGTGGGTTCCGGCGTCACCACGTATCAAGATACTGGACTGGCGGCTGGGACGGATTATTATTACTACGTGATGGCAACCAACGACTGGGGCTCCACGGACTGGTCTAACGAAAGCGACGCGAGGACAAGCTTCTCGGGGGCGCCAACGGGAGTCCCGAACATTTTGGGATTCATTTTTCCCTCGTACTCAACGCGGCCCACGATCACCTGGACGGATGTGGCAGGGGCAACGTTCTATGTCCTGCATATCACGGATTTGTCTACACAAACGTCACAAGACTACCAGGTCCCAGCGGGAGATCCTGGTTTGCAAACATTCGCACTCCCGGCGGTCCTGGCGGCAAACAATTCGTATTCAGTTACCGTTGCAGCCGGCAACCAGTCCGGCTACGGTGGGTGGGGACCGGCGCAAATGGGATCGACAGGAGGGGGAGGGGGAGGAAACAGCCAAGAGGACGTTGCTTGGTCACCACAATATCCTACCTTCCGAAGTTGGGAACCATTCTATTGGTGCTTCGGCGGCGGTTCCGCAAAGGCAATCATTGATCACATTACCAACGGCCAGCAGGGCAACCAGAACCAAGGCTCTTCATTCGTGCGGTACATTGACAGCAGTGGAGGAGTGAACCCCGAAGGCTGTACGGTTCAGCATTTCCAAACCTTTGCAAATGAGACGGGGATTGCCGAGTGGAGTGCGCATGGTAACACTAACAACATTCAAGCCTTCTCTGTCCAGGAACCGGCCACAAGAGACCCAACATTGGGTTTCTCAGCTTATCATTGGCGGATTTCTCTAAGTGATAGTCTAGATACTGACGTGGTTCTGGAAGAAGAGACCTCGTGGCTGGGGCTGACTTCGTACTGGTGGGGTGTTAGAGTTTTCACCCCATGGCTGTCAAGACATTGGGCACCCTCCTTCGCTGCGAATAAAGCAATTGTGGTAGGTGATTCGTGTTCCTCCCTCCCGTGCGTTGCAGCGTGCACACCACGCACAGGATTTGGCTATGAAACCCCAATAGGAAGTGGATATGACGCGGCTAATAATAATCTGCTCTTCCGAAGGCTGAACGGGACAAATCCGAAGCCACCAGACGGAACGCTCCGTCGAGCGGGTGAGGGATACAACGCCGGTGGATTCTGGTCAAGCTTCAGCATGTGTGGTAATTACAACACGACACTTTGCCCCTCCGTAGAACACCCCTTGCAGAACGATGCAGACAAAGGTGGGGCGGATAACGTAAAGCCTCTGGGCAGCACCGCCCAAGAGGGCGACGGGTGCGTTATCCTTGACACGCACTGTGACATGGAATATTTTGGAAGCGCCTTAACTTGGGAAGTCACGGACGCAACCCTTGGCGGTTCGTGCGAAATAAGTAATATTACTCGACTTTGGCAGATTGTGAGGAGGAGGTTGTGAAAAAGAAACGGCTTTTTGCCGAAACCCTATACGGACAAAAGGATAGGGAGACAAAAAGCCGTGGGGACGACAACCGCCCTGAGTTACTTTTC
>Ga0209777_10007684_pt1 | contig 11918 bp, 8 predicted proteins | sample FrelakmetHBP12HB_FD_187147 | JGI IMG/M metagenome (GOLD analysis project Ga0209777, IMG submission 187147) | Freshwater lake sediment microbial communities from the University of Notre Dame, USA, for methane emissions studies -HBP12 HB (SPAdes)... | ecosystem: Environmental > Aquatic >... | reverse complement strand
GCTTCTGGAGCCTTCAAGGCCCAGGGGATTCCGGATGCCCATCGATTTCTTTTTCAGGCATCTGGCCGAGGACCAGGGGGAGAAGAGCGTCGGCATCATTCTCTCCGGAATGGGAACGGACGGCACATTGGGCATAAAAGCCATCAAAGAGAAGATGGGTTTGGTGATGGTGCAGGATATAAGCTCCGCCATGTATGACGGAATGCCCCAGAGCGTCATCAATACGGGCCTCGCCGATTTTGTGGCCCCTGTGAATGAGCTGCCGGACAAGCTGCAGAGTTTTGCGAATTCCTTTACCGGCATAACCAGAACGCAGCCTGTATTGGAAAAAGAAGCTTCAAGCGCATCAAGCAAGATATTTGCCATTCTCCGGGCTCGTACCGGAAATGACTTCAGTCTCTACAAGATGAGCACTGTCAACCGCCGCATTGAACGGCGGATGAATATCCACCAAATTAGTGATATAAATCAGTATGTCCGCTACTTATCAGAGAATCCGCATGAGGTCGATCTGCTCTTCAAAGAGCTCCTCATCGGCGTGACCAGCTTTTTCAGAGAACCTGAATCCTTTGCAGCCCTGAAAGATGAAGTCAAATCGTATATTTTGAAGAGCAAGAAAGAAACAGACGCCTTTCGTATCTGGGTGGTCGGCTGCTCGACAGGCGAGGAGGCTTACTCCATCGCCATCGTCTTCAGAGAATGCCTGGATGAAATGAAGATGAGAGGCGCTTTCAAGGTCCAGATCTACGCCACAGACATCGATAAAGAGGCCATTGAAATTGCTCGTAAGGGGATTTATCCTGGCAATATCGTCCAGGATGTGCCTGAGGGGCGTCTACAGCAATTTTTCATAAAAGAAGATGACGCCTTTCGCGTAAGAAGCGAGATTCGGGAATTGATCGTATTTGCAGTGCAGAATGTCCTCACCGACCCCCCATTCACCAGATTGGATCTGCTCAGTTGCCGAAACCTTCTCATCTACTTGAGCACAGAGACGCAAAAGAAGCTGATGAAGCTGTTCTATTACACCCTGAATCCCCGGGGCCTTCTTCTCCTCGGATCATCGGAATCCGTAGGGGACGCTGCAGACCTCTTCTCTCCGCTGGACCACAGACAGAAGCTCTTCGAACACAAGGAGAATCTCGTTGCTCGCAGTTTATTGGTCGAATTTTCCACAACGCCAACGCCCTATGAAGTTCAAATGTATGGAGCTAAAGCAGAGCATAGAGGCTCAAGGGCCAGCATCATCGAGATGGCCCAGTCAATCATTCTCCAGAACATTGCTCCCCCGGCTGTGCTCATCAATGACCAGGGCGATATACTCTACTTGACCCGGCAAACCGGGAAATATCTGGAACCGCCCGTCGGGAAAGCAAACATGAACATCTACGCTATGGCCCGCGAAGGGTTGAAGATGGAGCTGGGAATCGCCATCCTCAAAGCGAAGACCGATAAGAAGAAGATAACTATTGAGGGACTGAAGGTCAAGGAAAACGGAGACGATCAGACCTTCAACCTCACAGTTACTCCTTTCGAGAAGCCGGATGCCATGCGCGGGCTGCTGATGGTCCTGTTTGAGGATGTGACAGCGCCTGCTAAGGTGGCAGGAGCCGACCGCGGAAAATCAAGATCTACTTCCCGGCTGAATGTCATCAACGAAGAGCTCGGAAAGGAGCTACAGCACACGAAGGAGCGCCTCCAGACAGTCCTTGAAGAGATGGAAACCTCTCAGGAAGAGCTGAAATCCGCGAACGAGGAGCTTCAATCGACCAATGAGGAACTGCAGAGCACCAATGAGGAGATGGTTACATCTAAGGAGGAGCTTCAATCCCTCAATGAGGAGCTGACAACCCTCAATGCTGAGCTGCAGTCCAAGAATGAGGAGCTCTCTGAGACCAGCGACGATTTGAAAAACCTCCTCAACAGCACGCAAATTGCGACACTATTCCTGGACAACAACCTCAAAATCAGGCGGTTCACGCCGTATGCGACAAAGATCATCAGTCTGATAAATAGCGACATGGGGCGCCCTATCACCGATATCGTCTCCAACATGCAGTACGATGATCTGGTCACAAATGTAAATGAGGTACTTAGGACGCTGGTCTTCAAGGAGACACAGGTGCAGACCAAAGACGGGTTATGGTACGGGATGAGGATCGTACCTTATCGAACCACTGATAACATCATCGACGGAGTTGTGATCACCTTTTCCGACATCACAGACTTCAAACGAATGGGGGCGAAAATGGCTGAGCGCGCCGAGTACGCAGAAAGTATCATCCGCACGGTTCGGGAATCGCTGGTAGTGCTGAACGGCGGGCTGAAAATTGTGTCGGCCAATCCCTCATTCTACCGGACGTTCCACATAACGCCCCAAGAGACCGAGGGACAGATCCTTTATGACCTGGGAAACGGGCAGTGGAACATTCCTGCCTTGAGGCAGCTTCTTGAGGAACTGCTCCCCAAAAGCACTAAAATCGAGGGGTTCCTGATGGAGCATGAGTTCCCAATCATCGGCAAGAGAAGAATGCTCCTCAACGCACGAAACATTGCCCAGAAGGGCTCCCGTAAAGAGCTAATCCTTCTTGCTATAGAAGACATAACAGATCCGAAAGAACAATCTCAAATCTCCATCGTTGCGAGGCAGTGGGATGAAGAAAGAACTATCTGAAATAAATTCAGGAAACGATCTGCGCCACCTGGCAGAGGAGCTTTTGAAGAACAGCAGACGCAGTCTTGACAGCTCCGCCGCGGTGGAGAGCCAAGACGCACTTGCTCTTGTTCACGAGCTGCAAGTCCATCAGATTGAGCTGGAGATGCAAAACGAAGCTCTTAAGCTCGCCAAGCTGGAAACGGAAGATGTTCTGACGAAGTACTCCGACCTCTACGACTTTGCTCCCATGGGATTGTTTTCTTTCGATGTGCAGGGACGGATCCAGGAGATCAACCTGGCAGGAGCCAAACTCCTAGGCATGGAGAGGCGCAACCTAATGGCAAGACGTTTTCAGCAGTTTGTTGCGCCCAAGGACCGTCCTTCTTTTGGTGAGTTCTGTAAAAAGGCCTTTGAGGCCTCTACCAAGCAAACGTGTGAATTGAACCTCCTAAAGGACGGAGATCCCACAGTTTACGTCCGCATCGAGGGCATAGTCGCCGAGGCTGGCTTGCTGAACAAAAGACTGTGCATGATCGCCGCTATCGACATAACCGAGCGCAGGTTGATGGAAGAGGAACTAAGGAAAGCGCGAGATAAGCTGGAAAGAAGGGTTCTGGAGAGAACCACAAAGTTATCCCTGGCGAAAGATAATCTTGAAGTAATCAATGAGAAGCTTCTGGTGGAGATTACAAAGCATGAGCAGCTCGAGAAGGAGTTAATAAAGACTAGGGAGATAGCAGAAGCCGCTGTCGAGACCAAAGCCGCGTTCCTAGCTAACATGTCTCATGAGCTGAGGACGCCCATGAATGCAGTAATTGGTTTCTCAAGCCTTCTTCTGGATGAGAAATTGACTCCCGAGCAAAGGGATTGCGTCGAGAGCATCAGAAACGGAGGCGGAGCTCTCCTTTCAGTAATAAGCGATATCCTGGAGTTCTCTAGGGTTGAGAAAGAAAGAGCAAAGCTGGATCACCAGCCATTCAGCCTTAGACACTGCATCGATGAGTCGCTTGATATGGTAGCTGTCCAGGCTAAGCAGAAGGGTCTGAATATCACTCAAGCCGTCAGCAATGACTCACCGGATGCTATCATTGGCGATCACGACAGGCTCAGACAGATTTTGACTAATTTGCTCAGCAATGCAGTCAAGTTTACTGATGACGGAGAAGTATCCGTATCCGTCTCCTCCAAATCCATCGAAGGTAACAAGCTCCAGATAGCATTTGCAGTCAAAGACACTGGAATTGGCATTCCCTCGGATAAGATAGATAGAATCTTCAAGCCATTTACCCAGTTGGATTACAAGATAAGCCGTAAGCGTGGAGGTGGCGCTGGCCTGGGACTCGCTATTACCAAGGGGCTCGTAGAACTCATGAGCGGCGAGATCTGGGTGGAGAGCGAGCCGGACCGGGGCTCAACCTTCCGATTTACCATCCAGGCGGAGGCCGCCACAGGCAAGCTCCTTGATCGAACGGAGGAGAGTAATGATACTGTCTACAAGAATCTCTCAGAGCAGAATCCTTTGGCAATCATGGTGGCCGAAGACAGCCCTATAAACCAGAGGGTGATTGTGAAGATGTTGATGAAGATGGGCTACAGACCTGATGCTGTGGCGGACGGATGCGAGGTACTCCAGGTTCTCAGAATCCGGCATTATGATCTGATCCTCATGGATATCAATATGCCGGAGATGGATGGCATCACCGCTACCAAGGAGATACGCAGGCTTTGGCCTGCTGCAAATCAGCCCCACATTGTAGCCGTCACCGCATTTGCCATGGAAAACGACCGTGAGATGTGTCTCGAAGCCGGCATGAATGATTACATTGCAAAGCCAGTACTGAAGAAGGATTTGGAGACCATTCTGATGAAATATTCAGAGGTACCAGTCTGAAGGCAGTATATGTGAAACCTATGAGAGAATCTCATTTCCTGCATGAGCATAGTTAAAGGGGCTCTCCGCCATTTCCTGTGGCTAACCTCCGGTAGCGGAGGTTCACCACAGATGCACAGAGCGCACGGAGGACTCCACGATCTATTACTCTCTCGATATAGCGGGAATCCAGTTGCGATTAGGAGTTTCAATCCTCCAGGCGAACGGCCTTTGCACTATTCCGGCAAGCTTCTTCTCCAGAGCCATTATGAGCTCGCTGCCTATGCTTTTTCTCCTGTCGCCCGGATGGACATCCAGGGTATAAACGGCGCTATAGGTTCCGCTGGCATATCCCATGACAAAGCCCAATATCGTTTCCTCAGGCTCACAGGCCACCAGAGCCACAGAATAGCGGATGAGATAAGCAAACATCCCGGGAGGGAAGGCGGTCTGCTCCGGGAAGCAGAGCCCTTCGATCTGCACGATCCGAGACAGATCCCCAGGCTCAGCTTTGCGGATCTTCATTTATTCTCGGAAATCGGTCTCGCTACCTGCTTCACCACATCGACATAGTTCCCAAAGACCTCGGGGATATCAATGGTCCCGATCACATCCACGATGCCGACGGCGGCTACAGCCCGTCCTTATACTATTATTGGAGCTACCGATATCGGCACTCCCTGATAAGCCCCTTTTTCAGGAATGGAGCGCATGGCCTCTCCAGTCCTGAGGACCTCTTCCAGGACCGGGCCGCTGTAGTTATTATCCAGAACCCGGCCCGACTCCACCCGGACTCCCGGATATTTCGAGCTGCGCATAGTTACGGGAAGCCGAATGATCTCGTTAAGCGCAAGAGCGATAGCCGCCAGATCTTCAGACCTGGCCTCATCAGATATCACGAGCCTGGACATGCCAGGAATATTGGCTGCAATATCAAATAAATGCTGTCCTTCTTTTTTATGATTCTCTTTTTTTTGGACTCCGAGCGGCCCAGAGGAAGATCCGGGGTCGCCTGACCAAAAACGTGCAAAGAACTCAAATCTCTTCGGGCAAAGTCCTCATTTCAGTCACTGTAAGTATGATAATCAAGTTTTCTTGTGCGGTTCCTGATATCGATCAATTGATCTTATTGCTATCGATTTCCGTAAATGCAGAACTTGGAGCGCAACATAGTTAGTGTTTGTACCTAGGTTTGTCCTTATAATAATAGTTCATAATAAAGCTCATATCAAAAAAAAGAATGGATGAAATTACAGGTTACACACACTGATATCGCACATTCAAACCCGGTGGAAAGTTAGCTTTTATCTTCTTTTTAGTGGCGCGGTCTCTGCTGCCTCGCTGAAGTACAGAAAACTTTTAAGGGTGGATGGATATCGTTAAATTATGCAAGGAGATAAACAATGAGACAAGAAAACTTCCTTTTTTCTGGCGGAGCTCTCCGTGATATGTTCGACATGCAACTTCAAACAGCTGCGAAAAACGTAGATGTCCTCTCGCCTGATCAATTGCGTGATACATCTATCGAAGCTCTCGTTGAATATATTGCAAATTGGCTATGCTTCGACCCATTGAGTATATACAAGGACGGCATGACACGGGATCAACAAGAATGCCAAGTCGATGTCCAGGGTTGGCCGGGAAGAGGTACATTTGGTCGCGGTCCTTGCATGGTCTCTGGCATAAAGCTCGTTATTTCTTTGCCTTTTAGCGGCGAATCTAGGCTTTGGAACCTGCAACCAAGTTCTTTTATGGTTGGCATCAATCCACATGGAACTGTTGTTGGCAGCAATTTGGAAATGATTTTTGAGCAGCCAATTGATGTGCCGCCTGAAACATTCAAAAACGAGATCGAAATAAATCTAAAATACATAGATAAATACCTTAGCTTGCAGAAGAATGACATCGAAAATTTTAATAAAGCTCTCCCCAATAATATCCTACGCTTGATTGAAGCCAGAATACAGATATTATCAAAGCATGAGATACTCGCTAAAACAATCAACATTCCATTGAAACATGATCCGAATGCCCCTAAATTTGAACCTATTCGTATTCAAAAACGCATTCTAAAGCCATTGCCTCCAATTCCAACAAGTGCTACTAAACGAGAATTCGGGATTGCAGAACTGGATTATCAAGATATAATAAACCTCATCCATCATGTGGGTAGAACATTTGAGGAAACCCCTAAAACATACGTCGTCCACGATGAAGAAGAACTAAGGGACATTATTCTTGCCAATTTAAATATTTTCTACAAAGCTTCTGGAGAGACATTTCGCCGCTCGGGCAAGACTGATATCATAATATCGGCTGAAGATCGTGCAGCATTTGTGGCGGAATGCAAAATCTGGAGCGGACCGAAAACGGTTACCGATGCCATCGATCAACTTCTTGGTTATTTGACTTGGCGAGATTGTAAGACTGCGATCGTAATTTTCAATAAGGCGGCGGCAGGATTTACCAGTCTTCTTCCGAAAACTCAGGAGGCGCTTAACTCCCATGCGCGTTTCGTAAGGATAGAAAAGGTAGCCGACCAAGGTGAATGGATGTGTGTCTTCAAATCGAAAGATGATGATTCTCTGCTAGTGCGCGTTTGCGTTTTTCTTTTCAATTTGTATGTGGCACCGCAAAATCCGGAAGGTTTACCTAACAAGACCAAAACAGTATAATTTGAGTAGATATCGGAAACGGGAGAATAATATTACGAGTTATGCGCTCGACTGGAGACGGATTCGCCCTTAGAAGTTGTTGCGCAATAACTTGGGTGGATATCCAAGCAGAGATCCATAGAGATCAACGTGCTTAAGTAAGGAGTTCATCCCAAAACGACGGCTTGTACCCCAACTCCGTCGCCTTGGCAAACGCCGCGTTGGCATCGGTGGTCCTTTTGAGAGCCTTTAGAGCATGGCCTTCGTTATTCCATGCCTCTGCAAGATCTGGCTTAAGCTCAATTGCCTTTTCAGAAGCCTGAACAGCATCGTCGTACTTGTCCTGGCGATAGAGCGCAATGCCTTTACTATTCCACGCCTCTGCAAGATCTGGCTTAAGCTCAATTGCCAGATCTGACTTAAGCCCAATCGCCCTTTCATAAGCCTGAATGGCATCGTCATAATTGCCTAGGTAATAGAGAGCATGGCCTTCGTTATTCCATGCCTCTGCAAGATCTGGCTTAAGCCCAATCGCCATTTCATAAGCCCGAATGGCATCGTCGTACTTGCCCAGGTGATAGAGCACAATGCCTTTACTATTCCACGCCTCTGCAAGATCTGGCTTAAGCTCAATTGCCTTTTCATAAGCCTGAATGGCATCGTCATAATTGCCCTGGTAATAGAGAGTATTGCCTTTGTAGTACCAGGTCATTGCATCGGGGGAAATAGTAAAATGGATATCCTTGGCGTCATCACCATCTACTTGATGGCGGCCATCCTTTATTTTGATCACTATCATATGAGATCCAATATCAGCACTCGATGTAGTCCAGTACCAAGTTGAATTATAAGACCAATCAGTCTTCTGCTGACCATCAAGTAAGAACTTATATTGGATCGGATCTTTTTCCGGATCTAATGCCGTTGCCGTCCATTTTATCGTAGTTCCGGCTTCCTGTGGATTCATCATATCTGACATTAGACTAACAACCATTGGCGGCAAATTTGTGTTATTAACTGGATTCATTATCTCGTTGTTAATGGGTGGCAGCGAAGTTCCATGAATAAAATAGATTAAGGTAACAATAGTACCAACAACGACTGCAATTGTTTTTAACGGATTATCTTTTAATTCTTCTATTATATAGTCTATCATTTCCCTTATCACTGCAATCGAGCCAATGTCACCAACAAGGATTAAGCTATAAAAAAGGTTATTGTAATCTTGAAAAGACTTTCTGGCAGAGAACCAGTTCATCCAAGCTAGTTGGATATACTCTGTTGACTAAGATGCACGCAGTCGGTTATACAACGTTTCTGCCAGAAATGTAAGCAGTGCAATTTTATAAATATGCTTTCGACCTCGAAAGGCTTGATGTTGCGCGATGGATTCTACAGTGTCTTTTCAGTTTAGCCGATGCTGCTCTTTCGATAGCTGGCAATTGTCGATAGTTAATTCCATTGTGTGTGGAATAGAGACTTTGCCAGACGCAAAAATAAGGCTTGTTAAGAGAATGTCAAAAAGAAGGAAGGATTCTTGCGGGTTACACGCACTTGTCTTCAATTATACCTATCTACTATATCACTACAGTAGTTGCCGCTATCCTTGGTCCCTAGGGGTGGATTGGAACCCGAGTCCTCCGACCCGGGCGTCCGCTCATATCACGAGCTTTGTCGTCCCTTTCTCTTCAGCAGCCTGGCCTGGAAGCCATGATATTTGGCAAATCCTTCTGCATCCTTCTGGCTCAGGGTCTGGGAATCGAATGATACCATATCCTGCGAATAGAGTGCATCCGGCGATTGGCGGCCTGCAGGCATGGCGCTTCCACAGAATAGCTTAATCTTGACGGATCCGTTCACCCGTCTTTGGGACTGATCCACAAAGGCATTCAAATCGGCGTAGAGCGGATCCTCCACCAGGCCCATGTAGGCCAGTTCAGACCAGAATTCATCCACCATGACTTTGAAGCGAAGCTCATTCCGTGATAGGACCAGACGCTCAAGGTCTTTATGTGCCGTAAGCAGTATGGTAGCCGCAGGATGCTCGTAGTTCTCGCGCGCCTTCAGGCCCAGAACCCGGTCCTCAACCATGTCCGTCCTGCCTACGCCGTGCTCTCCCCCCATCTGATTGAGCTTTTCAATCAGCGTCAGCCCGTCCATCTGCACTCCATCCAGCGAGACTGGAATGCCCTCTTTGAATCCTATCTCCACTACCTGAGCGGGCCTGCCGGCACTGGGCATCTTGGTCCAGCCGTAGATCTCCTCAGGCGGCTCAAAGTAGGGGTCCTCCAGCTTTCCTCCCTCAATGGACCTGGACCAGATATTCTCGTCTATCGACCAGGGCTTATCCTTAGTTACAGCCACATCTATTCCGTGCTCGCGAGCATAGTCGATCTCCCACTCGCGCGCCAGGTCCAGTTCCCGCATGGGCGCTATGACCCTGCAGTCCGTGGCCCGAAAAATGGCTTCGAAGCGGAGCTGGTCATTGCCGCGACCCGTGCACCCGTGCGCCAGGTTCTTTATGCCCAACTTCGCGGCGATCTCTACCGCCTTGGAGGCAATAAGTGGTCGCGCGATGGCTGTTCCCAGAACATATCCTTCGTACGAACCATTGGCTTTGATGAGTGGGAAGAGACAGGTCTCCACGAACTCCTCTCTCGCGTCTATGGTGTAATGCTCGTCCGCCAATTGCTTTGCTCTGCTGTTTCCTCGATCGATATCCGATCTAGGTTGGCCGACGTCCACCAGAACGGTAACGATTTTATCAAATCCGTAGCGCTCCCGGAGGAGCGGTATACAAACAGATGTATCCAGGCCACCGGAATAGGCCAGCACAACTTCAGACACTTTGGCAACACCGCTTTCGTACAAGAGGCATGAATGATTTAACCTTATCTCTTCATTTAGGACAACTGGGGTGTAGGGGTAGAGAATCCCTGCCATTTCAATGGCTGGATGAATCGTATCCCAATGTTATTTCATGTGACCGATAACTATATTTAGGCAATTAAACCTGTTAACTGATAATGCCTAAAGTGTTCCATTATAGATTGAAGCCAACGAAGTCGCAAGTTGTAATATTGAACGGGCAACTTGATCTATGTAGGTGGGTCTATAACGAAACTCTTGCCATGCGAAAGAACGCATTTGAACAAGAAGGTAAATCAATAAGCTACTTTGAATCCAAGAGAATGCTGCCTATCTGGAAAGAGTCCAAACCAGAGCTCGCAGAAGTATATTCCCAAGTCCTTCAGGAAGCCGTCCAACGTGTCGATCTAGCCTTCAAGTCGTTCTTCCGAAGGGTCAAGGCAGGAGATGAACCGGACTACCCTAGATTCAAAGGCAGAAACTGGTATGACAGCTTAACGTATCCTCAAAGTGGTTTTACATTTGCTGATGGTGTCTTACATCTCTCAAAGATCGGAGACCTCAAAGTATGGCTGCATCGTGAGGTCGAAGGAACTATCAAGAGGCTAACAATAAGAAGATCTGCAACCAGGAAATGGTATGTCTCATTTCTAGTAGAAGATGCCCCTAAAGATGCCGTGCCGGATTCCGAGAAAGCGGTAGGCATTGACGTGGGGATATCCAATTTCGCAGTATTCTCAAATGGTACGTTCATAGAGAATCAAAAGTACTTGGCTGCCTGTGAAGATAAGCTTGCCAAAGCGCAGAGTAAGAAAGACAAGCTACCTCACCATTCCCCAGAACGCAAGAAAGCGGCAAAGATTGTCAGTCATATCTACGAAAGACTTGGTAATCTTCGCGATAACTTTGCTCACCAACTCAGCCATCAGATAGTGAACAGTTATGCAATAATCTGCCTGGAAGATATAGATATCAAGAACCTCATCGAAAAGAAACCTTACATGGCTAAGAGCGTGTTGGATGCAAGCTGGAATAGATTCAGGACATACGTTACGTACAAGGCTGAAAGTGCTGGTCGTAAAGTGATCTTGGTCAATCCTGCCTATACATCTCAAATGTGCTCAGGCTGTGGTTCAATCGTAAAGAAAGGTCTCTCGGAAAGGGTCCACAACTGCCTGAAATGCGGCCTGATCATGGACAGAGATCTTAATGCTTCAAAAAATATTCTCAGACTGGGACTACAGTCTGCGGCGAAAGCCTAGATGCTCGCGACTTCAGTTGTGGGAGTAGTCACGCGATAACTCTATAACTGCCACGAAAAAAGGATGCACAATGACCCAACTGATCAAGACGGCCGCTCTTTACGTGGACTTCGACCGAGATGCTCGGGCCTTGCAGGCTCACGGTGCCCTGGCGCGAATGATCCAGCCTGTTTTGAAGATGATGAACCAGAGGCTGGCGGAGGAGAAGCCTGCCCAGGTCAGGCTGAAGGATATCGTTGCCAGCACCTGGCTGCCGCCCATTCCCAGCGGCCCCTTCAAGAGGCTGCTTCTGAATGAGGCGCGGAGTGTAATAGGCCGGATGTCTCCCCAAACTCTCTCCATTGAGGTCACCAGGCAATGCCTGGCAAAATGCGATCATTGCCTGATAAAAGAAGGCGAGGGAGAGCTGAGCCATGAGGAGATTCTGCGCATAATTGATGAGGCCCTCGACATGGGCACCTGCATCGTCACCTTCACGGAAGGCGACCCCCTTCTGCGGGAGGATATCTTTGAATTGATAGAGCACGTCGATCCGGAGAAGGCGGTGGTGAATCTCTTCACACCCGGCCTGGATATGACTGTGGAGAAGGCGGTCAAGCTCAGAGAAG
>Ga0209777_10007683_pt1 | contig 11920 bp, 17 predicted proteins | sample FrelakmetHBP12HB_FD_187147 | JGI IMG/M metagenome (GOLD analysis project Ga0209777, IMG submission 187147) | Freshwater lake sediment microbial communities from the University of Notre Dame, USA, for methane emissions studies -HBP12 HB (SPAdes)... | ecosystem: Environmental > Aquatic >... | reverse complement strand
ATGGAATAATTTTGCACACCGAAGAATAGATTTATATGGATGTATTGATATTGTAGCAATAAAGGATGGAGAGCAAGGTGTATTAGGAGTTCAGGCAACAAATATGAATGAGATTGATGTTCATATTGATAAAGCACAAAACGATTGTGGAGTTGCATTAAAGGTATGGTTGAAGGCAGGAAATAAATTTGAAATTCATGGATGGAAAGGAAAAGAAGTGGAGATAGTTAAATTAGTAATAAAAAATGATTTAATAATGAGGGGTGATTAAAATGGCAAGTCCATGCTTAGAGTGCACAAATTTTATTAGGCTAAACGGCGGACCGAAATGTAAACTAGGATACACATTTAGAAAAACAGGAGAACGATGTGAAGGGCAGAATCAACCAAGAGCATTGAGGTATCAGAATGAATAAAAATATAATTATGGATTGGAAAACATATACAGATTACTGCTATACTTTACTAGGGAAAATCAAACAACATGGAGAAAAGTACGATTCTATAATAGCAATAATGCGTGGAGGCTATCCTATTGGATTGTATTTATCTAATTTCTTGAAAATCCCATTATTTGTAATACAAGCACAGAATAACAATTACAATGAGCCAGAGCGTGGAGAAAAAAGAAATGGAATAGAAATAGGAGAAGTATACGGATTTGGTAATGTCGGAAAGAATATTCTTCTTATTGATGATATATGTGATACTGGGGAAACTATTACCAAAGTCGCAAATTATTTACAAGAAAAAGGATTCATTGTCAGTTTAGTATCCATGGTCAAGAGAACCATCAATGCACCATTTCATTTCTCAGTTAAATATTGGTATTGGGCATTAGAGGTTAATGATAATGGATGGGTTATCTTTCCTTATGAACCAGCACCAGAGGAAATAGCAAATGGAATTTGAGGTGAAATAAAATGACTGGAAGATTCGATAACCTTGCTATTAATGACAACGAAGACCCTTTTACTCCAAGTAAAGAACAAGATGAAATTGTAAATAAACTTTCAATTACATTTGATAAAAAAAGACAAGAAAACGAATATGTATTAGTTCCAGGCAATCCACAAGGCTTATCTTCTGAGTTGGTTACAAATGTTCCAAATATTGATACAGTAATTTATACATTTCAATTTCCGGTAGGTATGATTGGTGTTTTTAATCCAGATATTGTAAATGGTATTTTCTTTGAGTCAAAAGATGATAATAATAATTTCATAAATGGAATTGTTACTGCAAGAATAATTGATGGTATGAGAGGTATACTTAATACTATTTTTAGAGAGGAAAGTATTATTTTTAGTCTTACCAATTCATCTCAATATAGACCTTCATTATTTAGATGGAATAAATCGTTTAATGCACAACCAGGAGATATGTTGCAATTATTATTTAATTCCAAACATATTATCAGTCCACAGAATACCAGACTATCATTAAGATTAATTATGATTAGACAACAAATATAGGAATAGGTGAAATAAATGAACAAGAAATTAGACAAGAAATTAGTGAAGAATTATCCATTGCTGTATCAGGATAGGAACAAATCACCACAACTAACCCTTATGTGCTTTGGGTTTATGTGTGGTGATGGTTGGTATGACCTTATTAATAATTTAAGTTATTTAATAGAGTCAAATAATAAACAACAAAAGAAGAAAAATAAACCATACATGGTTGCTATGGAAGTAAAAGAGAAATTTGGTGGACTTAGATTCTATACAAGTTGGGCCAATGTTAGATATAATAAGAAAGGTAAGTCTATTTTGTCTAAAGAAGATATAGAAAATGATAATATGATATATAATGAAATTAATGGATATATTAGGTTCGCAGAAGCAATGTCATGCTGTATTTGTGAAGATTGTGGTAACAAAGGAAAGTTAAGAAATAATCTTGGTTGGATTCTTACCTTATGTGATAAATGTTATGAAGAGCATGTAAAGAAATTAAAAATGAGAATACAAAAGGGGGTATCAAAATGCCGACACACAAAGAATTAGAGATAGCATGGGCGAAGCACGACGAACTTGATGATGGAAAACCAGATAAGGACTGCGACAAACTACCTGGATATAACAAAGTCATGGGGCATTCACGATTTAATCCTGGTTGTAAGAAATGGGTAGAAGAATACTCAAACCTCCATCCAATAGAAAGACAACCTGGTCCACAATCAAAGAAACAACCTACATCACGAAGAATTTGTGAGGGGTGTCACAAACCAAGGAATGAATATCATAAGGGATATGAATTAGAAACAGGTGGATGGGTTTGCTGTAAGAAGTGTGAAGATACTGTTTATAGAAATATAAGGAAGCAAGAAGAACAAATGAAAATGCAGAAATATCTTGAAAAGCAAAAGAAGAAAGCAGAAAAAGAAAGTCTTATTGAAAGAGCAAAGGGAATAGAAACAATAACAATGAATGAGAATGTAGCAGTTCATATGGAAGGACCAATGGCAGGAGGGAAGACGGAAGCAAAAATAGAAGAACAACCTAAAGAGGAAACAAAAGGAACCCCTGCTGATGAATGTTGCCCTAAGTGTTTGAATCCATATGAGGAAAAGATTTGGATAAATGACACAGAATTCATGTGGCATTGTACTGTATGTGATATATTTGTTGGAGCAGATGGAAAGACAACCGAAGCTCCAGGTTGGTATAAAGAACAGGCTGGGAAGTAATATGGAAAAGAAAATATCGAAGGAAACTAAAGACGCAGTTGACAAAGTCTTTTGGGGTGATTCTATTAAGAGCGATAATTGTAAAGATATAGATGCTATAGTTGAAGGGTTCTTGAATAAAGAGGAGCATCAGTCCCCAGACTTTAGAATCCAGATAGCATTATATAATATTGCTGAATTACCACAGTGGCGTGTTTATGATGTAGTATATGGAGAGGATAATCCAAGAAAACACTCATTAGAAACTTCTGCTGCTGATGCTCTCATTCAGTTTATGATATACATGAAGAGTATGGGTTTGGATATTCAGAAGTGTATGGACCTCGGAATACAAAGAATGACAAACAGAGTTTATAATGATAAGAAAAAGAAGAGGTGATTATAATGGTAGAAGTATTAGGAATATGTCGGAGATGTGGGGCTGTATTTTATTTTCAGAAATCAAAGTCATGTATTAAGTGTGGAAGTTCTGGTAAGGACAATATCATAGTTCTTGGTGTTCATGACGAAATGGAATTCATAGAACTTGAAGATAGAGTAAAGGAATTAGAAGGTAGAATAGAGCGTATGACAAATATGAATAATTTATATAAAAAATAAGGTGATGTAAATGGCATCAGATAAACAAATACCAGGTATATTTATTGAGGGTGAGACCTTACCAAGAGTTTGGGAAAATAGCCTTCTCCAGTTATGGGATAAAGGGGCACAAATAAAAACGGAATATGATAAGGCTGATAGTCCTCCGTCAAGAGATGCTACTTGTATGATGGTGATAAATAATCCCATGAAAGAACCAAGATTGCACAGATGCTTCCCAGGCGGAATTGAAGAACTCTATAAATATGTTGAGGAAGTTATAAATGGAGTTCACGACCACTGGATTAAACCAGATGAAGGAAAATGGACATATACCTATCATCAAAGGCTATTTAATTATTATGTATTGAATGATGTAAAAGATATATGTGTTAATGGAAGTCCACCAAATAGTCCATTCCCACCTGTCAATCAAATTCAAGATATGATTGAACACTTAGCTAAATCAAATTATACACGAAGGGCTCAGGCAATAACATGGATACCAACAGCAGACCCCAAGACCGATGACCCTCCATGCTTACAGAGGGTATGGTGTAGAATAATCGAAGTAGAAGGAATGAAATATCTTGAAATGAATACCCATTGGCGTTCAAGAGATGCTTATAAAGCGGCCTTTATGAATATGTTTGCCTTAACGGAATTGCAAACATATATGGCTGTTCAAGTATCGAAAATATTAAAAGAAACAGTTCAAGTTGGAAGATATATAGATATTTCAGATTCGTATCATATATACGGGTTTTACTTTAAGGAATTTGAAAATAGTTTCTTAAAGTTAGTTAATGATAGAACATTTGATAAGAGAGTTTGGGATTCAACAGATAAGACAGTTCAATATGGAAAGAAAAATGCTATGAAGATGCTTAAAGAAGAAACAAAGTAAGGGGGTAAAAAATATGTCGACTAATGGAGAAACGAAGCCAGAGATGTTTAAGGAAGTGTGTGATACCAGAGAAGCGAACGAAGTTGACCTAAGCATTTATCGGATTGAACGATTCTCCGATACAAAGAACGCTTGGATATTTGTCCGGCGAAAGGCAAAGGCCCCAGTGGTAGATGATAAGGTGGCAAATCTAATGGAAGTTGATAAGGTCGACCTTGCTAACACTGTAGATATGTCAATCTACCGGTTCGAGTGTTTCAGTGAGACCCGTGGAACATGGATGTTCGTTAAAAGAAGGGTTGTGTAATGCACCAATTAATAATTGATTTAACTGGACGTGATGATAAGTATATAAAAGATTTAGAAAGTTTGTTATATTCCAATGGTGTTCGTTATACAATAACAAAGACAGGGTGATATTATGGGATTCTTTGGAAAAAAGAAAGAGGAAAAGAAAGAAGGTAAAGGAATTTCGGTCGCACCACAATTACTTATGACTACACATATCAATGGTGGATTGTCTATAATGTCGCCTGCTGCTGGAGGCACCAAAGTATTGGAATGGCATGTAAACGAACTCAAGAAATTAGTGGCATTTAATTCCTTAACAGAAGTAGAAGGAGTTGGTATAGTTTATGAACCAATAGGAATATTTTATAAGGCAACAAAGATTAGAAAGAAGGATGGAACAGAAGTAAATATTTAAGGTGATATTATGGAAAGGTTCGATGTTATTAATGTAGATGAAAAAGAACCACTATTCGATGAACCCAAAGTTGAAGAACCCAAAAAGTCTGAATTTAAATATTTTGAAGAGTATACTATTCCACCAATAGGAAAACTTACTTTCGCTTATCCAATGTTAATTTCTGGAGTAGTAAATAAACAACCTAATATAACACCTATAATATCTTTTGTATTAATTGATGGAACAGAATGGAAAGTAGATATGGGGTCAAATACTCAGGCCTTTTTTAGTCCAATATTTGCTACAGGTATTAATACCAATGTCATTGTCACTATTTATAAGACAATAGAAGTAAAGGAGAGTGCATAAATATGGTAGAGTATTGTCCGTATTTCTTGGTAGCTAATACTATATCACATAGGGGAAGACGAGGCGAAGAATGTTTAGGTAGTGTATGTGGAAGATATAATGAATGTCATGGACTCAAGGCATTTATATTGGATAAAAAGAAAGTAAAGAAAGTAAAGAGGCGATGAACATGGGAAGTAAAGTAGTCCATCATGTATGGTTTGGCGGAACTATTGGAATCGTTATTGTCGAAGATGAATACACTAAAGAACGAAGAGGATATATTGGAATGGGATATGGTGATGATGCAGACGCTGATATTAAGCATATAAAAGAAAGAGGAAGTGTTGTAACCCTATCCATGCTTAAAGATGTGGTTAAAGAATTAGAAAAGAAAGGATAATCACCATGAACCTTTAGGACCATATGATATTACTTCCCCTGAGCTCGTCGGCATTGCTCAACTCCGAATATTATATGGTCGGGGAAATTTGTGAGGTGATTATATGGGAAAGTTAAGACCACATATTTATGGAACCTATGTTTGTCAAGACTGCAGATATAGGACACAGAAGGCATGGCAGAAATTTTTACACGCCCACAATACCGGGCATGTATTGGTGTTCAAGTCATTCAAAGGCAAATCACACACAAGTAAGAAAGTAAAGAATTTAGAAGATAAATAATTATATTTCTGGTGTTGCGTCTATTATTTCATCATCGTCTTGATGGATATATCTTTCAGTAATTGTTACTGAACTATGTCCAACTAACTTTTGAATTATTTTTATCGGCACACCCTTCTTGTTCATTTCTGTTATAAATGAATGTCTGAATGAGTGTGGATGAAGTCTCGATATTCCGCCATTCCTACCGATATCTTTTACTATATGTCGGAGGGCATTAGCGGTCTTATCGAAAAATACATGGTCAGTATCTTGTAAGTGAAGATTCTTATCTATTTCTTCCAGGCATTTCTTTATATTTTCCATTGCCCATTTTGCCTTAACTGGAACCTGCCTGGTTACATTACCTCTCCTTTGTTTGATTGTTGTCATTTTTAGGATAATTAAATCCTCTTTAAATTTTATATCTTTCTTGCATAGTAATTCTATTTCTCCAATCCTTGCTCCAGTTGATATTAATATTGTTATAAGCAATTGTTCAAATGGGAATGAGCAAATCCCTAGTAATTTTTTAAGTCTTTCCATAGGGATTGCTTCCTGTTCTTCAACATCAGTTACATAAGATTCAATATCTTTTATAGTATCCAATTGATGAGAAAATTTATAAAAAGATTTTATTGCGGCTAAGTGTCTATTGAGACTTGAACTACTATCTCCATCTTCTTTGAGTTCAATAAGGAAATCCTGAACTGTTTGTTGGTTTGGTTCTTTTTTACCTTTAACTATAAATAATAGAAAGTTATTCAATGTTGACTTATATGCTCTTATTGTGTGTTTTGACTTTCTGCCTTCAAGATAAACATAGTATTTCTTCAAATCTTCTTTAAATTTCTTGGTGTCTGCCATATACATTCCCCTGATAATTCTTGATAATAATTATCTTATATCCTTACTACTATATAAATAGAACAGATATTAGATATATAGATAATGATAATCAATTTAAATAGGATGACACCCATATTATATATGGGTGATTGTAGTGGTCCAGAGATGCCCGACTTGTCAAGGGACAGGAGTATATAAAGAATTCTTTTGTCCCATGTGCAATGGTGAAGGAGTTGTTGAAGATTACATGATGGCCCCAGCGGAGTATGGTCCTGGTCAGCCATCTGAACTTGACCGGAGGGCAAAAGTTCTTCAAGACCTTTTGTCGGCTGGTGTTGTTGATATATCAGACCCAACAAAACAATATGAGATTTTGAATCTTCTAGCATCTGGTAATTTCACAATAGAAGATATAACAGATTCTCCTGACCTTACCCCCAGTTTGAAGGCGGCGGGGGCAACACAAACAATATTAGTAAATGATGGGTTAGTTAAGAGCGGAAGGACATATGCCATTAGGGCTAAGTCACAAACCAATGTTCTTGAAAAGAAGGCAATGGGTTATGCTCTTGGTGGTACAAACCCACACGTGCCTCCAATAGTACCTCTTGTTCTTGAAACACAGACTCAAGATTCACAAGGTAGCTTAAGTAGAACGGCTAGGTGGAAAAGATTTGACCAGTTGATGTGTACTTTCTGGACAGACCAGGCAAGGACTATACCTAATACAGTAAATGCAAGGATTATACAACTAAGGATAGTTCCAAGGTTCCCACCGAAGATACTCCAGCCAACAGAAACTTTAATTACAAATCTTGGAGGTGGAACTCCAACAAACTTACCTAATCCAGACCAGCCAGCAGTAAATACAGAAGTCATGTTATATCAGGTAGATGCTACACATAATCCGACACATCAATTTATGTCTAGTTTGTTAATAACAAGAAATCCAGCTGTATATATCCCAAGATATTATGAATTACAGCTAACAATTACATTAGCAGGTGGAGTTGTTGGTGCAGATTGTTTTATGGATGCTTTCATCATGCAGACAGTGTTGAGGTGAGATAAATGCCAAGCATATTAGAAGGAGTAGAAGAGTTGGGTGCAGGCGGAGGCGGCGGAGGGAGTGCAAGCAATCCGACTATTGTCCAGACCACACAACAGATGGTCATTGCGGAGATAAATCAAACACTATCTACTAAGACTATAGGAGCATTCACTGATACACCATCACAGGATATCACTAAGTTGTTTGATAAAGATACAACAACAGGGTATACAACTAATGGTGTGCCATATATAGGACCATGGAATATTCACATAGCATTTCAATTTCCTATATTGATTGCTAGAGTAGCAATATCAATGACAGGACCAGGACCCTTAATTGATGTAACTGATGTAGATGGAACAGTTACACCAGTTATTGAGAATGAAAATTTCAGTCCATTAATGGCTATATCAATAGACATTACCTTACTTGACCCGAGTGTGATAAATGAAGTTGTGATTCTTAAATCCATTGAAGTTAAGGCAACAGTATCAGTTGGTAATGTAGTAGTCGATGACACTCCTAACGAACCTTTGTTTGTTCAAGAGCAGGGTGTTGTTGTCAATGAAGAGTGCACAATATCGGCGAGTGGTATGGGGGCAACATCTCCAACAGTTATAATGGACCATAACCCAGCAACAAAGATTGGACCTGCAGTCCCAGCAGGGGGTAATGTTAATATAGTATTCAAATCCCCACTATTAATATCAAGAATTGGAATAGTTGGATTGTTAGGTAATATGAATTTACAGATTCAGAAAATTGATGGGACTTGGAAAGACATAATACTTAATTATACATCAACTTCTGGGTTTGATAGTAAGAATCTATTTACCATGTCTGATACATTTAACGATGGACCTATTTTGGCAAAGGCAGTTGGTATTACTGTTGTTCAGACCAGTACAATATTTGAAGTAAGCATATTCAAGACAAAGGAAGTTAAGTTGGCAAATCAATCAGCGGCATATCCATTACAGGTAGAAGCAGAACAACAGGTTGTTATAGATGAAATAGACTTTGGAAATTCAAATGCAACAGAACCAGCAAATCTGAGTTCTCTTGATTGGAGGTTGTTGTTCAAGAAGTTTGTATTGGACTTGGAACCAACCCATGTAATAACACAAACAATTCCGTCTCAAGGGGTGCCATCAGTAATTCATATAGCGTTTAAGGAACTAAAATTAATATCAAGAATAGCATTGGGATTATTCTTTAGTTCAACCCCATCATTACCATTAAAGATAGATATTAACAAGATAGATGACAATACTCCTGTAACAGTGTTTAATACAATCCTTCCAGAAAATGCCCCTGGTGTTGATACTGGAAACTTCGCACCTGTTCCAGTATGGTCAATAGATATATATTTGCCTGATGCTACAACAACACTACAGGAATTGGCGATATACAAGACAATCGAAGTCAAGGTAGCGAACTTTTCGGGTCCAGCAGGACCAGTTAATGTTCAGGCATTACAGCAAGTTGTTATTGATGAAATTGATGTATCAGCAACAGGGTCAGAAATAGTAAATGTGGTATCTGGAACAATTGCTGATTTGTTTGATAAGAATATAGCAACAGAAGTTATAATAGAAGGAAATGCAAGTTCCAGAGCTGTAATAGTTCTGAAGTTCCCCATTCTAATAAGTCGTGTATCATATGTGGCTGGTCCAACATTACGAACTCGAACTGATGTTGAGATACACGTAATGGATATTGAAGGAAATGACCATGTGGTTTATGATGGGAGTCAATTACCTGTAACATATGGTGATGGTGTAGATTCTGGAAACTTCAAGGAACAACCAAGCACCATTATCGCAGAAGGTCGCACTTCCCCAATAATGGCAACATCCATAACGATTATAGCCACAGGAGAAGACTATCCAATTCAATGGTCTATTGGAGAAATCGTCATCCTAAAGACAATCGAAACAAAGGCATATGTATATAATGAGCCATCATTCCCAGTATTCACGCAAGATGAAGGTGTAATTACCTATGATGAAATTTGGTGGCCAAATGCAACAGAAACTAATGTAGCATTCCCAGATACGATAAAGAATCCATTTATAAAGAATCCTGCAAATATACCAATGTCTATGTCAACTGGTGCAGTTGTTGTTTACCCATTCAATAGTCCTAAATTAATCAATAGGGTAGTTGTTCAAGGACTTTTCACAGACCCAGTGTTAGTAGAGTTGTTGGGTATTGACCTGACTACAGTAGTTTATACAGCAACAATTCCAGCAGGTATTACAGGACTTGATAGTGGAAATATTACTTCAGTGATGGGGTCTGCATTTAGGGTTACATCTACTGGAAGTGCAATAATAACATCAATAGGATTGTATAAGTCAAAAGGTGGTTCTAGTGCAGGTGGTTCTCCAGCATCACCATCTAATGTTCAGGCATTACAGCAAGTTGTGCTTGATGAAGTTGACTTAACAGGTTCAACAATACCAGGTGTAGTTACAGGAACAGTTCCTGATTTGTTTACAAAAGGTATAGGAACGACACCAGCTGTTATAAATGGAGCATATAATAACGGAATACACATCCACTTCAAGTTCCCAATCCTTATAAGTAGGATTGCATTTACGGGACTACAGGTAAGATTAGATGCTGATATATCAGTAAAAGATGTTGATGGAAATTACTTCAAGGCTTATGATGGTTCTAGTTTCGCAGCATCGTCTTATGGAACTGGGTTAGATACTGGAAACTTTAAAGACCTTGCATTAACCCCATGGCCATTTGGTGCAGTTACTCCTCCAGTTGGGTCTCCAGTATTGGCAACAGATATATATTACACATTTGATATAAATGCTTCTGCCGAGACAGCATCAATATCAGAAATAACAATCCTAAAGACAATCGAAACAAAAGCATTTGCGTATAATGAGCCATCGGAGCCTTTATATACAGAAGATGACCAGTTAATATCATATGACGAAATAGTATGGAAGAACTCTTCAATATTACCAGTATTAGGATTGTTATCTGGTCAGATACAGTATCCATTCTTAAAGAATCCACAATTAGGTGGAGTTCAGGTTGGTCCATTAGCAGCCTATACAGTTATGTTCAATGCTCCAAAATTGGTTAGCAGAGTGGTATTATCTGGGGTGTTTGCAAGTGACATAGAAATACAATACTACGATGTTAATATGATTTTACAAACATTGGTTGCTGATTATCCACCACATACAGTATCTGGATATGGATATGATAGTGGAAATATCGAACCTACAATAATGTTAGGAATGGTTGTAACTGTTCTAAGTGCAAGTTACAGTATAGAAATTGACAACTGGGCTATATGGAAGACTCGTGAAGCAAAGTCAGCATCAAGTAGAGTTGCAACACCAGAAACAGTGTTGTTTAGTGCATTGGATATAGACCCAGCTACACAGGTAGGTCCAGATGGTTCAACAATTCCTCCATTGACAGCCCTTGCTGGACAGGGAAGATTAATTGAAAAGGATGTTAGGGATGCTATTGATGCTATAATAGCGATAACAGGTTATGGTAGTGAAACTTTTATTGATGCCTATGTGAATTGGTATTATAGCGATGATAATATAAGTTATTATTATTTCGCAACAACACATATATCAGAAACCCCAGCAACAGGGAATCCATCTGGATATGAATCAGCTGGAGATACCTCTAATAGGTGGATTTCACATCCAGTTGGAGCCTATGCAAAGTACATATGTTGTTCAGTATCTAATAATGACCCAACAGCACTACATATAATTACAGTGACTTTGAGCATAGTATCGCAGAGGTAAGGTCGTGATTTATATTGAGGTGCATTAATGTCCGCTATAAATTATATTGCTACGACTGGAGAAGCCTTAAGCGAAGGTAAGATTGTCACTGTAGATAAAACTGGGGCAGGAGATTTTTTAACATTAGCAGACGCAGCCGCTTATTTAAGAACATTTAAAGGTAAGCGTGATGGTCGTATCGGACTAATGGGAACCCAGACCCACTATGTCAATACAATAGTTGACATAAAAGGCATGAAGCTAGAATTTATTGGTGGTGGAGTAGCAGTACTTCAGGCACAGACAGGTGGATTATTACAGGTTTCAGGAAATGAATTTATAGGTATGCAGATAGA
>Ga0209777_10007682_pt1 | contig 11921 bp, 11 predicted proteins | sample FrelakmetHBP12HB_FD_187147 | JGI IMG/M metagenome (GOLD analysis project Ga0209777, IMG submission 187147) | Freshwater lake sediment microbial communities from the University of Notre Dame, USA, for methane emissions studies -HBP12 HB (SPAdes)... | ecosystem: Environmental > Aquatic >... | reverse complement strand
TCCACCAGAACACTGTCTCCTATCAGATAACCCACTAGATGGCCTTGTCTCTCGGCTACAAAACAGGATTCTGGTTCATAATCGGTGAAGTACAGGGTTAAAAAATCCGCAAGAATATCGTCACCGTCAAAAAAAATATTGCCCGGTTGACCCATAAAAGCAGTAGCGCAACTGATAGTTCTTATCTCCTGCCGGTCCCGAAGGTTAAATTTCCGGACGACTATCTCATTTTCCATTACTATACCTTTTCCGATATATTCTTTTAGTAATAATTAGGGTAACAAAATAAAAGATGATTGCGGTGAAAACGCCTAATATTAAACTTCCGATAAGCAAAGGATAGTACAAATCTTTAGCCGCCCGAAAGGTCATATGGCTAAAGTAAGCGTAATCTAAAGGAGGGTAATTCTTACGTAAAATAAAGCGCCCTATTTCATAACCTCCCCAAGTAATAAATGGCAGCGTCGGAGGTAATGATATATTTGTTCCCAGCAATATTGCTATTTTATTTACCCCCGGAACTAAAAACGCGGCGATAATCACCATTAAGGTATGAAAACCATAAAGAGGTGTAATCGCAATAAACACCCCTATCGAAACCCCTAAAGCAATTCCGCCGGGAGTGCTATTTAATTTTATTAGTTTTGAAATCAGTTCTTTTATTCTCATAAGCTTTAAACCAAAGAAAGGATTTTATTAAAACAGGCTTAAAAATTATCTTTCTCGGAAAAATATTGTTTCAATACCAAGACATAATTGAGGCCGCCCCTGCCTTTTATCTTAAGGGGTATGCGTAAGCTATCGTTACTTATCCAGATTTCGAATTTGTCGGGAGTACTGCTAAAGTGGTAGGCTTGAAATTTAGTGCCTCCTACTTTGATATTATCTAATGAAACTAATTTAGCGGTAAATTTATTAGGTAGATGAAAGGTAAAAGACCAGCCTATTTCAAGCCCCTCAACTTTACGCAGATAAAAGGGGACCAAAATAGCATTGTAAATAGGACCATCTCCTTTTAAAACCGATTCTTGTATTTTTTTATTTCCTTTGAACTTCTTTATAGTGACGGTAAAAAGCTTTTGGTCGTATTCTTCAATAATTGTCTCTTTCCCTAACCACCAAGCTATATCACGCACTACTCTTATAGGCAGGAAATTTTGAGGATCGCTATAGATTGTTTCTGTATCTTTAAAGCCTAAAACATTCGTTTTAAAGACTGCGAGTTTAACCTTTTTGCCTTCTAAATCTATTATTCCCAAATCGCTATATTCTGCTTTGCCTACCAACGGAGAAATGGAATAGATGGCTTTTTCTTTTTTATATTCATCTGCAGCAATTATGTGGGGGGCTAAAAAAGGAATCAAACGAATAACTGAAAAGAATAACAAAAAGATTATTCTTTTTGACATAATTATGAAATTATGGGCGAGATAACTATTCTAACTCTAGAATACGCCAGCAAGTTTCATCTAGCGGTAAAGTATTACTGCTTGTCCGGACATAACTAAAAATATAATCTGGATTACCTAGGCTCTTTAAAGGGATTGTAAAAATCATATCCTTATTCTTGTAAGCTAAGCGGATATCTTTCATAAAGAGCGTTTGCTTTTTATCATGGACATGCAAACCAGCAATATCCACATCCATGCGGATTTTAGGCATTAGAGAAAAATCTATTTTTTTCTTGTATCCGAGCAAATAGACAGATACGCCAAAAACTTTATTAATTTTTTTCTTAAGTTCAAGCCTAATTAATAAGTTGCCGGCCTGATGAGCGTAAGCCAAAACCGAGACTCGGCCTTCTTCATTTGTTTCTATATCCTGCCAGTCAATCTCTTGGTTGGCCTGAAATTTTATTTTCACTATAGGACAATCGCCGAAATTTTCATTCTTTCTGGCAAAGGTAAGAAGATAGGGGGGATCGCATTTGTTCTGGCTTTTATAAAATAAAATGGCTTCGTGCTTATTTTTAAGCTCCGCGTCAGTCAGTACTAATCTTTGCCAGGATATCTTGCTATTTACTAATTCCTGCGGTGGTAATAATTCTATTTCCGGATGGAAGCCGCGCGGTTTCGGCCAACCAACCATGTGGATAAGATAGGGAAATATTTCCGGAGATGATATTTGGCCCTCTGTATCCCACAATGCTAAACGCAAGAATAAATATAAAGCCTGATGGTCGCGGTTATGATCCGCAGGATGCGAAACAAAAATCTTGGTGGGTTTAAAATCAATAATTATTCTCTTGAGGTCTTTTAATATACTTTCTCCCACATAAGGGGCACCCGGCGACATTGCATCAGGGTAAGATACTTTGTTTTGTCTGGGGAACATACTGCGATAAGACCTCACCTGGCCCCAATAACGAGTTAAAATCTGCAAGGTTCCAAAATCAGGATAGCCCAAACAGATAATGTCATCCTGACTTAGACCTAAGGACTGCATCGCTCTAAGAGACTCTTTTTTTCTTACTTCGCCCATATGTAAAAATTCGTTTTTACGAAAAGTGAGCCTTTTTTCATAGACGATAAAAGCTAATTCGTTATTATCGCCATTGGTAAACAAAACTACCTTCATCTTTGCTCCTACCTGAAGAGCCCTCTGGATTACCCCAGATGTAGCGATGGCTTCGTCATCAGGATGAGGAGCTAAAATCAATATTCTATCTTCTTTTCTAAAAGAATCTAAAATAGGAATTTCAGAACTAAAGACAGTTGTATACCATAAAAAAATAAAAAATAAAGTTAGCTGAGCAGAGAAATTAGATTTCCCCATTTAAGTGATTTCTTCCACAGGTAGGATAAAGGCTTTGATACCTTCTTTGCCTAATTTTTTTCTTAGTTCTTTAACGCAGAGAAGCATTTGCCGGGCAGCCTTATCTTCGCAGGCAATATAAAGGATATTATTCATTCCCGGCCAGATGTCGTTTCCTTCATGAATACCCGACGTAGCGCCGCTGCCAAAAACACCGGTCAACTTAGTGTAATTATTGAGGCCGCAATTTTTTAAAACTTCCATTACTTCCGCATCTATGGCTTCATTATAGGCAATCATGATCATCTTCATCATTTTTTAACGCCCTCCTATCATCGAGCTTTTCTGTGAAATACGGCATACAGCGTCGGCACAAAAAGCATGGTAATCAATGTGGATACGGTTAATCCGCCAAACATAGTAATCCCCAAAGGCCGCCAGGTCTCTGACCCTATTCCAGTCGAAATTGCCAATGGCAACAGACCCGCCAAAGTAGTAATAGTAGTCATTAATACCGGCCTTAACCTGTCCTTACCAGCATTAGTCACTGCCTCATGCATAGATTCTCCGCGGCCACGCAAAATAATGATATAACTGATTAAAACAATGGCGTTGTTGACTACAATCCCGATGAGCATAATCGCGCCTAAGTAACTTATAATACTTAGCGTCGTATGGGTAAAAAGAAAGCCTAAAATCACGCCGATAAAAGTAAAGGGTATGGCAAACATAATGATAAACGGATCCAGTAGCGACTCAAACTGCGCGGCCATAATCATATAGACCAAAACAATACCTAATAGCAATAAAAGCGTTAAATCCCGGAAGGCTTTTTTCTGCTCTTCTGCCTCTCCGCCGATATTTACCATCACATCTTTTGGTAAAACTATCCGTTGTAGTTCTTTCTTAATATCTTCCACCACTTTCCCGGATGAACGTTGATAGGCATTACATTCGACCCTGACCACTCGCTCGCGGTTCTGGCGATCAATCGATAAAGGCCCAAATGCTTCGTAAATTCGGGCAATATTAGAGAGCTTGACCTGAGTTTGTGCCAGTGGTGAAACAATAGATAAATTCTCAATGTCTTCTATTTTCTGCCGTGAAGCCTCAACCAGCCTGACATAAATATCATAAGTCTCTCCCTTTTCCCGGTATTTGGTAGCGGTTGAACCCTGAATATAGGTCTTCAGGCTACTGGCAATAAGATTCATATTTAGGCCCAAACTAGCTGCTTTTTCCCGATTGATTTCTATCTTCAGCTCCGGACGGCGTAACTCTCTAGAAATTGAAATATCGACCGCGCCAGGGATTTTTTCCATCATCTCTTTTATTTTTTGGGCCACCTTATCTGTTTCGGTAAAATCGTGGCCGGCGATCTCTATTTGTACCGCTTTACCCCCCATACCGGTAATCATGCGGCCAATGGGATTACCTGTCTGAATATCAATCTTTAACACTCCGGGGATTTGTTTTACCTTCTGGCGTAAAATTTGAGCCACATCCCAAACCGAACGCTTTCTCTCGGTCTTGGCCACCAGCTTCACTCCGGCGGTAATAATATTTGTACCGGAGACCTGCCCCATACCTCTGCCTTGGCCGGGAACTGAGCCGGTACGGGCATAATAAAATCTTGCTTCCGGTACATCGGTTTTCAACATCTGCTCTATCCTTTTAGCTACTTTATCACTCTCTTCAAGGCGAGTTCCTAAGGATAGTTGAATAGTCAGGCGCACATCTGCGGTATCTTCTTCAGGGGCAAACTCATTCCCTACAAAAGGTATTAAGAACATTGTGGCAAAAAGTGCGGCAGTAAATCCAATAAGCACTAATTTTTTATGTTGCAGACAAAAACTTAAGGTCCGCGCATAAAAAGCCTCCCAGGATTTAAACATGTTTTCAGATAAGGTATAAAATTTAGTAAACCATTTTGCTTTTTTCTCTGGATCATAGGTAGTTTTCATCCATTTAGAGCAGAGCATCGGGGTAAAGGTTGCGGCAGTAAATAACGAACCTAAAAGCGTGACTGTCACGATCACTGCCAGCTCCCCGAAGAAAATGCCGATCACTCCGGGGATAAAGAGCATAGGCAAGAAGACTACGACAGTGGTAAAGGTGGAGGCAGAAATAGCTAAAAACATCTCCTGGGTCCCGAAAATCGCTGCCTCTGTCGGGCGATTACCCCTGTCTAATTTACGGTAGACATTGTCCACTACTACAATGGCATTATCCACCACCATCCCTGCGGCAATAGCCAAAGAAGAAAGGCTGATGGTATTGATAGTGCGGCCACTTAAGAAAATATAAATAAAAGAAATAAGCAGCGAAAAAGGAATAGTCAGAGCAATAATCAGGCTGGGTAAAAACTGCCTTAAGAAAAACCAGACTACAAATATGACTAATATAATTCCTAAATAGACCGAAGATTTAAGCGCATTCAGGGAATCAGTAATGTCTTGCGAAGTATCAAAAATGGCAAATAACTTGACATCCGCAGGTAATATTTTTTCCAACTCTTTGATTTTTTGCTTGATCCGGTTGGCCACCTCAACGGTATTGGTGTCGGCTTGCTTCTGAACCATCATCATTAATCCACGGTTACCATTGATGCGTACATTTAAGGTTACCTCTTTAAAACTATCCTCTACCTTGGCTACATCCTTAAGATAGACAAATTTGCCGTCACGCTTACCAAGAATAAGCGTATTAATTTCTTCAGGAGAAGTAAACTCTCCGGGTAGGCGCAGAAGATAATCGGTTAATCCACTTTTTAATGTACCTAAAGGCTGAGCAATATTCTCCTGGCTTAAGGTATTCTGGATATCCAGAATGGAAAAACCGTATCCTTCTAGGCGCTGCCTATCCAGCCAGACATTGATTTGGCGCTCAAGGCCTCCGAAAAGTTGCACTGTGCCCACACCCGGTAACTGCCGAAGGGCATCCCCTACTCTTTTATCAATCAACTCATAGAGTTCTGTATATGAACGCTCGGCAGTAACACCAAAAAAAAGAATCGGTATGCTGGCGGAATTGAATTTAAAAATATAGGGATTATCCATTTCATCGGGAATATCCGGCAGTAAACGCTTTGTTAAATCAATGCGGTCGCGCACATCATTAGAGGCAGCATCCAGATTTGTCCCCCAGATGAATTTGAGCGTAATTACGGAAGCCCCTTCCGAAGACTGTGAGGTGATTTTTTCCAGGCCTGGGGTAGAAGCCAATTGATTTTCTAACGGTTCGGTGACCTTGGCCTCTACATCCTCGGGGCTGGCACCCGGATAAGAGGAAATCACGGTAATTACCGGCGGCTCAATCTTAGGCATACTATCAATACCGATACGAGTGAGGCTATACATCGCCAGCACAATAATAGAAAAGAAGATCATTAAGTTAGTAACCGGTTTTCTGACCCCGAATTCAGGTAACCTCATCTGGTATTTTCTCCCTTAGTTGCCATTGCTTATGTCTACTGTTACCGGCGCATTATCATAGAGCCGCTGCTGGCCCACGATTACCACCAAATCTCCTTCTTTTAGGCCTTCACGCACCTCGTAGTAAGGGCCGTCATGTATCCCTAAAGTTATTTTTTTTGTCACTGCTTTATTATTTTCTATTAAATAAACGTAATTATCCGGCTCTTTGCCCATAATCGCTTCCTGAAGAATTACAGGCACAGAAGCATGTTTCTCGATAATTAAAGAGACGCTGGCAAACATCCCGGATTTTAAGCGGTGATCCTGATTATCCAAAGTAATCTCTATGGGTGCCGCGCGATTCTCCAGATTAACCATCGGGCTGATTTTGCTTACCTTACCGCTGAATTCTTCTTTTGGATAAGCATCCACGCTAATTTTTGCCTCCTGATCTAAAGAAATCTTGGGGAGATATTTTTCCGGGATATCTAAACTTATCTTGACCTGATCTATATCCACTACCAAAGCGATAGGTGTCTTATCGTTGACATTCTGGCCTATATCCACATAGACCCTACCCACAATTCCGGCTAACGGGCTTTCGATAGGGGCCTTTTCAAATTTTAAACCTACTTCATCACGGTCCAGATAACAAATTACTTCACCTTTAGTGACTAAACTACCGTCGACTTTCACTTTTTCCGAAATCTTACCGCTAACTTTAGGATAAACCGTGGCTTCATCCTGGGCCCTGATATTACCTACATATTCTAAGGCCTCATTGAGATCCCTCGGCTCAATCCGGGAAACTTTTACCGGGATTGCCTCTTGCGCCTTTTCTTTTTCGGTCTTTACCTGACAACCGCAGAGAAAATTTAAAATCCCAAATCCCAATATCAAAGCGGCAAAAGAGAATTGGAAACTTTTGATTTTTAATTTTTGCATTTTACATCCCCCCCCGTAGCTTTATCAAACCCTGCTTTGGCTAAAATATAATCGTAGTCTGCAAGCTTCTGGTTAAATAAGGATACTGCATAACCTAAAGAGACATCATCTAAATCTAATGAGCTGGCTATACCTGCTTTATATTTTTCTTCTGTTGCCGAAAGCGTGTCTTTATATAAATCTATTTCAGCTTGCGTGGCTTTTATTTTCGCTAGCGCATTTTTTAAGTCCAAATAAGCGTTTTTTAATTCCAAGGCAATGTCTTTCATTGTTTTTTCTTTCATCATCTGCGTTTCTTTTAAACCCACAATCGCCTGTTCTACTTTTGCCTTAGTGGCCCAACCGTCAAATATCGGCCAGCTAAAGGTGATACCCAGCACATTATAATCATTCCAGTTCTTGGTTGCCCCCGTCAATCCGGTAATATGGGAACGACTGTAATAATCCCAGGAGGCATAGATACTGGGGCGATTGTCTGACTTGGCTATTTCTATTGCCTTCTCTGCAGCCTTGGTTTGCGCTTCGTATTGCCTGATTTCAGGGCGGGCTTGCATCGCCTTTAAAAACCCTTCATCATAGGCAATCTCGCGCAACTCATAACTAAACTCGCCGATAGGTTTTATGTCGGTCTTTTCATCCAAATAGAGTAAATTCTTTAATAAACTTAAAGTGGCCTCTAGCTGATTTAAAGAAGCCTCATAAGCCTCCACTACGCTAGCCAGTGCCTCTTTAATCATTAAAACATCGGATTGAGAAGCCTGGCCACTTTTATAACGTGCCTCAATCATCTCTATATGCGAGCGGGTATTATCCAGAATCTGTTTATTCAAGTGATTAAATTCCTGTGCTAACAAGAAAGTATAAAATGCCTTTTTGACATTGAAGAGTATTTCTAGTTTTACCTTATCCAATAGTGCCTGGGCAATAGTGACGCCATATTCACTATACTTTATAGTATTGATAATTTTGCCTCCCTCATAAAGAGTTTGTTTTACGCCAGCCTGACCGGCAATCTGGTTTAAATCTTTTGTATACAAACCGCGCGTATTTGATAAGCTAGCACTTACATTTAAAGAAGGCAGGAGCCCGGAGCGTGCCTCAGCGATCTTTGCTTTAGCTTTATTAATATCTTCGTTTTTTAGTAAAATATCCCGGTTATCCCTTAAGGCTATTGAGACGGCTTCATCTAAAGTTAATGTGGTCACTTCTGCTTTAATCAGCGACGGAGAGAATAGGAGAATAATGATTAAAATTAATGCTGCCCTTTTCATGATAGACTGACCTCATTTTCCTTTGTCAGGACATCTTGTATGCGTGTTAGGATCCTAAGGTAATCCTGCCGCTCAGAATCAGATATTTTCCCGAATATATTAACGATCATATTCCGCTTTTGCCGATTGATCCTTTTTATTAACTCTGCTCCCTTAGGGGTAAGCCTCACCTTAATAATGCGCCGATCCTGCGGATCAAAAACCCTTAAAGCATAAGCATCCCTGACTAATCTATCCACCACTCCGGTCATAGCGGCAGTGCTTACCTTCATGAAACCCGCCAAATCCGTCATTCTAGATTCGCCTTTTTCATTTAAGAAGCTTAGGGTCAAAAGCTGAGACGGGGTGATTTTGCCTTTGGATAATTCATCAGCATTACGCCTGAGGAACTCAATCATAATCACCGGCATAATCCGGTTTAATTTATCCGCGAACTCACCTAAGGGAAGCGGCATTTATTAACCTCATTAATATTTAATGTAGTTAATTATCAATACTATTAAGTATAATATAAAAACCGTAAAATGTCAATAAAAAATTGCGGGGATTTAAAATATTCAGAATGTTTTGATCAGGCGGGAAAGAAATTTTGATTCCGTCTCAACCATCTCCAGATTATGCTCTAAGATACAGGCTAAAGAGAGAGACTTTTTCTTTTTCAAGGAATCAACCATCTCCCTTAACTCTCCGCAAAGCCTATCTAGAATCAGCATGCGCCCGCGTAATCTGCGCCTGGCGATGCCGGGTTTTATATAATGTAAAAAGTAGAGGCTTAAGTCTAAACTAAACTGCGGACGTTTAAAATTTAGAAAGCTCTGGGCGAGCAATTCGCTAAAGCGATTTTCTCCTTTTGGGGTTAATCCGTAGACAAAACGTTGCGGGCGTTTTCCCTGTTTATTTATTTGCTTGGCGACTAATCCTTTTTTTTCTAATAACCTTAGCGGATAATAGATGGATTTTAATTCTATGCCCGCGATCAAAAAGAATATCTCTTTAATTTTCTTTTTTATCTCATAACCGTGCTTGGGGCTCTCTTTAAGTAAACCTAAGAGTATCAATTCCTGCTCAATCATCCTACAACTCCCATCTTTCTAAACTTATTGTATCTTAACTTTAAAAGTTCTTCTTTCTTTAGGCCCTTTAATTGTTTCAAGTTTTTCAGTATCGTCTCTTTTATAGTCTCGCTTGTTTTTTCGTAATCGCGATGGGCGCCACCTAAAGGCTCCGGGATAATGTCATCGATAATTTCCATCTTCAATAGATCCTGCGCCGTCAATTTTAATACCTCGGATGCCTCCGGCGCCTTTGAACTGTCTTTCCACAATATTGCTGCGCAGCCCTCAGGTGAAATTACCGAATAATAAGCATTTTCTAAAACAAAAACTTTATCCGCTATCCCGATACCCAATGCGCCCCCAGAGCCTCCTTCGCCAATAACTATAGCTATGATCGGTACAGCAATATTAATCATTTCTCTTAAATTAAGAGCAATAGCCTGAGCCTGGCCGCGCTCTTCTGCGCCGATACCCGGGTATGCGCCTGGCGTATCAATGAAAACCACTACGGGCAACTGGAATTTCTCCGCCAGCTGCATCATCCTTAGGGCCTTGCGATACCCTTCCGGATGCGCGCAGCCGAAGTTATGTTTAAGATTTTCTTTAGTGTCTCTGCCTTTCTGATGGCCGATCACCATGATTTTTTGATTATCTAATTTGGCTAGGCCAGCGACGATAGCCTTATCGTCGGCAAAACTTCTATCGCCATGCAATTCGATAAAATCAGTCATCATCGCATTGATATAATCCAAGGTGTATGGCCTTTTGGGATGCCGCGCAATTTGTACCCTCTGCCAGGCAGTTAAATTATTATAGGTGTCTTTCTTAAGATGCTCAAGCTTCTCTTCCAGGAGTTTTACCTCAGAAGAAATATCCACTTTTTTCCCTGAACTATAACTCTTTAATTCCTGGATTTTCTTCTCAAGTTCTGCTATAGGTTTTTCGAAATCTAATCCGTTCATATTAATGAGCCCACAACTTACGGCAGCTCTGTAAGAGCAACGTAAGTTGTCTGGGCGAATTAAACCCCACATCAATCAGGAGTTTACGCGTTACTAATTCTACTAATTGGTGTGGGGATAGGTTCAGACACATAAGTTATTTGCGCGTATAGATCCTTGACATTTACTTCTAAAGAATTAGTTAAAAATGTCAAGGATAAGTTCGGGCATATAAGTTATGTCGCTAACTAATCGATGGCCATCTCCATAACTTATGCCCTCACTTAGTCGATAATAGTTACTTCAGTCCCCACAGGGATAATAGTGTATAATTCCTCGACATCAGCATTGAACATCCTAACACAGCCTTTAGTAACTTGCCTGCCTAGGCTCTGAGGATCGGTTGTGCCATGAATTCCGTAACCGGGAGAATCGAATCCTAGCCAACGGGTGCCAAGAATATTTTCCGGACTATCGGGCGGGACAATCGCGCCAGCTTTATACCAGGGGGGGTTTTGGAGTTTATTGACAATTTTAAAATTTCCGGTAGGAGTAGAGTTATTTGCTCCGGTAGAAACAATATATGTCTTGATAATCTCTTCGTTGGTCTTTAAAATTAAGGTGTTTTGGGATTTATCTACAACAATACTAAAAAGGGCTGTCCAGACTTTAATTTTTCTGCCCGGTAAAATTTTATCGTCACTTAAATTATTGCTTTTTATGATTAAGTCGGTTGTAGTTTTATATTCTTTGGCGATCTTGGTTAAGGTATCTCCTGGTTTTATCTCGTAAAAGATGCTGCGCTCTGTTATAGCCGGGGAGAACAACAATTTTATATTTAAGGATTCAACTTTTTTCTGCCAATTCATAATCTCGCCTGAATTGGAAAAATTATTAACTAATTTTTGATAGGCTTCTTTGGCTTCTAAAAGACTACCTGCCATTTCAAGGCTTTTGGCCTGAGCGAGTAAGTTAGAGATAGAGCCAGATTTACTCTGGTCTATGGATAAAGGCGCATTGCTTTTCTTTATATTTAGAACTAAGAAGGCCGCAAATACTATGACTATTAAAGCTGCCGCGCTAAATAACAACCATCTTTTCTGCACCACTTTTCCCCCTTATCGCGCTAAAAAAGCGATGGTTATCCCTAATAAGAATCCGGCAATAACCTCAATCGGAGTGTGCCCGATAAGTTCACGTAGCTGGTTATCATGGATTCTCTTCTGCCAATAGATATCTTCCATTATCTTATTTAAGATGCGGGCTTGTCTGCCACTTGCCCTACGCACACCCTGAGCATCAAACATCACCACGATGGCAAAGGAAGCAGCTAAGGCAAAATAAACACTGTTAAATCCGTATTCAAAGCCAATAGCAGCGGATAGGCAGGAAGCTCCTGCGGCATGGCTGGAAGGCATTCCGCCTGTACCAACGAACCAGCGGAAATCAAATTTTTTTTCTTTAATCACGCCGATAGTGACCTTGATAATCTGAGCAATTATCCAGGCAGAAAGGGTAGTCATAAAGATTTTGTTCTTG
>Ga0209777_10007681_pt1 | contig 11922 bp, 19 predicted proteins | sample FrelakmetHBP12HB_FD_187147 | JGI IMG/M metagenome (GOLD analysis project Ga0209777, IMG submission 187147) | Freshwater lake sediment microbial communities from the University of Notre Dame, USA, for methane emissions studies -HBP12 HB (SPAdes)... | ecosystem: Environmental > Aquatic >... | reverse complement strand
TTAGGAAACAATTCCCGGTGCTCCAACAACGTCTTCCCAAAATCATTGATAAAAAGAATGTTCGGTTCATTAACAAAAAGGACCTCTATGATATTCGGATTATTGTCACAGGCAAGCTTTATGTATTTCTTAAACTCATAAAGCTTATAGTCCAGGGCATCCTTCGTATTCTTCCCCCTGTCGTCCTTCTCCTGTACAGAAAAATCCACTTCCTCTACCGTCTTTAACCCAAGATAGTAATCTTCGTCAGCTATAAACACCCCCATCTTATCTTCATCAGAATCTGGCAGATTAGTCCCATACATATGCGACCCAGTTCTGATTACTAATATTTTATTGGCTTCCGCCATTTCTCTTTCGATCACTACCTATCTCCTTATAAATATCGGGGTGGAAAGAGTTGAACTTTCTCCATACGGTCCCAGGCCGTAGATGCTACCGTAACACCTCACCCCGCTAATATTTTTTATCTTTCCTGTAATCCACTCCAAGATAACCATACCTTATTGTATCATTAAGCATATCCAAAGCATTGCAGAGTTTGGCTATCCTTTGCCCTCTAACCCCCGACTCCGGCTGTTTCATTACATCATCCAACCTCGCCAAGAATACCGTTACCCCACCCGACAAACCCTTTAGCGGTTTAAGATAGTTCTTCTTCCTCTTCATTCCGCCTCCCGATTAACATCCTTAAACGGCAGTTCATATTCCGGTTTGATCATCTTCCAAATATAATCATTAAGGTTCGCCTGTTTATCATCCAATAAACTAAATATCCCACCCGAGACAGCCTTATAGTCTTTCATTATCTTTAAGGCCTGATCCTTGCGGGTAGGCAAATCCCTTACATCATTATACCCCAAGACAATATCTTTATATATTTCTGCATACTTATCTTTAAGCTCCCGCTCTTTCTCCTTTGCCCACTGAAAAAATTCATCCGGCACCTGCTCCAAATAAGCCGCAATAGTCTCGCCTTTAGCCAGGATCTCCCAAATAACCTTGGAAGAAAAATGGGTGATCATCCGGTGCAACCTAATGTAGTCTACTACCTTAATTTTAACTCTCAACCCGCTACTATACCGAAGGACAAAACCTTCCATCTCTGTACCTTTAATCGATTCATCATTACAAATATTTACTAACTCATCAACCGTTTTATTTATCCTCTGGGAAGACTTCACCCCTAATCTTTGTGCCTCTTTGATGTGATCCAGTTCCTCTCCAGTCCCCGTGTTGATAACCGCAAGCAACCGAAGCTCTTTAGCTCCATGATAATCCACCACTATCCGATTACTGTTCTGCATTTTTTCTCTCTTTCCAAACTTCTTTCGCTCTATCTGAAAGCTTCTTTATTGTCTCCGGGGTCTTATTTTTCCCGGGATTTCTATCTGACAAAAAATAAAGTCTTTTCTGTTGTTTGAATTCTTCGCTCCTATGCTTACCATACATAGGATTTTTATCCCCAACAAATCTTCCTTTCATCGCCACACTTTGTTTTGGCCTCTTTTGTCCTCTTTGCTTACAAGCACTTTTCTCAATAATTTCTTTTGCCCTCTGTTCTCCAAACCTGGCTATAAAAGTTTTGCCTTTAAGCAGGTTAGATAATTTTTCGCAAACAGACTTCGGGCGAGGAACCCCAAACTTAGCCTTACCAATCTTCGCTTTCGTTTCTTCAGAACAAACTCTCCCTCTCCTAGCTATACTCATTTTTTTCTTAGTCTCTTCAGAGTGGTTATGCCCCTTAAAGAAAGGGCCACCCTCTCCACCACCATCCCCACCATTAAGGACATTATAAACATTTTCTTTGCCCAGACGCTTACGATATTGAGCTATATATTTAATTTCCAAAAAATCTAATCCAGCCTTATCCCCAGCACACTTTACAAACTTGACAACAAACTTATTTTTTCCATACTTCCTAATTGCCCTCTGCAAACAAACACCGCTGCCTAAATATTCAAAGTTAAAATTGCCAATTCTCTGCCCTACATATACCCTGCCATTAACTAAATTAGTAGTCAAATACACATAGCCATATGCCACATCTTCTCCCAAATTTAATAGGGCGGGCGGTATAATCTTAACAGGATTGTGTTAGGAACCGCAGATGCCCAAATATTATAGAGCGAGGGGTACTAGGAAGAGTGTTAGTCTTTTTTTTGTTAGGAACCCCTTTTGCCCCCTCATTATAAAAAATAAGGCGGGTGGTAAATCTACAGCCCCGAAGGGCTGCGTTCACGTTATAATAGGAACCACCGATGCCCAATTATCTTTTGATACAACTATACTACCACCACTACCATTTCCTTGTCAAGCATATAATGAGAATAAATGATTTTATTTTAGGATGTTTTGTCCGGCTGGTTTCTTACTCCACAATATTCCGTCGCCTTCACCTTCTCCACGACCAAGCATACTCTCCAGATCCTGCCAAAATCTCTATATGCCAGGATCTCCACCTTCCGCCAATGGCACAAACCATACAACTTTATCCTATCCATTATTTCATAGAAGGAAGGGTTCGCTTTGCCGAAATAGCAGATCAGGTGTTGCTTGGTAATACCATTCAATATATTCACATAAGGTTTGGGTATGGTAAGGAATAGATAGCCTTTATTGATCAACATAAAGATATCTGGGAAGAACCTGTTCGGAAAGCCGTAAGGATCTAGATCTATCACATCATATATCTTCTTCTCTGCTATCAAACGGTGAAATACCAAGTAGCTATCCCCGGTATGCTGATAGGTCTTGTCATAGCAGTCTACTCTCCCGTACTTTTCATAAACCTTTGTTAAATTACCCCGGCCAGAGAACAACTCCAAAATAGCTAAATCCCTGGAACAGCCTAAGGCGTTTTCTATCAGAGAGATCTTCTCATCAGGGTGGTGGCACTCGTTTGAATTTTCTCTCTGCTTCTTCCTCACCACATCATGCCTGACAGCCCGGTAAGTCTTCATCTACCTTATCCTATAAACCTTTAATGTCTTCACACCAAAATTATCAACATACTTCCGGTTAAACGAAAACACATCCAGCCTTTTCTTGATATCTGGTCCCATCTTATCTTTAACTACAAAAGACTTATGCAGCTGCGGGATCCACAACTTCTCCCCAAAATAAAACTCTCCCGAATCCAAATAATCTCTACTAGCAGCAATCGTTTCTTCATCAACCGGGAGACCACTGGCCGTACACAATCTATCATCGCTCAGCTCTTTAAGAATGGTTTTCTTTACCCCTTTACCTGTTTGCTCAGTAATAACTATAGGTGGCCTGCCAATAGTTTCCCTAAATCGATCTGAATAAGCTGTAGCCTCATACTCACCCAAATACTGGAATTGCTCAGGACCCATAAAAGTCATCTCTATCGCAATCTTCTTCAACGTCTGTTTGGCAACCTGGGCAAAATCTACAAACACAACGCCTACACATACTATAAAAATAAAGGCAATATAATTTATAATTGTCCTTGCCTTAACCCAGTTCTTTAAAACTTTAAACTTCATGACTTCTTGGCCTCAGAAGCCTGGTCTCCACCAGAAGCCTTTATCTCTATCCTCTTCAGCCCAATCTCCTGCATAGCCTTAACAATGTCCATAACCCCTTTATCGATCTTTGCCCAATCCTTGCTTTCTTTCGGTGCCACCACAGAATCGTCTACAAATTCATACTCCACGCCAATTCGTCTCTCTATCATTTTAATCCCTTTCATGGGGCTTCAACCCCTCAAACAGATTCCTGTCTAAAGCCAACAGGTCATACAATAAAAATACTGAACACAGATTCGGCAGATTCTTCATTATCAGGCTGTATGCCACAAACTTCGGGAAGTGCTCCCCGGCCACCGTTGCGATCTCATCATTATAAGTAAAACAGAAATATACAATAGGACCTTCACAATTGTACAATATCAACATAGGAATCTTATTCTTTAGTTTAGCCCAACCCCTTACCAACTCCCAATGCTTCCACAACTGAGAATCATCCGAATAGATCTCTGACATTGGCACTTCTTGGGGATGATACAGAAAAGACAGATGAAAAGGAAAAGACTCATCCTCTATTGGCTTCCCCCACCATCTAGCAATATCTTCCTTCGCCTTACTTTCTAAAATGTCTGGATTGTCTGTTATCATCATACCCCCTAGTCAAATTAAAAATCATATTACTCTCTCCACCATCTCCATTTCAAATTCTGCAGGTAACACCCTCCCCATCATAAACATCTCTACCTTTACCCTCTCTAACCCCACCCCCGATACCTTCCCTTGCATATGGGCGAAGGGACCTCTCCTTATCACTACCAAATCACCAACCTCAAAATATATTTTTGGCTTGCCCTCTTGCTTGTAAATAACGTCATTGATCTGAGAAATCTGTGCTACTTCCAGCAAACAAAAACCTTTTAACATCTGGCAATGCAACTGATTATAAAATAATTCATATAAATCTTGTCCTGTTTCCTCTCCCTCACAAAAAACTAACCCATAATCATAGAACAACGATTTAATCTTGATCTTTGTCTTCTCTGCGTTCTTCCCATACCGCACAATCATATTCACTGCTGGCATCCACACATCAATCTTTCCCCCAGCATATCTATCTATTATCGGTTTCTGTTGAAGAGACAACCCCCTAACAAGTCTTACATTGCATTTAGAAAACCTTTCAGCCTGTTGCGTATCCAAAGTACCACAGAGCAGCATTCATCTACCTCCTCTTTTTGTTGGTAGGAATAGATACCGTCTTCTCTATCTGGGGAAGCTGTTTGGCAATCATCTCGTAAACATCAAAAATCCGGAACGGGTATTGACAAACTGGGCACACAATCTCATTGTTGACAAAATGCACCCTCTCCCTGTACTCTGGTTTAACACTAATATCCTTCATTGTCAAGACTGAATCGAAAGAAAACTTAAGTGTAGCCCAATTAGTCTTGCACTTAGGGCAGATCACTTTCGCCTTCATCTTCTCTGGCATCTTCACCTCCCCATTAAAACTTCATAGAAATATGAGCAGTTATCCCAATAAGCACAAGAGGAGTTCCCACAGAACATACAGCAGTTCTTACACCCAACCAGTCTACAACTAAATTTATAGATATAATATTCGCAATTCTTCCTCTTCCCCTTTTGCAGCCTCTCTAATACCCGGCGTCTATCCTCCAGAAAAAGATCGTACGCCCTTATCAAATCCGGCAGTTTGTCCTTTTTCTTAACTCGTCTTTTGATCATCAATCTTCCCCTGAGATTTCTGTTTAGCGTACAACGCAATCAAAAGACTATCACCATCCCTCTTCAATTCAATATTCGGGAAATATCTTTTCGCCACATCTAGACTTGCCTTTTTCAATTCATCTTTCTCCAACCCTGCTGGTAGCATAGCCTTCTGCCACTCTTTGCTATCGATATACCGATACGGCAAACCTAATGCCTCTAGAGTTATAAGGGTTGCTTCTAGTGCCCTAAGAGCAGACACCGAAGCCTTGAACCTCCCTGGATTAAGCATTGGCCTCTCCAACAAAACTTCATTGGTATAATCCTTAAACGGCAAGAGGATCTTATCTAACTCAACCACATCCACCCTATTCAACCATTGCTTTGTCTTAGTATAATTTAGCTGTTTCTTGACAGGGGTAGGATAATAATATACCAAAGAACAATCCTCTGAAATTATCGCTATCGAACCTGAGACCCCGTTATCTATTCCGCAGAAATATCGCATACCCCCTCCTATTTCATCTTATGTGTCAGCCACAATCTATTACGTTCGCCCTCATGGAACGCTATCACTATCTCAGAATTACCTAACTCTCTTGCCCGGCGATATACCTCAAGTGCCTGGACTTCATCTTCAGAAAGCTTAATGCCCTTTACCATCACCCAACTCCCATCTAATCATAGGATGAACTTCTCTTTCATACATCATCCGCATAAAATTCCGCATTGTCTCTTCTGCATTATACTGAGGGATAAACATGCCCAAATCAGTATTTACCGTCATCTCCCAAACCTCATAAGGGGGGATATTGTTCTGTTTCCGGAACTCCTCCATCGCTTTCTTGCAATGATCAAAAGACTTAACGGCATGTGGCTTATCTGCATAATAGTATTTGTTGCACAGAGGACATAGCTTAATCAAATCTTTTTTGAGCATATCCAATCCTTATCCGCTGCGATTCTGACTATCTCTTCTGGGCTCACCCGAACAGCCGCCTGCCCATACATAATATAGTCATACAGCATAGTCATATGGAAAGACATTACATCTTCCGATTGGGGGTAAATAAACTTAGCCAGGGTAACCAGCTTCCAGGCTATCCACTCCCGGAAGCCTCTTACCGTTTTCTTTGCATCAAAATAGATATGCATCAAGCCTCCTCTTTTTCTTTCTGTTCTCCCACACTCTTTATTCTCTTCTCGGCTATCTCACAATACCCTGCTTCCCGCTCTATGCCAATAAATCCTCTGCCCATCTTCTTGCAAGCCATCCCTGTGGTGCCGCTACCCGTAAAAGGATCAAGAACAGTCTGGCCTTCCCGGCTTATGAGTTTAACGAGATATTGCATAAGGGATAGAGATTTTACCGTACAATGGAAATTCCCCTCATAAAAATAACCCTTTAATCGCTCTGGCAATTTATCGTATTGCTCTTTTGATATCTGCATATACCCCCTCTCTCCTACCATAAATATCTTTGTCTGTAAACCTTAACACCCTATATCCACATTTTTTGAAATAAGCATCTTGGCTTACATCTAACTTCCTTCTATCTGGCCTTGAATGCCAATACTCTCCATCCCACTGAATAATTAACCCCACATCTGGGATCAAAACATCCACCAAAAACTTATTAAACATCAGAACTTGCTCTCGGAACTCAACTCCAATATCCTCTAAAATCTCTCTCCCTGACAACTCCAATCTATTCAAACCTTGCTTATTTAATTGTGCCAAGTTCCCCTTTATCGAGTTGAGTAATAAACGCTCTTTGTCTTTATTTCTACACCTCATCGAGCAATAAATTGGGTTAGCCTGCCTTAATCTTGATCTACTCCACCAGAATTCTCCCCCGCATATTTTACAAACAAATTTTATTTTACCCGTCACCTGGAATCTTTTATGGCAATCTTTAGAGCAAAACAAATTACCTTTACCCAAAAACATCTTTTTCTTATAAACTTCTTTCCCACAAAAAGAGCAAGAAACAATTTCCCCGGTCATACGCCCAGGTCTTTTCCCCACACGATAGCAACCAAGAGAACAATATTTAAGTTTATTTTTAGGCCTTCTTTCTTCTACTTCTTTCCCGCACCCTATACAATTAAATTTCCTCATTTTATATTGATTTTTCATAAACTATCCAAACTTAAATATCTCTTTATCTCTTCTATTATCTCTAACGGAGTACCCTCTTTTAATGTATATAGCCCCTCACAACCAGCATTTTTCTCTGATCGAGAAGCTTTAGCACAATAAAAAAATCTAGCAGCTGAACCAGAGTCCCCATATTCTGGTCCAATAGGCAAATTGGTTCCTTTAGCCCAAATACCACCAGTCCCTTTTTCTAACTTATTCTTTCCCGCTTTACTATCCGGGAACAACCTTACCACCTCATCACTACCGTCATGGGTTAAATTCGCCGGGAACCTTCCCGATTCTGGTGTAGTAGTATTATCGCCATACTTCTTTTCCTTAGCCCGCTGATTAGACTCGTAGACTATCTTAGCACTGCCCTTTGGCTGTTTCTCCCCCCCCAAACCTATACGGCAATTATCTATCGCCAATCCGCCAACACCCCACTTTAAAATATTCTCTACTATAGTTTTCTCTGAGATTGGCTTCCTGACAAGCCACCAGCACTCCACCGCTGGCTTGAGAGCTGTGCCCCAACCTTCCCACTCAGAGGTTCCTTTAGTTATAAAATCTGTTTTCCCTACCGTTCCACTTTCATAGAGAGTATTAGTCTTATCACAATTTTCCCGGCTGTTTGGATTCCTGCCAACAACCTCTCTTTTATTCCCTTGCAATTTGTCCAAAGCTTTTCCTATATCTAAATTTTTCGGAAAGCCAGAGCCAAATATATGATAAATACATTCTCTTGTCTCAAACCCTGCGTCTTCTAAAGCAAAAGCTGTCCAGTGGGATGTTCGGGGCAATGCCCAAACTAAAGCATGACCACCAGGCTTCAAAACCCTTATCGCTTCTGTCATAACCCCAGCCAACCACTTAACCCACTGATCTCTCCCCCCCTTATTATGGTCCCATTCAGCAGCCATAAAGGAAATCCCTGCGGGCGGATCTGTAACTATCGCATCAACAAAGTCGTCAGGCATATCCTTCATCGCCGCTAAACAATTATCATTGATCAACAATATTCCAGCTTCCTCTTCTTCGTAATAAAGCATCACACCTCCTTAACAATCCTAGAAATCTTTCCCTCTTTCTTAATCATAATCACCCGATCAAAATTGGACTTCAACTTATCATCGTGGCTGATCACAAACACAGAATCTTTACTTCTAGCCTCTTCCCTGAGCAAGGTCATAACCTTTTGGATGCTGGAAGCCGACAGAAAAGCGAACACCTCATCGTAAAACGCCACATTAAAGTTTACGCTATGCCGCATCTTGATTAGATCGTGTAAGGCCAACATGATACAAATATCTATCTTACGCTTCTCCCCAGTAGAGTTCCCCTTATATTTGCTAGCACCCCGAGTGTTGTCTATAGACAGATCTATTTTCTCCCTTACCTCACCCGACTTCAGGAGAGATTGGGCTGAGAATTTGACTTCAATGGCCTGGTCAGTCAATATCTCCGAATAATACTTAACCCTCTCATTAAGAATCGGCAACACACTATCTAAAATAAAAGTCTTAATGCCAGCCTGACCAAAACCATATTCCCAGAACTCCAAATGTTTCCTCATAACATTAAGAGTGTCAAACTCTTCCTGGATCTCTCCCACATTGGCCAGCGTCTCCTTTTCCTCCTTAACTACTCTAGCAGACATTTCCGCATAAGGAGACTTCCCTTCCCGGGTTTCTTTTATCGTCAAATCACACAAGGAAATTGCCGTATCAATCTCCGACTTCTTAGTGTCCAATTCGTGGATCCTGGCAACTACAAAATCCTTATCCCTAAGAACTGTTACCCGCCTATTAATCTTCTTCTTCTCCCCATCCAAGACATCCAAGAGATTCTTCCTCAAATAATAGCATTGCTGCAGATCCGCACTAATAAGCTTCTCTTTGCCCTTCTGCTTCACTATCTCTTCCTCATAATGCTGGATCATCAAAGGAGCTTCCGCTTTTGTTATCTTGCGGTTGCACAAAGGACAAGCCCCACCCTCATTATTCCTGACAAGCTTTATATTTTCATTAGCCAAACCAATCTGCTCACCTATCACCTGCCCAGTAGTCTCTAACTCTACAATCCTTCCTTCTAACCCCTGCAAGGTCTGCTGTGTTTCTACCGCCGCCTTCTCAGCCTCTTCTATCTCTTCAAGCTCCTTCTTATAACCAGCCAGCTTTTCATTCAACGGCAAAGGATCTAACGCCGTCAGCTGCTCTTTCAGGACAGCCATCTTCCGCTCAAAGTCTTTGATCTTGGCTTCCTTCTCTTTCTCAAAGTTAGCCTGGCCACTCTCCGCCTCGCTCTTCTGCCTGCCCAGAACTTCAAGTTTGCTGTTCAGCTCCGCTTTCCTAAGAGCCAATCCGTCCGCTTCGTCATCTACCTGCTTTAACCTCTTCCGGGCAACCTCTAACGCCTGGTCTGCCCACTCATACCCAAGAATCGAATCTATCAAGGTCTTTCTTTCTTTGTCAGTAGAAGAAGAGAACAGGTTGGTTATCTCCGGGCTGAACAATACCGAATTAATAAACGCCTCGTAGGACACCCCAATATACTTTTGCAACTTCACTTCCGTCTCTGTAGGCGTCAACTGGGTCTGTTCCTTATCGTTCACAAAAAGCCGTAAGCCGTTCCTAAACTCGTGATGTTTGCGATACCTTATAACTTTGACCTTAGTCTCCGGGTCTGGCTCAAAATCCAACTCCACAAAACAGTTCTTACCGGAGCCTTGGTCAATCACTACATCATCCCCAGTTATCCCTTTGCAGGTTACCCCCCAGAGAACCCAGGTAATAGAATCAATAGCGAGAGCAGAATTATGACTGACAAATGTGTCGGCAACATACAAATGCTCATCCGAATCCACTTCAATATCATAACAGTTCAATTCTTTTTTCAAATACTTAATCTTAACAACGGGCGACCAAAAATAATCTGATTCAGCCAACACTCTATCTCCGCCACAATTTTTAAAAGTCTCTCTACCCATCCCGTGCCGAGAAAACCGATGTCTATCTCTGCGTACCAATAACTCTTCCTTATCACCAAAACCACAACAAAAATCTTTAGGGATAATATCAAGGTTATCGTTTCTTTCAGTATTTTTTATCAAAGAGGATATCTGGTTCAATACTTCCTTTTTCTTACCAACCAGTTCCAATTTAGATTTTAATATAGGGGCAAACTTAGGCAAGACTCTAAGATCATAATAACAAACCCCGCCAGTCATTCTCTTTCTTATCTGAGAAATAATCCCCAACCTAAGCAGCAAGAACCTAACATCTTTTATTAACTGCTCACTTTTAGAACAATAGGAAATTTCTACCCCCCCCTTATTGCACCTAAAGTAGCCATCAGTCAAAAACAACCCAGACAACAAATCCGCTACAACCTTTTTTGACGACATCAAGAATTTATCTGGTATAAATTTATCTCCTGACCTACACCCCAAAAGTCCAAAACCATCTAACCAATCCTTTAAATAATTTGTCGGGAACAACTCCTTTTTAAAAAAAGTCAAATCTATCCCATAAAGTCTCTCTATATATAACAATTTCTTATAAAGAATAAAACGTTCCCCTCTCCTAACCTGAGCAATACTCGCCCTATGCACATATTCATTTAAATCAATCCCCTTCTTCTGACAGAAGTCATTAAAAGCTAAAATATTTTTTCTTCGGTCTTCTGCCTTAAGGTTAGATACAACTTCCCACCCATATTCCCCATTTTTACTAACCCCTGCTTGAGGGCAAACTTGCTTGAGATTCTTTAAAAACACATCAAAAATCTCTTCATCTTTCTGTGTAAACCGTATATGATTAATAATTGACCCATCCCCAATCAAAAGCCCCAACAAAAACGCCTCTCCTCTTTTAGTGGAAGATTTCCCCCTCAAAGGCAAATCTCTAATCTCCGCCACCCAATCTCCACAACTTAGCTCTCTAACAGTCTTACACCCCTTAGCTGTTAAAAAAGGATGAGTCTCAGCGGCAAGAATCTTTGCCCCACTTCTCAAAGATATTTCCGCTACCTTTTTCCTGCCCAAATCAAACCAATTCTTCACCTTTAAACTAACAACCTTACCTTTTTTAATCCCTAAAATGAATCTTCGCTTTTCTTTAACAAATCGGAAAATAGACAGCCTTTCCTTTTTTTCAGGATCATATACAAATACAGAATCCGGGAGGCATTTCCCCACCCCATTCGCATCCCCAGTTTCGTCAAAGCCGTAAATCAAAGACAGCCCCTGGTTATCTAACTGGAACGTCTCATCCGGGAAACACTGGAAATTATGTAATACAACCCTATTTAATTTCGCCATAAATCTCCATTCCCAAACTTAATAGAAAATCTTTGTCCAGATCTTGAGCGGGCATATGCTTGACGTATTCCTTGATCATATCCTTTTCATCCGTAGACATATCAACATCCATTCTCTTCTCCACTTTTTGTGCCTCCTCTGAGACAACTGTACACCATTGGGCTCCCGCTTTCATCATCTTATTATAAATATCCAATTTGTTTTCATTATCAATGCGTACCTTGACAAAGTGGCCAGCCA
>Ga0209777_10007680_pt1 | contig 11923 bp, 12 predicted proteins | sample FrelakmetHBP12HB_FD_187147 | JGI IMG/M metagenome (GOLD analysis project Ga0209777, IMG submission 187147) | Freshwater lake sediment microbial communities from the University of Notre Dame, USA, for methane emissions studies -HBP12 HB (SPAdes)... | ecosystem: Environmental > Aquatic >... | reverse complement strand
CATATAGCGAGGAGCTTCAAAGATGACATTCCCAGTTGCCTCATCACCGATATAGTGGCCTGGCTCAAGACATACGACAAACTGAGAGCCATAACATCTCTTGACCTTATTTTCCCTGGACACGACGTATTGATGCTTACGAACTACCCAAAGGTTGCAGAAGATGTTACGAGACTCGTATGATGAAGGAGAAGAGTGATTGGGTCAGCCCTTAAAAAGCAAGCAGTAATGACTCCATAAGAAATGCATCGAGGACGCCCCCCTTGAAAAACCAAGGGAAGGCATGGTTTCTATATCGCTGACACGGTTCCCTACTGCGGCATAGATGGTGATCATGCTGCCGAACATTGCCCCAAGGGAAAAAGGGAAGAGGCCAGTCTGTCTTTGACTCTTATTCTTTTCAAGCTAAAGTCAAAGGCAGATTGGCCCCTTTTTTAAATCATCCCTACCCGATTTCTGGATGATGTCCGAGCAGCCTTTAAACAAGACCGGAATCTTTCCAACCTTCTCATGGCACCATTCTTTCAGGGAGAAGTGTTGAGCCGGCATACAGCTTGGCGTCATGTCGTGAAGACATCCATTGAGTTAGGCATCCCGACTCCAGGCATGAGTGCCTCTCTGGCTTACTTCGATTCCTACCGAAGTCTTCGCCTTCCAGCCAATTTAATCCAGGCCCAGCGGGACTATTTTGGTGCCCATACCTACCGTCGAGTTGACCAGGAAGGAACTTTCCATACCAAATGGACCGACAAATAAGGTCGGTCAATTGGAGTCATCATTAAAGGGCACTTAGCTCCACCTTTTCTCAAGGGCTAAGAGAATAGGGTCTTGATATTTGTTGGACTTAGAAACGGCAATGGCATGATTTAGCCCAATTTTAGTATTTTGAGCAAAGGAGGTTAAACAGAAACTGGATAACAGTAAGAACGGTATGTTATCCATCTTTATAAGCATAACAAACTTAAGGGGTTACGTTTGGGGGGATTTTCTATTTTATTGAAGACGCTGAAACTTTCTGATATTATCCAGAAAACTGTTCAATAATTTGTTATATATTTAGAATCAAGCTTAAATGAAACATGAAACTTTTTAAATTATGAAATCAAGAGAAAACTTACCCGCTTTGACTATTACAAAAAGAGGTGACTCATCATGGACAACATGAACAGTATTATTAAAGCACTTGCACTTATTGTTGCTGGCGTTACTCTATATACGCCTTATAAAATCATAGGTACGGCTGCAAAATTCATCGAACAATTTGGAAGTGACAATAATGGGAAAAAAGAAACTATGCGCAGAATTTTAGGTATACAAGTGGGAGGTTTATTCATATTTTATGGATGCTACATCGTAGCTACAGGGTTAATCTGTATTATTTTAGAAATTATCAAGAAAGAATGTTTTATTTATTTCTTAATTGGGGGGGCCATTTTGTAGTTTTATTGGTCTTGGCATTGCCTGCTATACCATATTTCGATGGCGACCCACTTCCCCTAAATCAAACGAAATGTCAGGATAAGCATCTTGATGGAGACAATAGATATATAACAATTCAATCAAGGCGACGGGTGATAGCCCACGCCCTTTTGCGGAGGTTCTTGCCCCCGCGCCTTATTTCTAACGTTCGGCGGAATAAACAATGAATGAGACGAAGCTCAATCACATCAAATTTGCCCTTTACGATATGGCGTTTCTCGATATAAAGAGAGCATCTGCCGGCCAGTCAAAAATGGGCGCATTCATTCTTGCCAGTTGTTTCATCGACCATATGGCAGGCTTCATCGCGGGACGGGATACCACAAGCAAGGATTACAAACAGTTCGTAAAGGACTACTTGCCTGGCCTTTACGACCCCGAGAAACTATACAAAGATTTGCGATGCAAATTGGTCCATAACTATTCTGAAGGGGGTTCCTATATGTTCGTTGATGGAAAACCTGCATGGCATGGCCGGAAAACCGGTACGAAGATTGTCATTAATTTGGAAAACTTCATTGACGATCTTGAAACCGCATTGCGTAAGATGTTGATGGAATTAGATACGAACCCTGGAAAGCAGGAGAAAGCCGAGGCTCGGTACGACAAGATCGGCTTGATGGGAATTGTTCCAATCGTTATAGAACCTTGAGATGGAAAGGCGAAAGGAAAGTGCCGAACCAATAAGTGCACCGGATCGACGAAAAATCCGGCTCCCGGTGACCCCGTCGTTAGGAGCAAAAGATTATGCCTTCATTAACGCCTGAAATGTTTGCAGCGGTACTTCCCTTGGCCATCAAATGGGCCGAGGATGGTCAGCAGTTTATCTTTCAGCATGGACAGCCCTTGTCCGTGGCAGAACAGAATGACGCACGACTCGCCGGAGTACGGCGGCCTGAGGATATCAGGTTACTGCACGTTCCACACATTCCTCGACCAGACGATGGGTTGCTGAAGTATGCCAATGACATCGTGCAGTTGGTTACACCCCAGACAGAAGGTTTGACCTTGCGATACGGCATCTTTATCCGACTCGATTGTCACGGTGATCAGCGACTGTTAGTCCACGAGTGCGTTCACGCGTCACAGTACGAGCGACTCGGCAGCATCGAAGTTTTTCTGCGGCAGTACTTAGACGAGTGCAGCAGATTTGGCTACCCACAAGCTCCGATGGAACAAGAGGCTGTTCAGACGGCTCAACGAATATGCTCCTAAAAAATCGCTGCAGGCAACGCGGGGTTGCGTCTACAGTTCCGCTTTCGCGGACTACGTCATCAGCCCCGCGTGCCTGAGCTCTGGGCGTTCCCGCCGCTGATCGCGGCGGGAATGGCGGAATTGAACGTTACTCTCATGACTTGCCCCGCCGCAGGCGGGAACAAGTCATTCGAACGGCACCCCCAACAAAGCGGTTGCCGCTCAAATCCGCCATTAGCCCAAAAATATGATATAAATTATTAACCACGACATGTTGAATTCAATCAATCAATATAAATTAGCCACCCAGTTGGAAGATTATCCTGATGGTAGCTTTATCCCTTTATCTCAGCAAACTTATGATTTCTTTGAATCGTTTTATGGGATTAAACGCCAATTTAAGGGAGAAGAATTTTATTACCCGGAAAATAATATATTTCTCGGAAGAGAAAGCCCTAATTCACTTGTTGCCGCCATAAATCATGTAATTTACAAAATATATTACAAATTTCATTCAGAAGATGAAGCTGATTGCATTGCCTTTAGGAATAATATAATTGATTATCTTGGACAATATATTTCGCAAGACAAGCTCAATAATCCTGAAGTGCAGGAAATTCCACCGAGCTTTAGATTATTGATGTGGAAGTTTGAGTGGGGCAATTTAATTTTAGAACTCGGCCCAGTGTATGATACTTCCTACATCATAACTTCAAACATAGTCAAACATGCAAAGCTTCCGAGTTTTCTTGATAAGTTATTTAACAGACATTAATCAGGTACGGCAATCATAGAAGGAACGTGGTGGAATAGGAATGGCTACGAATAGTGATTCAAAAATGAAGAAATTATACAAATATAAGTCACTAAACAATATGGAGCACGTGCTCGACATCGTTTTTAACAACCGCCTTTATTGTGAACGATGGGACAAACTTAATGATCCCATGGAGGCATGCTACGAACTTTATGCCGAGAGCGAATCAGACAAGGCACGCATGGATGACAGAACTAAAAAAGCGCTTAATGTTTGGCGTGTTGTGGCATTAGCTGCGAGCAATAAAAATTATCTTCTTTGGTCACATTATGCCGATGGTCATAGAGGTATTGCCATCGAGGTTGACATCCCGGTAAAACATCCATATTTAGAGCAAGTTAAATATGACATCTTAACAACTGAGTTTTCTCACATGGACCAGACCGACTATAGCATGAGGCATCTCCTTTGCTATAAAAGGGAAGAATGGAAACATGAAAAAGAGTATCGTATTATCATTGCAGAAAAAAAAGTAGATTTGCCTCATGCATATTTTAGTTTGCCAATGCCAATTAAGAGAATCTATGTTGGCTCTAGAGCTGATCAACAACAAGTCGATATATTGGATAAAGCTCTTGCAGGTAAGGTCAAATTAGTTCACATGGCTGTGGATAAATATGGCCGTATGAAGATAAGGAAATAATAACTGCTGTCTAACCAAGCGCTGCTCTGGATCGGCTTGAAACTTCCCACGCCTCCCAGTGAGCTTGGGCGTTAACCTTACAAAAACAAATATCGATCTGGAGGGTTGTTTGACGCGAAGCTTTTTTATTGAGTTTGTAAAATCACTGGCGATCGTTTTTACGATTTTTAGTCTCGGTGGCTGTGCCTCTACGAAGGTCACTCTACATAATGCTGGCAACGGAATTCCTTTATGCCAAACACAAAAGACAGCGCCAACAGCGCTGATACTTTGGGGTACGGCCTGGCGAGAAAACCAGAAGGAAGTAGCTCGCCGGGAAGGAATGGCTTCGCACGCTATATCTCAATTTTTTAATTCTTCCCCTTGTTTTTCAAAGGTTGATGTTCTGAGGCTGGCAGCAGGACGCGAGGCAATCAGGCTTTCCGATAAGGAAGCTCTGGAATTTGCTGTGTCTACCGGTAATAATTATGACAAGGTAATATTTGTGCGTCTGGAAGAACTGGGACCGTTCGTAAAAATCAATCTCTCTCCCGTTCTCTGGGAAGGCGGGACCGAAGTTATGTTACGGGTCAGGGTTCTTAACGTAACTACATCGGCCTTGGAGACCGACGCTAGCATTCACTGGAAAGACAGTGGTGCTTTTGTCCTCAAAGGGAATAAAACCCTTGAGCAAGACTTACAAGCTGCTCTCACTTCTGTTTTTTCGGAGAAACGATAGAATCATTTAGCAAACATAGGGACAATTCCCCAATTTGAAGCAAACTTTAATCCTGGATGTGCCTCTTTTCTAACTTCCTCACTGCGCCACCACCGAAAAAAACAAGATTTCAAAGGCTAATCGTTTAACCTTTCCCTAAACCAATTCCCTCCTTGGAAATAAAATTTCTGTTTACTGCCACCAAAATAGTGTATAATTCTTGTCAATTCCCAGACCAAATGAATAAAGCAACTCGTTTTCCAATCACGCCACCATACTTTTAGGAAACAGAGAAGGGAGATTTATTGAACTCCAATTCTCAGATGAGATGTGGGGGTTTTTTATTCCGAAATGCAACCAGTCGAATCAAAGGAGGAAGCCATGACCGATGTCTATGAGAAGCTCAGAGAAAGGCTTGATATGTTTCCCCAGGGGTTCCCAAAGACAAAAAGTGGAGTTGAGTTGAAAATATTGAAGGAGCTTTTTTCACCGGAAGAGGCGGAAATTATGCTTTTCTTGCGGCCAACCCCGGAACCCGTCAGTTTGGTCGCTCAAAGAATGGGTCGGGACGAATCAGAAATGGCTGACGTCCTTTTTCAGATGTCCAAGAGAGGATTGATTTTGAGAGGCACGGTCCAAGGGTATACCTTTTATTTCATGGCTCCATGGATGGTGGGCATTTGGGAGTTCCAATTAAATAATCTGCATCAAAACAACATCCCTTTGTATGAAAAATACTTTGAAGAAGGGATGGTCTCCGAAAGAGGCAGTTCACAGACTGCTGGATTTCGGGTCATCCCCATAGAAAGGGAAATACAGGACAGTACCGAAGTTCAGCCCTTTGAAAAAGTGTCCGAGATAATCGAGTCAAGCCATCGGTTTGCGGTGGCCGATTGCATTTGCCGCAAAGAAAACGCCATAATGGGGCATGGCTGTGACAAGCTCCTGGAAGCCTGTATGTCCTTTGATCTGGCTGCGGACTACTATATTGAAAATGGACTGGGACGGGAAATTTCAAAGAAGGAAGCCCATGAAATCCTGTTAAAGGCCGAGGAGAGTGGTCTGGTCCATCATTCCTCAAACCACAAGGGTAAAAAGATGTTTATATGCAATTGCTGCGGCTGTTGCTGCAAGGCAATGGCACTTATCAATAAATACAATAATCCCACGGCCATCGCCCACTCAAACTACTATGCTGTGGTTGATGTTGAGACTTGTACTGCCTGCGAGACCTGCGTTGAGCGGTGTCAGGTGAAGGCGATTCAGATGGCAGATGATTTCTCTCTCATCGCAAAAGATCGCTGTATCGGCTGTGGGTTGTGCGCCTCTACCTGTCCCACGGAATCAATAAAGATGGTTCAAAAGCAAACAAAAGAAATGTCGTTTATTTTCGAGAATCAGGACCAGATGCTCCAGACAATGGCCAGGGAAAAGAATAAGGAATATCCCTTTAAATAGTATTTGAAGACGATTTTAAGCAACAAAGTTTCTAATGCTTCTGGTAGGATCAATTGAAAATGGAATTGGGGAGATGTTTTCGCATATTTCCGTTAGATTATTCTCCTCCGAGCAGGCGTCTTGGATTATCTATCATCATTACCCTGATTTGTTCATCGGTGATGCCCGCCTGTTTGAGAGCCGGAATAATGTTGCGGGGGAAAGGGGTCACCTAGTAAAAGGCCCTGTGCACGCATTATCCATGCAATCCGTCTGTTTTGGACATTCCTTTTTTTATGAGCGGGTAAACCAAAAGAGCAATAAGAATGAACGCTGTTATCATAAAAACAAGTGCAATGGGGGGTCGGAGAAAGATCATGAACCCTCCATTAGACATTGCCAGGGACTGGCGGAAGGCCCTCTCTAAAAGCGGAGTTAGGATAAACGCAAACACTAACGGGACCGGTTCATACTCAAATTTTCTCATCAGGTATCCAATGACGCCGAAGATGATCATGATCATGATTTCTTGGTAGTTGGACGACGTACTATAAGACCCGATTAAACACAAAAGGAGAATGAGTGGGAATAAGACGGCGTAGGGAACTTTCAGCAATTTTACCCAAATGGCAATCAGGGGAAGGTTCAGGATCACCAACATAACATTGCCTACATACATGCTGGTGATAACCGCCCAAAATACATCGGGCGATTTCGTCAAGAGAAGAGGGCCTGGCTGAAGCCCATGGCATAACAGGGCGGCCATGACAAGAGCCATGACAGGGTTGGCGGGGATTCCAAGGGTTAACATGGGGATAAACGCTGAACTCGTTGCAGCGTTGTTTGCCGTTTCTGGACCAGCGACTCCTTCGATGGCCCCTTTTCCAAATCTCTCAGGATGCTTCGTAATTCGTTTTTCCACGGCATAAGAGGCAAAAGAGGCAAGCGTCGCGCTTCCTCCCGGCAAAAGCCCCAAGAAAAAACCGAGTATTGTGCCTCTTCCGATAGGGCCCAGTGAGGCCCTCCAGTCCGCAAGATTGGGAAGGAGATTCTTTACCCTAGAGGTAAAAATAATCCGTTCAAATGTCTCTTCGAGGTTCACGAGAACTTCTGCGATCCCGAATAAACCCATGACCATCGGCACCAAAGGTACACCATCCATAAGGGTCAGGTTGCCAAAGGTAAAACGTTGCTCCCCGGTCACCAAATCGTTGCCGATTTCAGCGAGAAATATCCCCAAAAAAGCGATTAGCAATGCCTTGAGTTTGGATCCCGATCCTATATAGATCAGGATGGAAAACCCGCAAAGAATCATGGCAAAATACTCCGGAGGGCCGAATTGAAGTGCGAATTCAGACAACGGCGGTGCAAGCAGCATAAGACCCAAGACACCAATTGTACCGCCGATAAATGATCCGAAGGCAGAAATGCCCAAGGCCACTCCCGCTCTCCCCTGCCGGGCCATCTGGTACCCGTCTATGCAGGTGACGACCGAGGCTGACTCTCCTGGGATATTAACAAGAATAGAGGTAGTCGATCCGCCATACATCGATCCATAATAGATGCCCGCCAGTAGAATCATCGCATCAGCCGCACTCATACCGATGCTCACCGGCAGAAGTATGGCGACGGTTGCCGATGGCCCGATACCTGGAAGAACACCTATCAAGGTTCCGATCAGGACCCCAAGGAAACACACGAGTAACGACGCGGGTTGCAAGACAATTGAAAACCCATAGACAATGTTATGCAATATATCCATTTTATATTCCTAATGGCCCCACCGGAAGTTGGACATTCAGCCATACCTTAAACAAAAGATAAGCGATGGCAGCAGTCAGGATTGCCCCTCCCAGGGATACTTTTAAGCTCAGATTACCGACTGCCTTGTATAAAATAAATAAAATAAAAAGGGCGACCGTCAGAAAACCCAACCAATCAATGGTGATGGCATAAAGCAACATGATCACCACGGTAGCAACACACTTATTATGCCATAACCTCTTGTCCTCACTAAGCGATTCTTGCCTCGCGGAGGCGGACTGCAGGAGAGATTTGATAAACATTCCGGCGGAGATAATGCCCATCAGGATTCCGGTGATGAGAGGAAATAATCCAGGACCGGGGTCTCCGACTGTCCCTACACGGATTCGCAGGGAAATTACCGTGATAAAAACCCCGCATACCAGAAAGACGAGGCTACTAATCAAGTCGTATCTTCGCATAGCTTGCTCTCCTATCTCCGGACCGCCGCGGACAACATCAATCACATGCCCTCCGGCAAAGCCGGAGGTATGAACATGAACAGCGAGCGCATTCCCCGCAGCTTGCTGCGTGGGTTAGCGAGCGAACTACAACAACTAAACCTTTACCTTACATGGAAGATTCCCTGCACCTTGGTGCAGGGAGCTTCAATTATGAAACGTTCAATGCGTTCCGTTTAATGACTACTTGAAGATGGCTCTTCTTCAGACAGACTCACTTGATCGAGGCGACGGTCTTCTTGCCCCTGTCACCGGATATCTACTCTGATGGTGCCCTCATCCGTTCCGACTGAGGACACCCAAATAACCGCGAGCCCAGAAACTCCGGCCATTGAAGCTCATTCTACGCCTAATATACCCCCGGGAAATTTGAATGGCATTTTCGCCTTTCAGATAACTAAAGGGCCTGGCAGTTACAGTGCATACCAGGCGCCCAATTCTATCTACCCTTGAATTTCGGCTGGCGCTTTTCACGCCAGGCATTCATGGCTTCGTTCCGATCTTCGGTGAGGTGAGCGACAGTCTGAACCGCTCCTGCCAGCTCTACTCCCGTACGGAATTCCATATTAAGACCGCGATACACCATCATCTTGGCCAGCTTTAAGGCGATCGGCGGGTTTGCCGTATAGATTTTCGCCATTTTTATAGCTTCGCTTTTCAAGCTGTGTGCGGGGACAATTTTGTTAAATAGGCCAATTCTTTCCCCCTCTTCAGCCTCGATAAAGCGCCCACTGAGAATAATGTCAAGTGCACGTCCCAGACCCACAATCCTGGGCCAGAGCCAAAATCCGCCCGCAGCAGGAATAATGCCACGCTTTATCCATATAGATGCAACTCTGGTGTTCTCGCAGGCTATCCGGAGATCGCAGGAGAGGGTCAAATCACAGCCTATACCAACAGCTATCCCATTGATGGCGGCTATGGTCGGGATTTTAAGACCCTGCAGTCCGCACATCAGGGGGACAACGGTATCCCGGTATCCTTGCAGGAAAGCCTCAGGAGGGGCAGTGTCTTTATCCCATTCGAGCGCTTTATCGTCTTTTTTGACATCGGCTCCGGAACAAAATGCTTTGTCGCCGGCGCCGGTAATGATCAAGGCCCTGACGCTATCGTCTTTGTTAAGGCCATCAACGACAGAAAAAACCTCCTGGATCAACGTGTCATTGACGGCGTTGAACCGGTCAGGGCGGTTCAGAGTAAGGATACCGATGTCCTCCACCTTTTCCCAGATAATTGTTTCAAAATTCTTCAACAGTAATCTCCTTTATAGTTCCTTATATTTTCGGAATTATAAAACCCGGTGGATCCCCCTTCAGAGCCGGGGGATGACCATGTGAATTTACCGATTCGGCAAATAAATGCCCATACTCTTGGTAATTTTGCGGAATTCATCCCTTCGGTAATTATTCTGTTTAACGACTTCATCGGCGCTTAAAAAGCTTGATAACATTTCGAATTTGTGAAGCAAGTCGTCTATCTCTTCGCCATATTTTGCAAAAACCTTCTGGTTGACGTCATAAAGTTTGTTTATAATCTCCTTAGGGGTTCCCTTGGGGGCACATAAAAAATAATAGGAGTTCATAAATATCGGATAACCCAATTCAGCCAGAGTTGGTATTTTGGGATAATCCTTGAGACTTTTCTTTTCGGCAATCGCCAAGACGTCCATTTTCCCCGCTTGATAAAGCCCGGATGTCCCCGCAACGCAGACCAAATCTATATGCCCTCCCAAAAGTGCGGTCAGGGCCTCTGCGTTCCCGGGGAATGGGACCATCTTTAGATCAATGCCCGCCTGCTCACAGAGAAGCTTCATGACGAAATGGTTAAAGCTGTTGACACTTTGAGTTGAATACGTATACTTACCCGGATTTTTCTTCGCATCCGCGATCATGTCCTTCAATGAATTCCAGCGCCCCTTCTTGCAGCTTATGGTCGTAGGGGCGTAGCCATATCCGACAATTGGGATGAAGTCTTCCAACGTATAGGACAAGTCGCGGTTTATCAATGGGGCTATCAAAAGAGGACTGTCCGACCCCGTGAAAAGAGTGTATCCGTCCGGTTTGGCTTTAGCCACAGTGGTTGCTGCCAGGGTGGCGCCTCCACCAGGCTTATGTTCAACGGTAATTGGTTGTTCCATAAACTCTGACATTCTTTTTGCAATCAGCGTGGAGACCATACTCGCTGGCCCCCCCGGGGGAAAACCCACTATCAGCTTAACCGGATGGTTTGGATAGGTTGCTGCCATGGATACCTGTGCTCCGATTAGACAACCGAAGACCATCGCCATGATCAGCACTGACGCATTGATTCTTTTTCCTTTTTCCATACTATGTCCTCCTCTTCCGTTTATAAAAAGGGGAGAGTCATCTTTAAGTGGTTTAGCCATATACCCTTTGAAGATGACACTCCCGTAGATAGCCTTGTTTTTAGTCCCAGAGTTGAGCCCATTTCTTTTGGATTGCTTTCAAATCCTCAGGGTCACTCTTGGTGGGCTTGGCGAACTTGTCCCTCCAATGCCAGGGACGGCAGGCTATGATTTGCGCCGTGGAATGGGTTAAGTCTCCCTTCTCACGTTTCTCCGGTGACATCATGGGATTGGTCTCTGAAGATCGGGTATTGGTAGCGATGTCAATGGACTCGATCGGATTGGTCCTGGTGCCAACGGCCCATATGAGCTCGGAGAGATTGGAAGGGTCAATATCCTCATCAACTACAATGCAGTAGCGCATGTGCAACGACGTGGCTTGAAGCGCATTAAGTAGCTGTAACGTCTGCTTGGCGTGACCGGCATACTCCTGCTTTATGGAGGCGGCAATAATAGAGTTGGCCCCTCCCTCCCCGACAACCCATACGCCCTGTACACCAGGAACCTGCCTTTCCAATTCCGCCCATACCAGCGCTGAGCGCCAGATATGACGGCCCAGAGTCCAAATCTTGGGGTGTACCATGGCCAGCGTCCCCTGGATAATGGGTTGGTTACGGTGCAGCACGGCGTTCACGCGGAAGATTGGCTGCGGACGCTGGCCGCCAGCATAATAGCCGGCCCACTCACCGAAGGGCCCTTCTAGCACCGTCCCTGCCTCCGGTGGCAGAAGCTCGCCTTCGAAAACAATCTCGGCAGTAGCCGGGATAGGCAGGTCAGTGGTGATACCCCTGACAACCTCAATGGGCGTCCCCTTGAGACCACCAGCAAAGTCAAGTTCCGGCACTCCCCAGGGTAACGTCCAATCGGCACCACCAAAAACCAGCGGCTCCTGCCCGAAGGTTACTGCTACCGGACAGCTCTTGCCCTTAGCCCAATATTTTCGCCTCATCATATCACCGTGGTGGCCCCTGGCCATGAAGATAGTAGCCGTGTTGCGGTCATGCACTTGGACTCGCTGGGATGCCAT
>Ga0209777_10007679_pt1 | contig 11924 bp, 11 predicted proteins | sample FrelakmetHBP12HB_FD_187147 | JGI IMG/M metagenome (GOLD analysis project Ga0209777, IMG submission 187147) | Freshwater lake sediment microbial communities from the University of Notre Dame, USA, for methane emissions studies -HBP12 HB (SPAdes)... | ecosystem: Environmental > Aquatic >... | reverse complement strand
GAGGCACATCCATTCTTTTTAAGACTATCATCCCATCCTGAATTAATTTGGTGAGATACATCCCTTATCTCACCTCCTTTAGGTGAGATGATAGTCATTTAGAAAAATAAAGGATTTCTACAAACCCGACTATACGTAAACTATATAAAAAGTGGAGAACTCCCTCTGCATAGGAACAATTGGAGAAGATACTCGATAATTTGGAAGGAAAGGAGTTAAAAGAATTCTATGAAAGAAACCTCAATAAAATCAGTAGTATTTAATCAGGTGCAAGATAAGAGAGTTATCGCTTTTATGGTTCTAAAAGGATTTGGAACCTTTGTTATTGTCACCGGTCTTATTGGGTTATCATTTATTCTCGGTCCGTTAAATCTTATTGTTAAATTTGAATTTACTCCAATGTTTGGTAATATCATTTACAGTACTGTTTTTTGTTTGGTGCTCTGTGTCATAGGTGGTGCACTAGAATTTTTTGCGGATGCATATATTAAGTATTTATCCAGCGAGAAAAACTAGTGATTTCTTTTTTACAAAAGTATCTAGGAAACATTAAATATGATATACTTTATTCGCAGATGAGGAGGTAAACTTATGGAAGCAAAAACGCCTAAGGATTTTTTTGAAAATGTTTTGCCAGCAAGGTTCGATTCGAGTAAAGCAGCTGGTGTGGATGCTGTTGTACAGTTGAACATTACAGGAGATAATGGTGGAGATTGGTATATCATCATTAAAAACAAGAAATTAGAGGTAAAAACAGGAATATATGAAAATCCGGTCATCACAGCGAAAATGAAAGACACCGATTACGTAGACATGGTGAATGGGAAGATAACTGGTGATAAGGCATATATGACAGGGAAACTGAGATTCAAAGGAAATATCAGTGTTGGCATGAAACTTAAAGGTCTTGGGATATTGTAAAAAGAAGTGAGAAAGTAATTACATATAATATATTCCATGTCGATGATGTGTTGAATACTTCAGTTGGATCTATATTATGTCATGTATATTTTTTTAAGTCGCTCGATATATCGCTACATTTAATGGAGATAAGTGGTACATAATGAATAAAAAACTTCTTGTGGCAGGCCTAGATTATTTACTAGAGTGGTGTAGAGAATACATAAAAAGCGCAGATATTACGTGTAGTCCTGATGTTTCAGAAGAAAATCTTAGTGAAAAGGTGAAAGATTGCGATGGAATGCTGTACATGCAAACTATGAGCTATCCTGTCACTCGAACAATAATTGAATCTGGAAATAAATTAAAGTTCGTACAATCCGCAGGTGTTGGGTACGAGCTTATTGATCTTGCGGCAGCAACTGATAATGATGTAGTAGTGATGAATATTCCATCTGCTACGACTGTATCGGTAGCGGAGCATACGGCAGCGCTTATTCTGGCATGTGCAAAAAATTTGATACAAATACATCAAAGTACAGCAACAGGTGAGTGGCGTGTGGGGGTATTAGGTATTGAACTGCGGAATAAAAACTTGGGAATCATTGGATTTGGCAGAATAGGACAAGAGGTTGCAAAAATTATGAAAGGTTTCGAAATGAACCTCTTAGTGTATGATCCATTCGTAAAAGAAATAAACATTAAAAAAATAGGGGGAAAAAAAGTTAACATTGATACATTGTTAAAAGAATCTGACGTTATTACAATTCATGTTCCGTTGATGAAAGAAACATATGGATTGATCAATGAAGAAAAATTAAATCTGATGAAAAGCACTGCAATTCTGGTAAATACCGCCCGTGGCGAGCTGGTGGACGAAGAGGCACTTTATAAAGCATTACATGACGAAAAAATTAGATGTGCCGGGCTTGATGTTTTTAGGGAAGAACCTGTGAATAAAAAGAATCCTTTGCTCTCATTAGAAAACATCGTTTTATCGCCTCATATGGCAGTGCAGACATCTGACGGAGTGCTGAGCCTCATGAGGCAAAATGGTGAGCAAGTGGAAAAGGCATTACATGGGATATATGAGAACGTTGTCAATCCAGAAGTGTTAGAAAAAATAAGGGGGAAGAAAAAGTGAAGGAACGTGTAGGATTAGACACTCCAGGGAAACGAATACTGTTAATGGGAAATGAAGCAGTAGCAAGAGGCGCAATTGAGGGAAATTGTCAGTTTGCATCATCGTATCCTGGGACGCCATCATCTGAAGTATTAGAGACATTAGGCCGTATTGCAAAGGATTTTGGTATCCATGCCCAATGGTCAACAAATGAGATGGTAGCATTATGGAGCGCAGCCGGAGCTACGTACTGTGGTTTGCGAGCTCTAGCGGTAGCAAAACATCATGGTGTTGCTTGGATGACCGACCCTCTGATCAATTTTTCCCATTGGCAGATTGGTGAAGGTGGTCTTGTTGTTGCCATTGGGGACGATCCCGGTGGGCATAGCTCTTCGAATGAGTATGATTCGAGAAATCTAGCTGCGAAAGTCTTTGAGATCCCTATTTTGGAACCAGCTGATCCTCAAGAAGCAAAAGAGTTTATAAAAGATGCATTTGGACTCTCCGAGCAATTAAAGAGTCCTATGTATGTAAGATTGACGACAAGGGTATGCCATGCAACAGGTGATGTGATTCTTGGAGATCTTCCAAAAGAGAAAAGAAAACCTGAGTTCTTCCCAACGACTATTTCGCTCGGTATGGAGATGATTGAAAAACGTGGATGGGTAGATATGGCATATCTTCATGACCGCATCCATACAAAGAGATTAAAGGAAGCTGCTGAGGTCTCGAATAGGTTCCCTGGTAATACATTGAAGATGGATGGCGATGAAGAACTGGGTATCGTTGCTTCTGGGGTGTGTCGTCATTATGTTGAGGAGGCGATTGATACGCTTGGTGTAAATGTCGCATTTCTTCAACTTGGAATGCCCTTTCCTTTGCCTTCTGAAATGGTGTCGAAATTCTTAAAATCCGTTCGAAAGGTTGTCGTTTTTGAAGAGACCGACCCAGTTATTGAGATGGAGTTACGATCCTATGCGAAAGATGTGGCTCCTAATGTGGAGATATTAGGTAAAATAAACGAAGTTACTCCAGTTGTTGGCGAACTGAATGTTATACCAGTTTTACGGACGCTTTCAAAAATACTAAATAAACCCATGCCTCAAATATCTGAAAGGGATGAGATTAAAAAAATGTTAATTCCGTATCAGGGTATTCGAAGGATAGCCTTATGCGCGGGCTGTCCTCATAGAGCATCAGGATATATTATGAAGAAGGCTACAGAAGCATTGGGAATAGACTACTACGCGGGTATTGGTGACATTGGTTGCTATGGAATGATGGGACTACCACCATTAGGAGCCTTTGCATTAACTAACTGTATGGGTGGCAGTATTGGTATAGCAAACGGGGTTGCAAAAACAGGTATCCCTCAACTGGTAATCGCATTCATCGGTGATTCAACGTTTTATCATGCGGGTATTCCTTCGCTAATAAACGCCACCTTTAATGACGCGAAGTTTACCACTGTTATTCTTGATAATATAGGCACAGCAATGACTGGCTTCCAGCCTCATCCTGGCTCGGGGTATACAGCAATGGGAGACAAAACAAAGATAGTACCAATAGAAGGTTTAGTAAAAGCCTGTGGAGTCGAGTATATAGAGGTTCTAGATCCTTATCAGATTTCAAAGTCAATAGACGGTGTTAAAAAAGCTTTAACACAACCAAAAGCATCTGCGATTATCTTTAGAAGAATGTGTTCAATCGAATTTTTAAAACAAAGAAGAAAAGAAGGCCTATCTCTTCCGAACATATTTATCGTTAATACCTCAAAATGTAATGGATGCTCAATCTGTATAGATGATTTTGGTTGCCCAGCCATTATTTGGGATGCACCAAATAAGAAAGCTGGTATTGATTATGCTCTATGTACAGGATGTGGAAATTGTGCGCAGATTTGCCCTCAAAAAGCAATAAAAGCAAGGGTGAAAAAATGATTGAAAGTTTCAATATCATCGTCGCAGGAGTCGGAGGACAAGGAAACGTATTAGCATCTCGAATAATTGGAGATGCAGCCATTAATGAAGGCTATCAAGTTATGATAGGTGAAACCTTTGGCGCGGGTCAGCGTGGTGGATCAGTCCTGAGTCACGTTCGCCTTTCTAAAGATAAGAAATATGGCCCACTTATACCTGAGGAATCTGCAGATGTCGTTATCGGCCTTGAACCTTTTGAAACATTAAAATGTGCAACCGAATTTCTTAAATCAAAAGGAGCTATAGTGACCAATGAATATCCTGTCATGCCATCTGACAGGAACTATCCTACACTCGATGAAATTTTTAGATCTTTAAAGAAAATTTCTGCCAAAATATATACGCTTGATAGTACTGAAATCGCAAAGGATTTAGGTGATGTCGCTTCATCAAATATTGTAATGCTTGGCGCCGCCTTTACCTCAGGATTACTTCCACTTGAAGAGAATTACTTGAAGAACGCGATTAAAGAAAGGCTTTCTAAGTCAGCAGATATCAATATAAAAGCATTTGACAATGGAAAAAAAATGGTTAAAAAACAATAGAAGAAAAATGACGATAGTTGAACAACTTGACCCAATCTTTAAGCCAAAATCAGTTGCAATAATTGGAGCATCAAGTAACCCATTGAAACTGAACAATTGGATAACTGTGAATGCTCTTAAAAGTAAATTTAAGGGAAAGATCTATCTTGTAAATCCTCACGCAAAAGAAATACAAGGTGTAAAGACTTTTTCAAGCGTACTTGACGTCCCAACAGATATTGATTTAGCTGCAATTATGGTTCCAGCCAACCTCGTTCCAGATGTTATAAAAGAGTGTATCAAGAAAATGGTCAAAGGAGTGATTATTTTCTCAGCTGGTTACAAAGAAATCGGGGAAAAAGGGATCGAACGTGAGGAAGAAATCAATGAATTAGCTAGAATAGGAAATTTTAGAATAATTGGACCAAATTGTATGGGTGTTTATAGTTCTGCAAAAAACCTTAATTTGACTGCTCTTTCTGCAAAGAAAGGCGAGGTCGCCTTTGTATCTCAGAGTGGAGGTTATGGACTTGAAATTTTTGCAACAGCGATGCAAAATAATATACATTTTAGCAAATTTATCAGTACAGGTGACAAAGCAGATATAAAAGATCATGAATATCTTGAATATCTTTATAATGACCCTGACACCAAGGTAATAGTACTTTATTTAGAAGGAATTGAAAAAGGAAGAGAATTTTATAATGTTGCCAAGAAGGTAACAAAAAAGAAACCAATCTTTGCAATAAAAATTGGCAGATCTGAAGTTGGGAGGGTAGCTGCACAATCTCATACTGGGGCTTTAGCGGGTGAGGAAGAAGTTTATAACGCCGCGTTTAAGCAGGCAGGTATTATCAGAGCCTATGATATCGAAGAGCTCTTTGATTACTTAAGAATATATCTGACTCAGCCTTTAGCAAGAGGAAACAGAGTTGGGATACTAGTAGGAAGTGGAGGTGTCGGTGTTGCAGCTGCTGATAAATGTGCTGAATTGGGTTTGAAGATTCCTCCTTTATGTAAAGAAAATCAAGAGCTATTAAAAGCTATTTTGCCAGAGTTTGCCTCCTTTCGAAATCCCGTGGATTTTACGGGATCTGGAGCAGAAAATTTATTTGGTAATTGGGGAGATGTTAGAGATATTTTTAATGATAAAAACATTGATTCGTGGTTCTTTTCATTCCCTGGTTCTGGTTTTTCCGGTATAAAAGATATAGTGAAATCCTACGAACCTATCATGGAAGGGCTTCAAGGACTTACTCGAGGAGAAATTTTTGGGAGAAATGATGCCCCTTTTATTGCTGCTGGTAATGAGAAAGATGAAACAATTAAACCCCTCCTTGAAAAGCTCCTTGGTTTGCTGTTTTATCCAACCCCTGAGAGAGCAATTCGTGCGATTGCTGCCCTTAATAATTACAGGGAATTTTTAGAAGAAGATAAATTAGACGAAAAACCATTCGAATTGACAAAAGACTCTCATGTTTGTGATCAAATAATTTCTAGTGCTTTAATGGAACATAGAAGAAATTTGACGGAGATTGAGTCTAAGCATATCTTATCTGCTTATCAGATACCAACAACAGATGTTTTTCTTGCTCGAGACCAAGAGGAAGCAGTGAAATACGCAAAGATAATTGGTTTCCCTGTCATTTTGAAAATAGTGTCCCCTGAGATTACTCATAAATCTGATGCAGGGGGTGTAAAATCAAATCTTAATAATGAAAAACAGGTTATCGAAGCATATAATCAGATCATCAAAAATGCAGAACGCTTTAATCCGAATGCATCAGTCTTAGGTGTTGCCGTACAAAAAATGGTCAGTCAAGGAATTGAAGTAATCATTGGAATCAAAAGAGATCCTCAGTTTGGACCTGTAATAATGTTTGGGGTTGGTGGGATTCTTGTGGAATTGTTCAAGGACATCTCTTTGCGTCTCATTCCGATCAATAAAATAGATGTAGAAAAGATGATTAATGAGATAAAACTCCATCGATTGTTAGATGGTTATCGCTCCTATAAAGCGGTGGATAAGAACGCTTTGATCTCTCTTATGATGAAAGTATCGGCTCTAGTTCAACAATTCCCATCAATTGAAGAGATGGATCTTAATCCAGTATTTTTATATCCTGATGGTGCAATAGTTGTGGATGCCAGAATTATTCTTGAACCATCCGAGGCAAAAGAATGAGAGATATTTTTCCGATGCTTAGGGGTGCGGGGTTCTCCTCAGAGGATATGGTAAAGCCGGTGGTTGCTATAGCTAATTCATGGACTGAAGTTGTTGCCGGTCATGTTCATTTAAGGATAATCTCTCAGGCGGTGCGGGAAGGTGTGAAGGCGGCTGGTGGGACTCCTATAGAGTTTGATACCATTGCTCTTTGTGATGGCCTTTCAGAGGGAACACCTGGTATGAGATATCCACTTCCAAGTAGGGATTTGGTTGCAGATTCAATTGAGGCTATGATTCTGGGTCATGAAGGGTTGTTCGATGGAATGGTTTGTTTGTGCACCTGCGACAAGATTGTTCCTGGTATGCTGATGGGTGCAGCTCGTGTGAATATCCCAACAATCTTTGTTTTAGGTGGTCCGATGCGTCCTGGTCTCTATAAGGGAAAAGAAATAATGGCTACTGATCTTCAAAAGTTTTATGTTGATTATACAAGAGGTAAATTAGACCCTGAGGAGCTTCTACAGGTAGTAAATACTGCATGTCCTGGTCCTGGGGCGTGTAATCTCATGGGGACAGCCTGCACAATGGCGAGTTTGACTGAAGCACTCGGTATAGCTCTTCCTGGTTGTGCAACTCCGTTTGCTACTGATTCGAAGCGGCTTTTAATCGCTAAAAGTTCAGGAGAACAGATAGTTAATCTGATTAAAAAAAATATCAAATCTTCTGATATTTTAACTAAAAAATCCTTTGAAAACGCAATGAAAGTAGATATGGCAATTGGTGGATCAACAAATACTACGCTTCATCTGCCTGCAATAGCAAATGAAGTGGATATCGAAATTGATCTAAAATATTTTGATCAAATTAGTAGAGAAACTCCATGTTTATGCAAGATAAAACCCAATGGACCGTACAATTTTTCTGATTTAGAAAAAGCTGGTGGAATCCCAGCTGTTATGAAGAACTTAGAACCTCTATTGCATTTAGATGCATTAACTGTTACAGGAAAATCAGTAGGGAAAAATCTACAAGATGTTGTAGTGAAGGATAACGAAATTATAAGACCCTTAAATAGACCTTACATGAAGGATGGGGGCATCGCAGCACTCTATGGCAACCTTGCTCCTGATGGCGCAGTAGTGAAAGTCTCTGCTGTTGATCCCAGTATGCTGGTTCACACTGGACCTGCAAGAGTTTTTGACTCAGAGATGGCATGTCTAGATGCATTTGAACAAAGAGAAATTAAATCTGGTGAGGTCATTGTAATACGGTATGAAGGACCGAAGGGTGGACCGGGTATGCGTGAGATGCTGATGGCAACAATGCAAATATCGGAAAGCGAGTTTAATACATCTGTTGCTCTCATCACTGATGGTAGATTTTCCGGTGGCACTGCCGGCCCTTGTATTGGTCATGTATCACCCGAAGCAATGGAGGGAGGACCTATTGCAGTAATAAAAAATGGTGATATGATTGAGGTTGATATTCCAAAGAGAAAGTTGAACATTAAAATTAGTAAAGAGGAGTTAAAGAAACGATTATCTAAATGGAAAAAGCCTGAAGATAAAGTTGTAAAGGGTCTTCTGGCTTTATATGCAAAAAATATTTCTTCTGCAAGCAAGGGTGCAATCAGAAATAAAAATATTTAAGAGAATTAATTTTTCTTTTGTGTATTGAGTTCTCTCGCTATTGCCCGTCCGAATTCTCGTGCAGCATTGGGTCCATTTGCTGTTATAATATTACCATCTATCTCAACCTGCTTGCCTGTATAAATGGCACCAGCTTCAGTAAGCATCTTCGTAAGTTCTTTAATATTTAGATCGTAGACTGTTGCATTTTTGCCTTTTAATACTCCTGCCTTCGATAAGATTAATGGAGCGACACATATCGCACAAATTTTTTTCCCATTACGGAATGCCTCAGCGGCTATTGATAGTGCTTTGTCATCATTATAGTAAGGGCATGCACCAAGTCCACCTATGAAGATTATCGCATCGTAATCGTTTACATTCACCTGATTGAGTGCTATATTTACCTTTACAATTGTACCTTGCAAACCAATTGCTGTTTCCTTTTTTGTGCTGGCAATAATTGTCTTTATGTTAGCCTTTTCAAGTTCCTCTTTTGTATGTAAAAATTCAATATCTTCGAAGTCATTGGGTGCAATTATGATTAGTGCTTTTTTCTCAGTCATATGGTAAACGTCTCTGATTAATTTTATAGTTTTTAATTATAAATAGGTATGCAGAGAATGCAACAGATATAGTTATTACATTGTATTGATTTGACCGCCAGTTACATTAATTGCCTGCCCTGTCATAAAAGCTGAGTCATCAGATGCTAAGAATACGACAACTTTGGCGATATCTTCTGGTAAACCGATCCTCCCAAGGGGTGTAAAATTAGCCATCTCCTCACGGATATTTTCAGGAGTGGCACCTGCACCTCTTATTTCCGCGCTCCATTGAACCTCTCGATCTTGCATGGATGTTTTAATTGAGCCGGGACAAATAGAATTCACGGTGATTCCATAGGGTGCAAGTTCTTGTGCAAGGCTTTTCACATAGACTACGACTCCATGTTTTGATGCGTTGTAATGTGCTTGTGTAGCAACGCCACCTTTTCCTGCCATTGACGCGGTGCAGATAATTTTACCTTTTTGTTGTTTGATCATTTGTTGTGCAGCTGCTTGTGTAACAAGGAATGTGCCTTTGAGGTTTACATCCATGTTGAAATCCCATTTTTCTTCTGGCATGTCGATTACGTTTTCCATGGATGATACACCAGCATTACTGACCATGATATCAAGGGAGCTGAATTTTTCTATTGTTTTTTTAATGAGATCATCGACTTCTTTTTTAGATGTCACATCGGTTTTTATTGCTAGTGATTTTCGTCCAAGTTCTTCTATTTCTTTTGCAACCTGTTTTGCTTCTTTTAAATTGATATCACCAATAACTACGTTTGCCCCTTCTTTTGCCAATGTTAATGCTATTCCCCTCCCTATTCCCCGGCCTGCGCCGGTAACTATAACAGTTTTATTTTCTAATCTCATATTCGTTTCCTCCTAAAATTCAGCCATTTGACCAAGATTTCTATAATACGTCATATCGTCGTCCCATAAACTATATGCTTGACCTGTGATAAACTCTCCTTCTTCACTTGCTAAAAAGGCGATCAGGTTTGCAAGTGCTTCGGGTTCATTAGCGACATTTATCAGTGGTGAAAACTGGATGTAAATTCCTTTGTCGGGGGGTTCGTTATTTGTTAATTCTGCACCTAGTAATAATTCTTCGTGTTCAATAAAACCCGGGCAGATTGCATTTACACGTATGTTATTATTACGAACCTCGCAAGAGAGACTACGTAAAAAGCCAATTGAGGCATTCATCGACGCTGAATAGGCTGAAAGATTAGCTGGACCGGAGTTTGCAGCTTTTGATGTTACCCCGATTATGATACCATAGTTATTGTCTATCATGTTTTTTAGTGCGGCTTTAGCGATATAGTACATACTCTTTGTATTGAAATCCACGATGGTATCCCATTCATTTTCTGTAAGCTCTACAGCTTCTTTGAACAAGGCGATACGGGAGCAGTTCACTACCAAATCAATTTTATTATACTTTTTGATGGCGGTCTGAACTGCTTCTTTGATTTCTTTTTCAGAGCGAACATCGACAACGATTCCTGTTGCATCTTTAATTTCTGATGTTACGATATCCACTTGTTCCTTTTTTATATCTGTAACGACAAGGTTGCATCCTTCTTTTGATAGTTTCTTGCAAATGGCCTGAGCAATTAGCCCGTTATAGCCAAAAACAATCACGGTTTTATCAGATAATTTCATATGTCTCCTCCGTTCAAATTTAATTTGATATATGTGGTATAACCCACTACTTTAAAAACATTAAGAATAATTCGAATCTATATCATAAATTGATTGAAGACAGATTTCCAAACACTCTCGCATTACTTTAGGATCAATGTTTTCAATTGTATCATTTATTGTGTGATAAAACCTTGGTATATTTTTATCAGGTAAAAGTCCTACCAAGGCAGCGGATTTCACTTTTTTCATTGAGAATGCCATAGAATCGGTAAAGCACATCACTGGTCCTCGTGTAACAGGAATATTTACTTTTTTACTTGCATTTTGTAAAATATCGCATACTTCTGAAGATAATTTAATAGCGCCCATCTCTTCCTTCGTAACAACATGCATGTGACAATCTCTTTCTCCGACTAAATCTAAATTGATGCTATACGCATTTTTGATTCTATCAAGGTATTTGGTTACAAAACGTTTACTTCCTCGTTCGCCGATTTCTTCACATCCGAATGAAACAATCCATAATTCTGAGTGGGTCAATTTATTTTTTACATCGGAAAAATATTGGGCTGCAGTAAGACATACTGCAAGTGCGCTTAGATTATCGTTGGCACCCATCACTGAAGTTTTTGATATGACCTTGATGCCAAATGGGATTAAAATTGGAATGGGAGCAACTAGGATGACTAAAAGGATGACCTCTACTACCAAGGGTATTGGCATACTTATTTTTATTATTGAAAATATTGCAAGAAGGGGATTAAAAATTAAAGGAAGAACCATAAAAAAGCTGACCTTAGTTCCGAATCGTTTACCAAAAGGAAATTCCCAGTTTGAGTCGTGATGTCCACTTAAAATAATAATATTTTTTGTTTCTTTTAAAGGTTTTATTTTAGAAATCACATTTGTTGATTTTTGTTTTTTAAAAAGCGGGTCGATGATTTCCAAATTGTAAATCTCATTCCCAACTAAAATTATTACAATAAAGCTGGCTAATATGAAAGAAATTACTGGATAGAAGGGAAAGAAGGGGATTGCGAGAATGTAAAAAAGAATTGGCCAGTGAAACATTGCTCTATATGCTCCAGGGTGACAAGAAAAATCCTCAGACCATGCATTATCACAATATTTTTTTAGATTTTTTACCAAAAATTGAGCGCATTGTTCCTCTTCTTTACTACAGGGCGCCCTTGGCCCTATTTTTTCACAGACTTCTTTTATAAAATCAACCATGAAATCTTCATGTTTTTTTGTACATCTCATTCGATATCATCTGGGCTTGATTCATAATTCCCTACAGAAGAGAAATGACTGAAGAAAATGGATCGTGGATGGTGCCGAAAAATAACAAACTGGAATAAATGAACATAAACACGATGTACTACGATCAAGCTCAGAG
>Ga0209777_10007678_pt1 | contig 11925 bp, 11 predicted proteins | sample FrelakmetHBP12HB_FD_187147 | JGI IMG/M metagenome (GOLD analysis project Ga0209777, IMG submission 187147) | Freshwater lake sediment microbial communities from the University of Notre Dame, USA, for methane emissions studies -HBP12 HB (SPAdes)... | ecosystem: Environmental > Aquatic >... | reverse complement strand
TAGCGTCCATCTGTGTCAAAGGGTCTTCGCCAAGGTCAATCATAACCAGCAAAACGTCCGAATTCCGCAGCAAATGAGAAAGCCACGGCTTCGCTTCACGGTCGGTGAGTGGCGGCATATCCACAAGTTGCATCTGGATATTCTCGAATCTCATCATGCCCGGTGCAGGAACTTTGGTGGCAAAGGGATAGTCTGCTACCTCAATGGCTGCGTCGGTGAGAGCAGATACCAGTTGAGATTTGCCTGCATTGGGAAGGCCTACCAAGACAATCTGCCCGGCCCCTTCTCTCCTGACGTTGTAGGAGCTTCCTCTCCTGCCAGCGGACGGCCTCCTCTGCGCTTCCTCCTGATGCTTGGCTATCCTCCTCCTCAGCTCTGCACGCAGATGGTCCGTACCTTTGTGCTTGGGCATAATGGCGAGCATGGCCTCCAAGGCTTCCACCTTCTCCTCGGGAGTCTTGGCAGACCTGTAAATCTTTTCAGCTTCGTGGTATTGTGGCGGCAGGTTTGCCGGCATCTCACCACCTCCAAAGCCACTTCGATGCCCACGCTAACGTATGCTCAATATCTCCTTCTTATAATCATCGAGCAACCTGAGGTACTGCGAGTCAAGTTGAGCCAGAATCCGGCGCCATTCCTGCTGAAATTGCGGATGGCTTTCAACATTTATCTTGGGCGGAGGAGACGCCCCGCTCTGCTGTTGGGCTGCCTGGATGAGTTTAGCTTCGAAATCCCTCTTCACGGTCTCGTAGGTCTGCCTCCTCTGCTGCTCGCCCTCTTTCTCATAGTGGTTGAAGACTCGTCTCATCTTGGTATAAACATTCTCGATGCCGACTTTATCGCGTTTCAACTCCTTGATCGCTTCCATGACCTTCTTGTCTCTCTTTTTGGCGATGTCGTTTCTGGGCAGGTCTATGTTCCTGATAAAGACCCCTTGAGCACCTTCGGTCACATACTTTCGCACCTTTTCATCATACTTACCGAGCTCAGTTGAGATGTCATATTCCTCTTTAAGATACCTGGCGGCCAGCTTCTCCCCTTCGGGGATATACTTCCATTTTGTCAGGTCCTCGTCCGAGGCTTTACCGAGGCTCTCGGCCTTCTCCATCGCCCGCTCAAAAGCGCTCTTCATCTCATCCATGTGGAACCCTCCATCCTTTTCCCCTGTCTCAAATACATACTTTAATTGTAGTGAATCTACTGGAGCAATTTTATCACCTTCGCTGGAGTTAATCCATATTAACCGTATTAACCGTAGGGGCAGACCTATGTGTCTGCCCCTTTATCCAGGTTCAGGGCGAACACACAGGTTCGCCCCTACGATTGTATCATCCACAGCCGTTTGGAGCAGGTGCTCCAACCTACCAATGTCATTCCTACACTCCCCACCTAGCATCCAACCTCAACCTGCACAGGTTGACAGGGCATATTAGGGCATGGTAGGCTAAAACAAATGTGTGATGTTCGACCCTTCTGCGGCCTGCGTTACAACTTGCAGCGAGTCCCCGACCCCTCCTCAATCATCACTCCACCATACGATGTAATTTCCTTCGCTGAGCGTCTTTCATATTACCGCAAAAGCCCCTATAACATCATCAGGCTGGAGTACGGCGAGGAGCAGCCCGGCGATTCCGCGGATGATAACAAGTATACACGCGCTGCCGCTACACTAGATGCCTGGATGAAAGAAGGGATACTGATTCGGGAAGAAAAACCCGCCTTGTATGTCATCGAACACAACTTCCCCTATCAGGATACAATCAAGAGCCGGCTCGGCCTTATCGCCAGGGTGCGTCTGGAGGAACTGGATAATAAGGGGCACATTCGTCCTCATGAGAAAACGACGAAAGAGCCCGCCATTGACCGCCTCAACCTGCTCAGGGCCTGCCGCGCCAACCTGAGCCCGATAATGGGATTGGTACGCACCAAAAAAGGTGAGATGGTGAAGCTGCTGCGGGGTCTGACCAAGGGAGAGCCCGATTTCAGAGCCACAGATAGCTACGGTGTAAACTACATCGTGCGGGTCATATCCGACGGGACCGCTATCCAGAAGGTCTCAAAACTCTTTGCTGACAATGTCATCTATATAGCAGACGGCCACCACAGATACGAGACAGCCCTGCGCTATCGAGACGAGCAGCGTGCAGCTCTCAGTTCCTACACTGGAGAAGAACCTTTCAACTTCGTGATGATGAGCTTGATGGACTCGCATGACCCGGGCCTCGTTATGCTGCCCACTCATCGTCTGATAAAAGGCCTGGAACCCGCAAAGCTAGAGCAGCTTGAACGGACGCTATCCCCTTACTTCAGTGCGGACGGCTTGCTTCCCTCCCTGCCAACCCTCTCAGAGACTATTCAGAGCTGGCTATACACGCTTGAGACGGAGAGAAAACGGGGTAATGTCCTGGGACTCTACGGTCTCCACGAAAAGAAGCTATGCCTGCTGAGGCTGACACGAAACGCCGACCTACAGCAGGTCATACCATCGGAGGAGCTCAGCCTGTGGAGGAAGCTGGATGTGGCTTTGCTGCAGCAAATCGTTCTGAGAGACGCACTGGGTATAGACACCCTGGAAAAAGAGGCTAAGCACATGGAATTTACCCGAGATGCGCTGGAGGCTGTATCAAAGGTTGATTCAGGAGCATATCAGATGGCTTTCCTCCTCAACCCTACCCGCGTCTCCACGGTGCTTGAGGCAGCCGACTATGGCAAGAGGCTGCCCCAGAAGTCCACCTACTTCTACCCCAAGACACCCGCCGGACTGGTGATTAACCTAGTATGAGATGCTGGCTAATACCGAAAGAACAACAGTATTACCTGCACTCGGAAATATCTTCCATGCAGGCAAGAGTTCAACCTATCCATTCAATCAAAAAAAGGAATGAGAATGTATGGATTTAAGACCATCGTTCTAAGCCGAAAGGGTTTTGATTCCACGGCGGGGTATGGCTATTCTCCTTTCGACCCAGAAACTGGAAAATACATTGTCTTACCGATCCCAGATGGCAAAATTGGAAACTATCCTGGTAATGGAACGAAATATGAAGAAATTGAAATTCAACCCGAATATTTACCTGGAATTGCTGCATCAAACCTTAGGGATTTGATCAGAGCCAAACCGCTTGGATTTGGGAACGAAACAAAAAAGGCAATAGCCAAGAATTACGCTCATCTCGACCCATGGCTTGGTCCTTGTCCTTGGTTAAACGAGAAAAGTAACCACAGTATAGGTGCATTTGGGCAAAGAGGCGCAGCACAAGGACATCTTAGTAATAATAATGTTGAGAAAGGTAGCCTCTTTCTCTTTTTCAGTCGGTTCACTCCTATCAAAAATAGAAATAATAGCATTGGAATCACCATCGATACCCAAAAGGGAGCATACTTCCTCTACGGATGGCTCAGAGTAGGAAGAGTGATCAGTGATTTCGACCACATTTCTAACCAAGAACTTCGTTCGAGCCATCCACATGCCACCAAAGGGTACTTCGATCCGAGAAAACACAACACCATATATGTGGCAGATGGACTCTTATTCGGAGGATCCACTATTCCTGGCTGTGGCTATTTCCCTAGATTGAGCAAGAAATTGCTTCTCACCTCGGAGAAACATTGCGAAACACCTAGCATGTGGGAATTGCCTAGCTTCTTCTCCAAAGACCCCCCTACATATTTCCCTAGAAATCCTGAAGCCTGGAGACCAGAAAGCAACAAGACTCATATTGTAAAAGCCCCAGCTCGAGGTCAGGAGTTTGTCTTCCGAGAGAATAAAGAGTTCTGCATCTGGTTCAAGGATTTAATTGGCGAGATGATTAGCCAATAAAGCCGCTATTATGAGTTACATTCTATCAGAACACTTATCGTGGCTTACCAAGTAAATCAAAAAACCTCAACGCATTCTCGGTAGTCTTATCAGCAACAACGTTTTCTGCCACATCCTTTATTTGTGCCGCAGCGCCGAGAGACCTGACAACATCTGAGGGTCGCGCCTGATATTTGGTCTCCCTGCCATAAGTGACGGGACAATCTGTCTCCAGTAAAAGGTTCTGCAGCGGGGTTTCCCTGATAGCCCTCCTGTGCTCATCATGATATTCCCCGGCAGGTGTAGCGGAGATAAAGTAGCCCTCGGCTATTATCTCGCGTAGCACGCTGGAAAACCCGGTATACCAGTGGAAAACAGCCCTTTTCACCCCGGATTCTTTGACCATATCAAAGCTGTCTTTCCAGGAGTACCTGGCATGAACGCTGACCGGCTTTTCGTATCTTGCAGCCAGCTCCAATACTGCCTTGAAGGCTTCTTTCTGACGCTCCTTATCTGCTGAAGCTATCACCCTCTTATCATAGTCAAGGCCGATCTCACCGATTCCAACCGCTTTCTCGATATTATCCTCAATCTGTCGCAAAGTGAGATCTACTTTCGAAGCATCCATATTACCCAGGCTCCAGGGATGTAAGCCCAGCGCGGGGTAGACGAAATTCTTATGCTTTTCAGCAATGTCCAATATCTTCAGGTTAGACTCATAATCCTGGCCCACAGCGATGATGGCGACAAGACCCACCCGCTTCCCTTCGTCTATAGCTTTGTCGAGGTCTTCAATCTCATCGAGGTGGGCGTGAGTATCAATAAGTCTGAAGACTTCTACACTCATTCTCTGTAAATCAACCCCCTAATCACCCTCCTTCCTAAAGGAAGGATTGGGGGACTTTAAAAATCGGGGGACACCCCCATCCTTCCGCGGAAGGACCGGCAAAGGGGCTGTGCCCCTCTGCACTCCCCTAGCATCTAAGAGTAAGTTGGAGCACCTGCCCCTACAAAGACAAGACCATTATCCTCAATATCCGAGTATCTATTTGGCGATAAGGTCATACACCTCGATATTCCGGTCGGCCATCCTCTGGATTTCCGCAATCTCCTCTTTCCTGCCCGTCCCTTCGAGAAGATGCCTGAACCTCACCTGCCCCTTCAAATATTCCTCCACGGGAACCCTTGTGGGAATCTTGATCGCGGTCGTCACGCCATCCTCTATCTCAATCAACGGATAAAGCCCGGTATTCACCGCCAGCCTGGCGTAATCGATAGTTTTCGATGGCTCAGTGCCCCAACCCAGAGGGCAGGGGACATGAATCTGTACATACTTGGGCCCCCGTATCGAAAGGGCCTTCCTGATTTTTCTATCCAGGTCCATGGGATAACCCACTGAAGCAACAGCCACATAAGGTATGCCGTGGGCGGCAGCAATCCGCGGTAAGTCCTTCTTCGGCCTGAGATTGCCCAGCGAAGCCTTGCCTGGAGGGCTGGTGGTAGTGCGGGCATAGGTAGGAGTCGAACCGCTACGCTGGATGCCGGTATTCATATAAGCTTCGTTGTCGTAGCAAACATATAATATGTCGTGACCACGCTCAAACATACCTGAGATAGCGCCAAACCCGATATCGAAAGTGGAACCGTCACCACCCTGAGCAATCACCCTTACCTTGTCCAGCCGCCCTAAGGTTTTCAACGCTGCCTCTACACCCGATGCCACCGCTGCCGTGTTCTGGAACAAAGAATGGAGCCAGGGCACCTCCCAGGCCGATTCGGGGTATTTGGAGGTGAATATCTCCAGACATCCGGTGGAGTTCACTATTATCACATTGCGCCCGGCTGCTCTGACCACCAGGCGAGCTGCCAAGGCTTGGCCACAACCGGGGCAGGCCGTATGTCCCGAACATAATAGATGGTCAACGAGTTTATCACGCTCTTTTACCAACTCAGGCATTTATACCCTCCAGTTCCAGGTCCGTCCTTAAGCCGATGAATTCCATATTTATGAGCTGCTGCTGAGCCTTCTCTATGGCATATTTCAAATCGTCCGTGGTGACATCTCTGCCGCCTAAGCCAATGACAAAGCCGCTGATCTTGGGAGAGGCCGGACGGCCATGGAACACAGATCTTAACTCAACAGCCAGAGGGGCGCTGCCACCCAGTGAGAGCGCCTTCTCGATTACGACAATATTTTGAGTGCCTTTCAGTGCTTCATACAGAGCCTCTTCGGGTAAAGGACGATAGGTTATGAGACGCAGCACCCCAACCTTCTGCCCTTTATTCCGCAGGTCATCAACTACATCCTTAGTAGTACCAGCCATCGAGCCCAAAGCCACCACAACCGTCGAAGCATCGTCGACACGATACTTCTCAAAAAGCCCGCCGGCTGCACGCCCAAAGGTACGCTTAAATTCCCGGGCTACCTCCTCGATTATGGGAATGGATGCTTCCATAGTGCGCTGAATCATGTATCGAGCTTCCATGTATTTGTCAGGCTCGGTAAAAGCACCCATAGTTAACGGATTATCGGGATCCAATTTGTATATCGGCTGATAAGGAGGCAAATATGCATCTACCTCTTTCTGGCTGGGGAGATCAACCACCTCGAAGGCATGTGGCAACACGAAGCCATCCACACAAACCATCACCGGCAACATCACACGGTGGTCCTCAGCGATTCGAAATGCCTGAAGAACCAGGTCGCAGGCCTCTTGATTATTCTCGGCATATAATTGAATCCAGCCGCTGTCCCTCATGCTAATTGAGTCCTGCTGGTCATTCCAGATATTGAGCGGCGCCGATACCGAGCGATTGGCGTTGACCATCACCACAGGGAGCCGCATGCCAGCGATATTGAAGACCACCTCAGCCATGTATAGAAGACCTTGAGACGAAGTGGCAGTGAAAACTCTAACTCCGGTAGCGCTGGCACCCAGAACCAGCGATGCCGCCGAATGTTCTCCCTCCACATTGATGAACTCTGTATCCAGCTCGCCTTCAGCCACCATCGAGGCTAACTCCTCCACAATCAACGTCTGCGGCGTTATGGGATAGGCCGAGATCACTCTGGGACGGCATAGGGTCACCGCCTCGGCTATGGCGCGGCAACCTTGTATCATTCTTCCTTTAAGCATCTTCGCCCCCCTCCGGTATCATTTCAATGTCATGCACTGGACAGCCACTGGCACAGATGCCACAGCCCTTACAGAAGTCTTCGTTAGCATAATAAGTCCTCTGCCCAGTGCCGAAAATACATCCCTCCGGACAGCTCAAAGCACAAACATCACAAGCAATACAATTCTTATGTAAGAAGCGCGGCTTGACTGACGTGCGCCAGGCTCCTGTTTTATTGACACGGCTTCCCCCCGGCTTAGTCACCGTTCCCAGTGTTATCTTCATGCAACATTCCCCCTGTTCTTTATCTCATTGTAAGCCTCGAGAAACGCTTTCCAGTTGCTCTCCGCTGCCTTCCCAGAGAAACGAGAGTTTATCGCCCTCTGAACTGACTCCACGCTCAGTTCACCCGTGACGGCAATGAAGGCACCGATGAGAACAGTATTGACCCGGTCGGATCGACCCATAATCTGCTTAGCAATCCGCGCTGCGTTGAGGGTCACGACCCTGGCCTGGGTCTTGAGACCCAGTTCTGAGGGTTTCTTGCTGGTGTTAATCACAGCAAGTCCATCGGGTTTTAACCCGGCGACCACATCATATCCCCTCATCAGAGTGGGGTCCTGGACAAGCACATAGTCTGGCTTGTAAATCTGGCTGCGCACGCGAATCGGAGCGTCACCAATGCGCACAAACGCATTCATAGGCGCTCCCATCCTCGCCGCCCCAAAGGTAGGAAAGGATAAGGCATACTTACCATCCTCGAAGGCGGCATTAGCCAGGATAGTAGCGGTAGTGATCGCCCCCTGCCCCGCCCTTGCATGAACTCGAATCTCTTTCATCATAAGACATATCTCCAGTTTTATTACAATTCAAGGGACGATGGCAGAGTCTATTTTACAACTATGTTCACCAATCGCCCCGGCACATAGATGATATCCCTTATCTCCCTGCTGCTGGTATGAACCTTAACTCGCTCTCGGCCCAGCGCCAGTTCGCGAGCTTCAGACTCTGCGATAGAAACCGGTACCTCTACTCGGTCGCGAAGCCTGCCGTTGACTTGAATTACCAGAGTGAACTGCTCCTCGACCACCAACTTCTCATCCCAGGATGGGAATGATTGATTGTGAATGCTGTATGGGTGACCGGTCCGTTCCCACAGCTCCTCTGCCAGATGAGGAACCGAAGGAGCAAGAAGAAGGAGCAGAGTATCTACCGTCTCCTTCCACGCAGTATTGGCAACCGAGCGCTCCTCTTTAATTTTGGCTAGATAGTTGGTGAGCTCCATGAGGGCAGCAATCATGGTATTGAATCGGAATTTCTCATAGTCTTCGCTCACCTTCCTGATTGTCTTGTGGGTCCGGCGGCGCAGTTCATTCTCAGTTGTCTGGTCAATCGCCGGCAAATGCGCATCTTTCTGTTCTTCCAGGACCAAGTTCCAGACGCGGTTGAGCCAGCGCCATAACCCGCTGATGCCGCTGTCATCCCAGCCACCACCCTGGTCCCAGGGGCCGACAAACATGAGATAGGCGCGAACCGTATCTGCGCCCATCTTCTCGACATACTCGTCAGGTGTAACCACATTGCCCCGTGACTTGCTCATCTTGGCCCCGCCCAAAACGACGGTTCCCTGATTGAAAAGACGAGTGAAAGGCTCGCCGAATTTCACCAGCCCCAGGTCTCTAATCGCCTTGGTAAAGAAACGGGCATAGAACAGATGCATGGTGGCATGCTCCGCGCCACCTGTGTACTGGTCTACAGGCATCCAATAGGCTAATTTTTGAGGCTCGAAGGGCCCTTTATCATACCCCGGGCTGGTGTAACGCAGGAAGTACCAGTTGGAGCACATAAAGGTGTCCATGGTATCGGTCTCGCGTTGAGCATGGCCGCCACACTTGGGACAAGTGGCATTGACAAACGAAGCGCAGTATTTGAGCGGTGATTCACCGGTGGGCTTGAACTCAGCATCCTCGGGCAGCAGCACAGGCAGGTCTTTCTCAGGGACAGCCACTGCACCGCACTTCGGGCAATAGACTATAGGTATAGGCGCCCCCCAATACCTCTGGCGGGAGATGAGCCAGTCGCGAAGGCGGTAGGTTGTAGTACGCTTGCCATAGCCTTTCGCTTCCATGAAATCGGAGACCGCCTCTTTACCCTGCTCATTGGGCAGCCCGTTGAACTGAGCTGAGTTCACCATGGTGCCAGACTCGACATACGCCTCTTTCAGAGGCTCGCCAGACCAGCCCTGAGGAGCGATAACTACCTTTATGGGCAGGCCGAAATCCTGGGCAAACTCGAAATCACGCTGGTCATGCGCAGGTACTCCCATCACTGCCCCCGTGCCATAGCTAAGGAGCACATAGTCGGCGATCCATATCGGCACCTTCTCGCCATTGAGTTTATTGATAACATGGGCGCCGATAAAAACCCCTGTCTTCTCCTTCTCCGTGGACAGCCTTTCGATCTCCGTCTGGCCTCTAGTCCACTCAATGTACTCACGAACCTCATGTTTGTGTTCACTGGTGGTGAGCTTAGCAACCAGGGGGTGCTCGGGAGCAAGGACCATGAATGTGACGCCGAATATAGTGTCAGGGCGAGTGGTGAAGACTTTGATTTCTTTTTCACTAACGCCCTTCACATCAAGCCCAAAGGATATCTCCACGCCAACGCTTTTGCCAATCCAGTTGCGCTGCATTATTTTCACGCGCTCCGGCCATTCAATTCCAGGGAACTCAAGCAGCTCCTCGGCATACTTGGTTATCCTGAAGAACCACTGCTCCAGATCCTTCCGTATCACCGGTGTGCCACAGCGTTCGCACACTCCCTCACCTACAACCTGCTCATTGGCCAGCACAGTCTTGCATTGAGGGCACCAATTGGCCGGCGCCTTAGCCCGGTAGGCCAAACCGGCCTCATAGAGCTTGAGGAAGAACCATTGCGTCCACTTGTAGTATTCAGGCAGGCAGGTAATTACCTCCCTGCTCCAATCATACATCGCGCCCATGCTCTTCAACTGGCGGCGCATGTTCTCGATATTACGCATAGTCCAGGTATGAGGATGGATGCCATGTTTGATAGCAGCGTTCTCCGCCGGAAGCCCGAAGGCATCGAAACCTATGGGATGGAGAACGTTATAACCTTGCATCCGCTTGAAGCGAGCGTGGACATCGGAGGGAGCCATCGCATACCAGTGGCCGATATGGAGGTCGCCGGAGGTGTAAGGGAACATGGTGAGGGCATACCACTTGGGGCGCTTTGAGGTCTCATGCACCTCGTAAATATGGTCGCCTTCCCACCTTGCCTGCCACTTCTTTTCAATCTCTTGGGGGTTATATTTGGGCACCATTGCTTCAATCCTGTTTAATGATAACACAAAAAATTTGCATCTGCTACTGCTGACGGAGTTGGGGGCGCCAGCCAATGCCCCCAAAGCTGCTATTTGCAACAAGGCTCGGGTATGATATTATAGATAAACGTCGTTTTGCGGAATTGGGGGCGATGTTCACCATAAGCATACTGACTGTAAGCGATAAGGGTTCGCAGGGAAAACGCGAGGACAAGAGCGGCGAGGCCATTAGAGAGATAGTCTCCCAAATGGACGCTCGAGTGGTGGACTACGCCATCGTCCCCGATGAAAGGGATATCATCGCAAAGAAGCTGGCAGGATGGGCTGACAGCGGCAAAGTGGACATGGTCATCACCACGGGAGGGACTGGCCTTGCCCCACGCGATGTAACGCCTGAGGCCACGCTCGACGTGGTAGACAGGATAGCCCCAGGATTTGCCGAGGTGATGAGAGCGGAAAGCCTTAAGAAAACGCCCCGCGCCATGCTGAGCCGGGCGGTAGCTGGCATCCGTAAGAAGACACTTATCATCAATCTCCCAGGCAGCCCGAAAGCAGTGCGAGAATGCCTGGAGGTAATAATGCCAGCCCTACCTCACGCCGTTGAGACGCTCAGGGGTGAAGCATCGGAATGCGCCGAGGCCCCAAAGGTGGTTGAGGGGAAGATGGGGAGGGGAGACAAATGCGCATAGATATTCTGACCCTGTTTCCCAACATGTTCAGCGGGCCCTTCGACGAAAGCATCGTCAAACGAGCGATAGACAATAACATCGTTAGCATCGTGCTCCACAATCTGAGGGATTGGGGGTTGGGCAAACATAAGACGGTCGATGACTATCCCTTTGGCGGCGGCTCGGGTATGGTGATGAAACCGGAGCCCATATTCGAGGCTGTGGAGGCAATAAAAGCCCAGGGCAGCGATTCCTCTGCTCCAGTCATTTTGCTCACTCCTCAGGGGAGGGTCTTCAACCAGAAAATCGCCGCAGAGCTTGCGAATTTTGGCCGACTGATTTTCATCTGCGGGCACTATGAAGGAGTCGATGAGAGGGTTAGAGAACACCTGTCCACTGAAGAGATCAGCATCGGGGACTATGTGTTGACAGGCGGCGAGCTGGCAGCTATGGTAGTCATCGATACCGTAGTGAGGCAGTTGCCTGGGGTGTTGGGCTCCGAGGAATCAGCCGGCGATGAGTCTCATACAACAGGTCTGTTGGAATACTCCCAATACACTCGACCTCAAACATATCGCAATTGGGAGGTGCCGCAGGTTTTGATTTCAGGAAACCATGCCCAGATTGCCAAGTGGCGCAGGGAGCAATCCATTTTGCGCACCTTCATGAGGCGTCCCGACCTTTTCGATAAGGCAAATCTCTCTCCCGAGGAGAGAAAGCTAGTAGCAAATAGAGCGGTTACCCGCTTTGATTAGATTCTGCCTTGAGCGAGGCTAAATTCAGGAGAGTAGCGATGGACATCAAGACTGTAGTTGAGACCAAAGTAAATGAGAATATCCCCCAGATCAATCTCGGCGATACCGTTAGAGTGAAGATGAAGATCATAGAGGGAGAACAAGAGCGAAGCCAGACCTTTGAAGGCGTGGCAATTCGAGTACGCAAGAGCGGTGCAGGGGCCAACTTCACTTTGAGGAAGGTATTCCATGGGGTGGGTGTGG
>Ga0209777_10007677_pt1 | contig 11925 bp, 10 predicted proteins | sample FrelakmetHBP12HB_FD_187147 | JGI IMG/M metagenome (GOLD analysis project Ga0209777, IMG submission 187147) | Freshwater lake sediment microbial communities from the University of Notre Dame, USA, for methane emissions studies -HBP12 HB (SPAdes)... | ecosystem: Environmental > Aquatic >... | reverse complement strand
CGTTCGTGATGTAGAACGCCAGCACCAGGCTCTTGACGAGCGGGTACAGGCCGAACACCGCGAACGTGATCACGAACGGCGCCGTGAAGACGTACGGGGCGTAGCGGTGCTGCCAGCGGTAGAAGTTTGCGCTGCTCATGTCGTTGCCGTTATCGTGCTTCGTCGCCTTGCGGACGAAGTGACTAAGTAACTGAGTGACTGAGTGACTGGGTAAAGGCCAAGGCCCGCTTTGCCGTTTCTGTTGCTCAGTCACTCAGTTACTCAGTCACTCAGTCACTGCCTTCAGAACGGATTCCGTTTCATCATCTCCCGCACCTCCTCCGCGGCCGCATGGAGCCTTGCCTCCGCGAAATCGTCAAACCCGTCGGCCCCGTGCTTGTCGTAGTAGCTCGCCGAGGCCGAGACGACCTCGCTCAGCTTCCCCTTGGCGAAGTCGATGTAAGGGCTGGAATACTGCGGCGGCACGTCGTCGCCGAGGTCGGCGTAGAGCCGGCCGATCCGCTGGCCGCCCCAGTAGGCGCGCGGCTCGTCGATGGCGGCATGTTTCCACGCCTTCTTCAGGGCCGGCAGGATGTTCGTGTCGCGGAACCGCTTCGCCAGCTCGTCCGGCTGAAGGTACAGGTGCCGCGCGAGTTCCCACGCCAGGTCGTCGCGCTTCCTGGCCTCCTCGGGCGTCATCTTCCTCGGGTTGGGCTTCGTGATGCCGAGCATCGTGCCGCCCCAGCTCGACGTCCGCCGGCCGCCTGGCTTCACCATCGGCAGCGGCATGAGGGCCATCTTGCCGGCCATCCGCGGAATCTGCTGCTCGACCGACTTCGACCGCCAGTCCGGGCACACGAACGCCAGGATGTATCCGTCCTCGACCGCCTTGACCCACGGCTGGCCCCAGCCGGGGTCCTTGCCGATCCGCCCCGGCCCGGCCACCAGCGGCACGTACCATTTGAGCGTCTCGAGCGCGACCGCGTTGTCCATGATGCACGCGCCTTGCGCGTCGAAGTATCCGCCGTCGCGCTGGAAGAGGCACATCTCGAGCTGCGCGGCCCCGGAGTCCTGGAGCTCCAGGAGGTACCGTTCGCCGGGCTTGGAGACCTGGCGTCCGGCCCGGACGAGGTCGTCCCACGTCTGGAGCTTCGACGCGTCGATGCCCAGCTCGTCGAAGAGGTCCTTGCGGTAGGCGATCATCACCGGGTGGACGTCGTGCGGGAGCCCGTAGATCTTGCCGCGGTTCGTGTATGGGGCGAGCCGCGCCCGGACGAGGCCCTCCTTCGGGTCCAGCAGGCCGTCGGCCTGGAGGCGCGGCGACAGGTCCTCGAAGCCGATGTCCTCGGGCGGGCCGCGGAAGAACGTCCCGGCGGCGCTGATCTCGACCTCGACCATGTCCGGCACGTCCATGTCGGCCCAGAACGCCGCCCGCAGGCGCGTCGTCACGGCCTGCCAGTGGACGAATTGGAAATCGACCGTCACGCCCGGATGGGCCGCCTCGAACGACGGCCGCGCGTTCAGGTACGCGAAGTAGTGCGTGTCGGCGAACGTCCAGTACCGCAGCGTCGCGTCGTGCCGCGCGGGCGGATGCGCGAGGAGCCACCCGCCCGCCACCAGCGTCACCAGGAGTATGATGAGCGGCGCCTTGCCGAACGGGAACAGCTCGCCCGCGCGGTCGCCGAGCCTGGCCCATGCCGCGCGGTAACCGCGCGGTTCGCCGGTCGGGATGGGGGTTCGAGGGTTGCTCATCGCGGGCGTATTGTATAGGCTGGCGGCCCGGCTGCAATACAAAGGCATTCACCGCAGAGAACGCGGAGAACGCAGAGAAAGACAAAGATCGGGTAACGGCAAGAGTCAACGGCACGAGTCAACAGCGAGAACAGCCGACAGAGTCAGCAGAGGAAGGGCGCGGCCGCAGGACCGTTACGCCGTGTCATCACGCCTTGCCATAATTAGCCCTCGGTGAATACACCGGGGGCGCCTTTGACTTTATTGCATGGGTGCCGTTGACCATGTGTGTTGACGTTGTGTGCCACGGGTTGCTCGTCAACCCGTGATTGCATGGGTGTCGCCTGCCCTGAGCTTGCCGAAGGGTTGACCATGTGTGTTGACGTTCGCCGGGCGCGCCGGCACGGCACGTCAACGGCGCCGGCCCGCGCGAAATACAATTAGCCCCCGGTGAACACACCGGGGGCGCCGTTGACGTGCCTTGCGAGCGCATGAGGCAACGTCAACACACATGGTCAAGGGCACGATGAGGATCACGGGTTCAAGAACCCGTGGCACACGAACAACGTCAACAACGTCAACGGCGCCCCCCGTGTATTCACGGGGGGCTAAATATGGTCAAACGCCAACGGGAGTTCATTGCACGCCCGCCCCGCCCGCGTTACGATGCCCGTGTCCCTGGGGGGCCGTCCATGGAACCCGCGCCTCGCAAGCGTCGCCTGCGGCCGCGATACGTCGTGGCGGGGCTCTTCCTTCTTCTGTGCGGCTTGGCCGCCCTCCTGTTCGTCCTCGTCGACGACCCCGTCACGCGGATGCCGCCGAAGAGCGCCATCCCGGCGGACCTTCCGCCGGAGGTGCGGGACCTTTACGGCGACCTCTTCTCGGCCGATGCTGCCGTGCGGATTCATGCCATGGATGGTCTTTTGGGTGATGGTACAGCCTGGCCGAGCGAGGACATTCCGCCTGAGGGGGTCCCCTTCCTTGTTGCCCTGCTGGGAGATGTCCGCGACGCACAGAAGCCAACCAGCCTGCCTCTGGCGGAGTTCTCCTGGGCCTACGTGAAGGACCTTCTGTTTCCGCCCGAACCCGAGATTGAGGTGGGCCAGGTGGGGTGGAGGGCCGCGGAATGTCTGGCGTCCGCCGGCACGCCGGGCTTTGATGCACTGAGAGTTGTGCTGCGGAGATCGAAAGACCCTTACGCTCGAGCCAACGCGGCCCGGATCCTGGGCGGGTCAGGCGAACTTGGCGACGAAGACGAGGCCGACCTAGTGGCCGCCTTGTCCGACCCGAGCCGCCACGTGCGGCGTATGGCCGCCTTGGGGTTCTCCTCAGGTCACAGGGGTTGCCGCGCGGCCATCCCGGGTCTCCTGGCCATTTGGCAGAACGATGACTATCCGGACTCCCACAAAGCGGTCATCGAAGCGCTATGCTTCATGCATGGCGTCCCCGAGGTCGTCGAGCCGCTAGTGGCCGCGCTTCAGGACGATGACACTGAGCTATGTAAGGAGGTGGCCTGGGGCCTGCGCGGTTGTAGGGACCCGGGCGCTGTTCACGCACTGATCGGCGCTCTAGGACATTCGGACACCGAAGTTCGCTGCGAGGCCGCCCTTTCACTCGGTGCCACCGGTGACCCCTCCGCCGTCGCGCCTCTCGCCGGATTATTGAAGGACCCCGACGCCCATGTTCGCATGAGAGCTGTAATGGCCCTGGGCGAATTGGCCTTCGCCGGCCCGAAGGACCCGCAGGTTGTGGAATCCCTTGTGCCGGCCCTCTGGGACTCCGATGCCAAGGTGCGCATATTGGCTACCGTTTCGGTCAGCTATACCAAGGGCACACGGGCAACGGCGGCGCTCCTGGGCCTGCTCCAGGGCACGGATGAAAAGGTCAGGTGGTACGCCGCCAGGGCCCTGGGCGATATTGGGGATAAAGGGGCGGTGGATCCCCTCCTCGAACTGCTAAAGGCCCCGGCCGGGAACCAGAGGTCCGTCGCCGCCTTTGCCCTGGGCTTGCTGGGCGATTCGCGCGCCGTGCCGCCGCTTCTCGACGCTCTCAAGGACCCCGACGACAACGTGAGGGCCAGCGCGGCCGATTCGCTCGGGCAGTTCAAGGCCCGTGAGGCCATCGAGCGGCTCCAAGGCTTGCTCAACGACCCTTGCCGCGAGGTGCGTGCGGCTGTGGCCCGGAGCCTGGGCCGCCTTGGCGGCCAGTGGACATCCCCATAGGTGGGGCCTCGTTAGCCGCCCACCTTGGTGGGCGCGTGTTGTTGTGCCGCACGCTGAAAACACGCGCCCCGCCAGCGGGGCGGCTAACGAGGCGCGCCTGTTGCCGCTGTGGCCTTTACTCAGTCACTCAGTCACTGCCGTTCTCACACGTTGACGCCCGCGCGCGATTCTCTATAATGGCCTGCTCGAAGCTTCGCGCGAAAGGAGCACCCGTTGCTTTACTACGACAAGAACACGCAATCGTTCTATACCGACCTGCGGCCGCCTCAACTCGAGGACGTCGCGGAGCCGAACCTGTACCGGGACATCTTCCCGTACAACCAGTTCCCGAAGATCCCGTTCACCCACGAGAGGGTGCCGACGTTCATTCCGCAGGACACGTGGATCACCGACACGACGTTCCGCGACGGGCAGCAGTCGCGCCCGCCGTACACCGTCCAGCAGATCGTCGACCTCTACAAGTTCCTGCGCCGCCTCTCCGGCCCGCGCGGCCTCATCCGGGCCAGCGAGTTCTTCCTCTACACGAAGAAGGACCGCGAGGCCGTCGACAAGTGCCGCGAGGTCGGCGCCCCGTTCCCCGAGGTCACCGGCTGGATCCGGGCCGTCAAGAGCGATTTCAAGCTCGTCAAGGAAACGGGCCTCAAGGAGACGGGCATCCTGACGAGCTGCTCGGATTATCATATCTTCCTGAAGCTGCGTAAAACCCGCCGCCAGGCCCTCGACATGTACCTGGACATCGTCAAGGCGGCCCTGGACGAGGGCATCACGCCGCGCTGCCATTTCGAGGACATCACGCGGGCCGATTTCGACGGCTTCGTCCTGCCGTTCGCCTCGGAGCTCATGGGCCTGGCGGAGCAGTACGAGCGGCCCGTCAAGATCCGGGCCTGCGATACCCTCGGCTACGGCGTCCCGTACAACGGGGCCCAGTTGCCGCGCTCGGTCGCCAAGATTATCTACGGCCTCCGCCGCCGCGCGGGCGTTCCGCCCGAGTGGCTCGAGTGGCACGGCCACAACGATTTCCACAAGGTCCTGGTGAACGCGACGACGGCCTGGCTCCACGGCTGCTGCGCCGCGAACGGCACGCTCCTCTCGATCGGCGAGCGGACCGGCAACCCGCCCATCGAGGGCCTCGTCGTCGAGCACGCCATGCTCTGGGGCGAGACCGAGGGCGTCGATTACTCGGCCCTCACCGAGATGGCCGATTATTTCCGGGCCGAGATCGGCTACGACATCCCGACGCGCTATCCGCTCGTCGGCCGCGACTTCAACGTTACCAGCGCCGGCATCCACGCCGACGGCCTCCTGAAGAACGAGGAGATCTACAACCCGTTCGACACGGCCGCCATCCTCAACCGCCCCTGCCGCGTGGCCCTCACGGACAAGTCGGGCGTCGCCGGCGTCATCCGCTGGATCCAGGAACGGTACGACCTCGACGGCGCCGACGTGGCCAAGGACGATCCGCGCATCGGGGCCATCAATACCTGGATCGCCACGCAGTACGAGGACGGCCGGATCACCTGCATGAGCGACGAGGAGATGGATGCGAAGGTCCACGAGCTTTTCGGCGACGCGGCCCGGCGGAAGCCGGAAACACTGTAAGGCAGTGACTGAGTAACTGAGTGACTGAGTGACTGAGTAAAGGCAACAGCGCCCCGTGTGCCGCCGTTGTGGCTGTTACTCAGTCACTCAGTTACTCAGCCACTCAGTCACTTGCTGTCCGTCGATTCCACTTTCTCCGCCATTTTATTGTGGCCTTTGAATACCGTATCGTGTCCAATAGTTGGGCCACAATCGAACTCCCTGAATCGAAAGGAACGCCGCCATGACTCAAGCTCCGTCCGCCGCACCGCCTGTCCCGCAGAAGAACAACACCCTGGCCATTGTGAGCCTCGTATGCGGTATCGCATCGCTCGTCCTGTGCGGGTGCCTGGCCGGCATTCCGGCCATCATCTGCGCCCACATCGCCAAGAAGCAGATCGCCCAGGGCCAGGGCGGCGGCGCCACCTTGGCCAAGGTCGGGATGATCCTGGGTATTATCAGCATCGTCTTGACCGTCATCGTTATCATCATCTACGTGGCGATATTCGGTTTCGCGATAGCTGCGGGCACCATGCCGACCGCCCAGTAGCGGGCGAGCCCGGCGGCGTGTCAGGTCTTCCATCGGCGGCGTCCGGGCCTCGCGCGCGAGCGCAAGGCCTCGGCGCCGCCGCGTTGTTGGCGCGAAAACGCGCCCATCAATCACGCTTGGTTAGCCGCCCACCTTGGTGGGCGCGTGTTGTTGTGTCGCACGCCTAGAACACGCGCCCCGCCCGAAGTCTGGGCCCGTTCCGGGCAAGCGGGGCGGCTAACGAGGCGCGCCCGGCCGAGGCCGTTGTGGCTGTTACTCAGTCACTCAGTCACTCAGTTCCTCAGTCACTGCCGTTCTCACCACCACACCCGCTCCTTCACCGTCCCGCGTTTGAGGAACAGGCCGGTCACCAGGTACCGCAGGGCATCGATCGGATGGTCGGCCCCGTCCTTGGCGGGGGCCTCGCGGCGGTCGCCGCCGCCCGACTCTATCCAGTGGTACTCCTGGAACGCGCGGCACAGCCAGCGGCAGGAGGGGTCGATCACGAGGCCGACCGCCCCGCCGGGCCGATCCTTGAGCAGGCGCCGCAGGAGTTCGACGCCTTCCAGGATGCCCGCGCGCGGCGTCCGTGGCCGCAGGCCCAGCCGCGTGAGTTCCTGACACGGGCCGGTCCCGGTGATGTCCGACCGTTGCCAGCCCGCCGGGTCGGCATAGGTCGCCAGGACCGGCCCCGGGTCGCGCGCGGCCATTTCGTGGATGTGCTCGGCGATCGGCCGCTCGCGGGCGACATACTCAGCGAGCACGCGGACTTGGACGTTCGAAAGGTCGGCGTCGACGCGAGCCTCGTTAGCCGCCCCGCTTGCGGGGCGCGTGTTGGCGTTTGGCGCATCGAACACGCGCCCACCAAGGTGGGCGGCTAACGAGGCGCCGTCCACTTGCACCCATAAACACACGAACGGGTTCGCGTACCCGAAATCGAGCGCCCGGTAGAGCGGCAGGTTCGCGTCGAAGCCGACCGGGGCGATGTGCCGCCGGGGATCGAACTCGCCGAATACCAGCCGGTCTCCGCGCGGCCGCAGGCAGAGCATCTCCGTGTCCCAGGCCGCGCGGCTCGCGCGGGCCTTCTGGGCGATGGCGTCGGCGATCGGGAAGTACCCCTCGGCCTGGCGGGCCCGCCCGCCGCAATCGGCCTCGAGCGGGCACCGGCTGCACGAGCGGTCCGGCGGGCACCGCTCGATGACTTCCCAGAGGCACCAGCGGAGGAGGAGCGGGCCGCTTTTGGCCTCGTTAGCCGCCCCGCTTGCCCGGAACGGGCCCAGACTTCGGGCGGGGCGCGTGTTGTTGTTCGGCGTGTCAAACACGCGCCCGCCAAGGTGGGCGGCTAACGAGGCGTTCGCGCTTGTGATCCGGTCAACAAGTTCCGCCATCAATCCGAACGGCCGGTGCAGCGTCGAAAAGACCTCCATCTGGGCCGGGATCGGGCGTCCGTCGCGGCCGGGGCCGGATTGCGTGACGAACTGGGCCGCCTGCCAGACCTTCGGCGAGAACTCGTCGACCTCGTCGCACTTCAGGCGATGGACCCGCTGGCCGCGCACCGATCGCGCCGACTGTGTCAGGATCTCGATCACCGACCCGTTCGCCAGTTCCGTCCGCCGCGCGGTCGGCGCCCGCTCAAGGAGCGGCCCCAGCGGGCCGTCCCACTTCCGCGACAGGTACTCGTACATCCGCTGGGACTGGTCGAGGCTGCCGCCGAGGATTCGCGTCTGGCACCCCGGATGGAAGATCGAATCGAGGTGCGTCGCGATGCTCCCGAGCTCGGTCTTCGCCCCGCCGCGCGACGCCCAGACGACGAGGTCCCGCCCCGGATGCAGGATCGCATGTTCGAGATAGGCCATCGGGGCGGCGTGGCCCGGACAGACCGCCCGCCGGGGGATCGCCAGGCCGTAGAGCGCCCGGACGAACTGCCACAGGGCCTCGGGCGTCCGTGGCCGCGCGCCCAGCAGGGCCCGGGCCAGGCGTTTCCGCATCGCCGCCGATTCCGGTGAATGGGCCACGAGGGGCTCCTTCCTATCGCAGGCGGGTGGCATGCTTTCGCGCCGTTGCGAAAGCATGCTTATCCGCAGGTCGAAGACCATGCTTTCGCAACGGCGCGAAAGCATGGCACCCTCACCGCAGGTTCCGGGCTTCGAGGTACCAGAGCGCGAGGCGTTCGAGCCGGTCGGCGCGCGTGTTAGCCGCCCCGCTTGCCCGGAACGGGCCCAGACTTCGGGCGGGGCGCGTGTTGTTGTTCGGCGTTTCGCACACGCGCCCCGCAAGCGGGGCGGCTAACGAGGCCCGGTCCTCGCCGGCTTCGCGTAGCGCTTCGGCGACGACCGCGTGTTGCTCCTCCGTGAGGAAGAACGTCATCGGCCGCGGCAGGTCCGGCAGGTCGCCGGGGTTGAGCGGCGCGGGCGGGGGCGCGGCCAATCTGAGCAGGCGCTCGACGGCATCGGGCGGTTCCGGCAGGAGTTCCGCGAGGGCCTCGGGCGTTCGGTCCTCCGCCAGGTGCGCGACGAGCGCCGCCCGGGCCGACGGATCGTCCCGCCCTTCCAGGCGGTTGAGCGTGGCCAGGAGGATCCGCGCCTCGCGGTCGTCGACCTCCCACACGTCGCACCGCGCGTGCGTATGCCCCAGCTCGCCGAGGACCCGGGCGCGATGGTGGCCGTTCAAAATTTGGTACTGTAAGTCACATTTGGCCGCCCCGCTTGCGGGGCGTTCGGCTTCCGCTACGCTTGACGCAATCGGCCGTACGACCAGCGGCTCGTACAGCCCCGTCCGCTGAATGTTGGCCTTGAGCTTCGCGAGAAGCTTGGGCGGCATCCGGTTCGAGTTCTCCGGGTGCGGCACGAGGGCATCGAGCGGAATCCATTGCAGGGTCATGCGGGTCTCCTTGCTTTTCGTAGGGCGGCCCCATGTGGCCGCCCGGCCGTTGAAGTTGTTGTGCCGTGGCCGTCGTAGGGGCGAGATATATCTCGCCCGGCCGTTGTTTTCGTCGTGTGCGGAGGGCGCGGCACAACGGCCACGTCAACAGCCGGGCGAGATATATCTCGCCCCTACAAGCGCCAAGGCACGCCCACGTCAAAGAGCGAACGGCTAACGAGGCGCGGCCTGGCTCCCGGGTCCGTTGCCGTTCAGAATCTCGAGCATCTGCTTGAGGCGGTCGTCCGGCAAGTCGGCGAAGCGGCGCGAGTAGGCATCGTCGGCCGCGGCGTCCTCGCCGGTCTCCTCGCCCGCCGCGGCGGGTTTCCTGGCGCAAAGCTCCGTCTGGGTGCCCATCGCGAGCTTCAGGATCTCGCGCGCCGCGTGGCGGGCGTCGGCCGGCGAACCGCCGTCGAGGTCCCGGATGAGCCGCGCGACCGCCGCCGGCGCCCACCGCATCACGGCGCTGGTGGCCTGGAGCAGCGGCTCCATCGATTCCTGCATCAGGAGGGCTCGGAACTTGGCGTCTCCGAGCCAGCGGCGGATGGTGTTTCCTCGGACCCCGGCGACCACGGCGGCTTCGTCGATGCGGCCGCCGCACTTCCAGATGGTCCGTACAACCCTTCGGTGCCTATCGGTCAGGTTCATGGCGTGTCTCCGGCAAGGTTTCCATTCCGCCACAGGTAATAGACGGGGGCGCTGTCGAGATGCGCCGCGACCAGGGCGAGCAGCCTCTCGCGCGGCACCTCGTTGAGCTTGTGGTTCTTGGCGGCCAGGTAGGAGCGCGCCCACCGGGCCATTTCGTGGTCGACGAGCGCGCGGGCCGGGCCGTCGAGGGCTTCGAGCGCGGCGGCCAGGCTGGCGGCGCTGCGGCGCGCCAGGCGTCCGATGCCGACCGACTCGAAGGCCGCCCGCAACCGCTCGCCTTGCGGCGCGGGCGACTGGGGATAGGCCGTCATTCCGGCCCGCTCGAAGAAGGCGCTCATGTGGCCCATGGCCGCCAGGGCCTCGACGTAAGGCGTCCCGGCCAGCGGCAGCGTTTCCCGCACGAGCCGCGCCCCGAGTCCGAGGCCCCGCCAGTTCGGCGTGATGACGACGCGGCTGATGATCCGCAGTTCTCGATTGATGAGCGCCCCGATGGCCGCGCGCCCGCCGCCCAGGCGATACCGCCCGCCGGTCGCCAGGTTCCGTGCCGCCAGCGACAGCGGCGAGCGGCTATACACCACCACGCCGACCAAAACGCGCGCCTCGTTAGCCGCCCACCTTGGTAGGCGCGTGTTGTTGACGTACACGATGCGAAACACATCCGTAATCGCCCCCGCGTGATGGCTCCTGTAATGCAGCGGCGCGAGCCGCCGCCAGTCGCCAGCGTCGCCGCGCTCGACGCGCAGGCCTGCCAGGAGCGTGCAAGGTTTATGCTGGCATGTTTCGGTCATGTCGTTCTCACAACACGCGCCCCGCAAGCGGGGCGGCTAACGAGGCGCCACTTGCCTTTCGTTGTCGCGGTAGGCCACCTCCGCTTCCTGCCCCTCGTGCTTGACGACGAGCACGTCCGGGTCCAGGTCCTCCAAGATGTCGTCATGGGCGCTGGCGGCCACGACCGTGAGGCCGTGCCTCGTGGCGAGCCGCCGCACGCGGTAGGCGATGGCCCGGGCCGACAGGCGGTCGAGCGTGGAACAGAACTCGTCGGCGACGAGGACGGCCGAAGGCCGCATTCCGCATTCGCAAAGTGCATGGGCCAGCCTCAGCCGCCACCGCTGACCGTCGGAAAGCTCGTCGGGCCGCCGCAGGCACAGGAAGGCGTCGGCCAGGCCCGCGCTTGAAAGAAGCTCCAGGCCCCGCTCGAACGGACACGGCAGGCCGTCGATCACGCTCCGGTCGGCCGGAAGCGCGATGGCCGCCAGGTCGACAATCGGCCCCTGGTCCGCGCGCATGGCCTCGACGAGCCGCGCGAGGAGCACGCTCTTGCCGCTGCCCGAAGGGCCGGTGACGAAGACCAGGTCGCCCGGGCGCACGTCGATCGCGAAGTCCTCGTAGACCGCGACTTCGTACGTCTCGTCGAGGCCGATGCCGAACATCTCCGCGAGGCGAAGGCAGTTTGGAGTGCGGCTGGCTAATTCAGTGCAATTCGCCGCCCCGCTTGCGGGGCGATCGCCGTTCGCAGCCCGGAACTTTTGATTGATTACGTATCGCGTCACGTGTAGTCTCCCGCGGCAAGAGCCATGCTTCTATTCAAGAAGAAATTCCTGGAACTGATTCTCTCCGGCGCCAAGCGGCAGACGGTCCGCGTGTGGCCGAAACGGCGCGTGCGGCCCGGCCAGATCGAATTCGTGCCCGGCCTCGGCCGCGTCCGGATCACGGCCTTCGAGCCGGTCCGCCCGACGGACCTGTCGGAGGAGGACGCGCGGCTGGACGGCTTCGAGTCGCGCGAGGCCCTGCTGACGGAACTCCGCGGCCTGTACGGCGACCGCCTCGACGAGGTGCCCTGCTTCCGCATCCGCTTCACGCTTGAGCCCTCCCCGAAGGCGTGAGCGCCAGGTCCTCGTCGTCCTCGGACAGTTCGGGCGGCTCGGGCGGCTCCTCATCCGGCGGCGGCAGGCGATGGATCTGCCGTGCGAGCCGCGCGGCCTTCTCTTCGATCTGCCGCACGCGCCGCCGCAGGGTGGTGACGCTGGAGGCCGATGCGGCTCCTTCGGCCGAGGCCGCCAGGCCCTGGCGGACGATCTCGCGCAGCGACAGGCCCAGGACTCGATGCAGGTAGAGCAGCCGCCGCTCGCCCACCCCCAGCCGCTCCCACGACTGGAGCATCGCCAAGTAGGCCGGCTCCTCGGTTCGCCTCAGGGTCTGCCGGATGCGGCGGCGGAGGGTGCTGATGCTGATCCCCATGGCCCCGGCGACCTCCCACCACAAGGCCCCGCGGCGGTACAGGAGCCGCAGGAGGCATCGGTCCTTCAGGGGAAGAGCTAA
>Ga0209777_10007676_pt1 | contig 11927 bp, 10 predicted proteins | sample FrelakmetHBP12HB_FD_187147 | JGI IMG/M metagenome (GOLD analysis project Ga0209777, IMG submission 187147) | Freshwater lake sediment microbial communities from the University of Notre Dame, USA, for methane emissions studies -HBP12 HB (SPAdes)... | ecosystem: Environmental > Aquatic >... | reverse complement strand
TTTTCTTCGTAAATAGCATCGATAGCCCCGTCTAGTCTCTCTCTTTCATCCGGATAGCTATAAAAGGCGACGTTTACTTTATCAACATTATCAGCTGCCTTCAATATGCATAATATATTTTCTGCTAATCGCGATCTATCCGGGTGTTTTTGTAAAAAGATCTTTTTCAATTCCTCTACACTTTTTACCGATCCTGATAAGGCTGGTATATCCGCGAAATATCTTTTACCAAATAATGCGGCTAATTCCTCCGTTACTGCTTCATTTATGTCATGAAAATAGGCGCCGGGTTTATTACGCGTTTCAACGTTCAAACCGACTCGTCTTGATTTTAACATTAACTTTTCTTCCCCCTGGATTTTTTCATGTGACTGAAAAGCATTAAAATGAATAACTTCATGTGCAAGCTTTGACGCAAATAGTAAAATTTTATCATCAGGAAAAATATATATAAAATGTTGGGAATTGTAGTGTCCTGCTCCTCCCTCCACTTTTATTTTACCTTGAGATTCCTCGTCCAATTTATTTATATCCAAAATGCGAATATGGTTCTCTGAAATATTTATTGGAGAACCGCCATATTGCCTTACAAATTCAGGCATTTTTTCCAATATCCCCGAGATAACTTCTTTCTCTTCGGGTGTTTTATCTCTTTCCAAATCTTCCACGTTAAATTTCCTTTCACCTATAAAAATTTCTTTATCGGACATATCATTAAAAATTTCCTTGGCTCCTTTTAGTGCGCTCTGTTCTTCCTCGGGCGTAACACCAACTATTCTGGATACACCGCTTTCTCTTTTAAATTGTTCCTGTTTTTCTGGCATATTTACTCAGTCAACAAATTAATTAATTCTGCCGGAATCCGGCCCTCCAGCAAAACTGCATCTCCTGATTTGCAAAACAGCGTAATTATTGAATAAATATCCTGTGAATTGTCGCATAATAAAATATTTTTACCGTCCATTCCGGCTTCTACGGCTCCTTGTTTCAGTTCCTCAAACCTATCTTTGCTTGTTACTATAGCCAAGTCGCAAACTTCGCCGATTTTTCTGCCGATTTTTTCATGGATTTCCGATGATTTCTTTCCCAATTCAATCAAACAGGGCATAACAATAACCTTTTTATTTGTGAAAATTGAAAAATAATCCAAATCGGCAAAAACGCCGTCCGGATTTGCAGAATAAGAAGAATCGACAATGTCAATGCCATGCTTTCCGTGTTTTAAGGTCATCCCGGCCTGTTCTTCTGAAATATCTTTGCAAGCTTCGGAAATTTCTCCAAAACTCATGCCAAATTCTTTTGCTATCAAGATGGCTCCTAAAAGATTCTGCACATTTTGCTTGCCTAAAACCTTTACATTAAAATGCATCAATTCCCCGGTTTTATCAATCGCTAAAAATGAAATCCGGTCCTTCTGAACTGTAATGCTGTCTGACCAGACATCTGAATCGATAACTTTATTGCTTAAGCTATAAATCTTTTTATTCCCATTAAATTTTTTATAAAGATTCAAACAATATTTATTATCGCCGTTTACAATCAAAATTCCGTCCTTCGGCAATGCATTTGCCAGCTCCCCTCCCCCCTCTGCTGAAAGCAGGTTTTTCAATGAACCAAAAAGCGCCATATGCTGTTCATTCACGCCCGTCACAATGCCGATTTTCGGCTTTAATATAGAGCAGACCTCCTCCACTTTTCCCTTGTTATACGCGCCAACTTCAGCAACAAAAACCTGGTGGCTGGGTTTTAAATCCTGCAGGATGCACTTGGCAATGCCGATTTCAGAATTTTGGTGCTCCTTTGTCTTTAAAACCTTGTATTTTTTGGAAAGTATGTTTGATAAAAATTCTTTGGTCGATGTTTTACCGTAGCTTCCGGTAATGGCAATAACTTTGAGCCCGCTGACCGACTTTATCTTTTCCATTTTATTCCCGGCTTCCCTTAAGGTGTTATTTCTCTGCAAAACAAAAAATGGCTGGAACAAAAGTACAATTACAGAAATAATTATCGGGGTCAGAATATCAAATACCAAAAGCAACACCGGCTGGTATAAATCTTTGAATTTAGATGCCTGGACTAAAAATAGAATAACTACTGCAAAAGAGACAGCGGTCAAAAATAGCGCCTTGAGGGTTTTTCGCGGCTTTTTTACTGATCTGTTGAAAATCCCCTTTAAGAATAAAATTGATTCTGCCAGGTAAACCAGGAATAAGATGGAAAACAAATAAACAAACATCGGACCTGCTGTCAAGAATAAAATCAGCAAAGCCAGTTTTGTAAGCTGGATTAAGTTTAAAAATATTTTTTTGCCTTTATGGGTCCTGAAATGGTCAGTAAACCTGCCCAGATGGTAATCCTTCAACTGCCACAAATAAAGCCAGAACAGGATATATTTTATCTCCCAAATAAGCCAAAGCGTGTTTAATAAAATAAACATTTCAGATATTATTTAAAACTTTTTCTGCTAAAATTTCCGGCTGTTTTCTGTTCAAATCGTGGCCGGCGCCGGGAATTACGATAATTTTTGATTTTTTAATCTGTTTTTCTATAAAATAGCCGTCCGCTATAGGAGTAAATTCGTCTTTATCTCCCCAAATAATAATCGTCTGGACTTTGATGAACGGCAGATGGAAAGACAGATCCTCGGAAACAACATTTAAATAAGTCTCCTTCATAATCCCCTCCACATAAACATAATCTGATTTGCGGATTATAAACTTGTAAATCGCTTTCCTGAAAAAACTGTAATACGGGATAAAATAAAAGATTTTGACAACCTTGGAAATTTTCCTGAAAAAACTCTTTTTTGCCGTTTTTTTCCTTATACAGGCCGCAGAAACCAAAAATAATTTTTTAATCTCCTGCGCATGTTTAACCGCTATCTTCGATGCTAAGGCTCCGCCGAAAGAATGGCCTAAAAGATAAAAATCCCCCAGATTCAATTCTTTCACAAAGCCTTCGGCCCAATTAATATATTTGTTTGTATCCCACGGAACTGAAAGAGGGTCTGACTTTCCAAACCCTGGCAAATCAGGAATAATAACCTTAAAACCTTTTTCCGAAATTTTTTCTGCCACAGCAACCCACCTGTCAGAATTAGACCCCCAGCCGTGCAAAATTAAAAAGGGCTTACCCCCACCAAAAACCTGGTAATTCGTCTTGATTCCGTTGATTTCAGTTTCCAATTTTTATCTATTTTATGACCTTAAAACCGCAGTATTTTTGTAAAACTTTTGGAACTTTTATTGAGCCGTCTTTTTGCTGGTAATTTTCCATAATCATTATCAGAATTCTGCCGATTGCAAAAGCCGTTCCATTTAAAGTATGTACAAAGCTGACTTTCCCGGATTTATCGCGGTAGCGGATATTTAATCTGCGCGCCTGGAAATCAGTGCAATTTGAAGTTGAATGCGTTTCCCTGTACTTTTTTTCAGAAGGCAGCCATGCTTCAATATCGTATTTTCTGGCAGCCGGCCTGCCTAAGTCTCCGGTGCAGATATTTATCACCTGGTACGGCAAGCCCAATGCCTTCATCAGTTTTTCTTCAACGGATAAAAGCAATTTGTGCTCATCTCCGGAATCCTCCGGCTTTGAAAATACAACCATTTCCAGTTTATCAAACTGATGGACCCTCAAAATTCCTTTTGTGTCTTTTCCATAACTGCCGGCCTCCCTTCTAAAACAGGTTGAAAATGCCGTATATCGCAGGGGCAGATCTTTTTCATTTAAAATTTCGTCGGCGTGCATTGCCACAAGCGACTGCTCAGATGTACCGACCAGATACATTTTATCTTCAGGAAAATAGTAGGCCTCTTTTTCATCTGTGGCCTCAAAATAGCCCGTTCCGCGGGCCATCTGGTCTTTTACCATTACCGGCGGAATTACTGGTACAAACCCTTCTTTTTTTACCGTATCCATCACCAGATTTATCAAGGCAAACTCAAGCAAGGGCAGCTCATTTTTTAAGTATCCAAAACGTGAACCTGAAACCTTTGCGGCCCTTTCTGTATCAATTAAATCCAGATCTTTTCCCAATTCCATATAGTCCTTCGGCTTTTGAAATATAAATTTGGGAGTATGCCCGACTTTTCTTAAAACAACATTCTCAGAATCATCTTTTCCTGCGGGCACATCGTCAAATGGGATATTCGGCAGCTGCAAAAGCAGGCTTTTCAGTTCCGTTTCAATTTTTTCCAATTCCGGCACCATTGATTTTATTTTTTCTTTTATTTCTTTGGCCTGGGTTATTAAAACATTATTATCTTTGCCTCCCCTGCTGATTTTATTTTGTTCAGCCTTCAGCGCTTCCATTTCTGTCATTAATTCCCTCTTCCCTTTGTCCAATGCCAAAACCCTGTAAACATCAATTTTGACGTTCTTTTTTTCGCAGGCTTCTTTAACTTTTTTCGGATTTTCCCTGATAAAATTTATATCTAACATAATTTTAAATATTATTTTTTTCTTTTCGCTTTTTTTAATTTGCTGCCGCCGAATGGTAATATATGCTCGTCGGATTCTCTCACCTCTCTCCTTTCTTTATCAGTAATTGCTTGATAACCAGATTTTTTCGGATGTTTGGCATATTCTTTATAAGTCCCGAATGGTTCTTGATATCCTTGTAATTTTTTTTGCGCTAAATCCAAGAGGTTCTTTGCTATTGGAAGATCAAGTTTTCTAATTATCTTAAAACCCTCTGCCCAAGCATTTCTTTCCACCCCGCCGATGCCAATAGGATCTTTTTCATATATTCCGCTGCCCATTCCGAAATATTTCTTACCTCTTTTTTCAAAATCCGCTTCGTGGCCCATTTCGTGAAGCAAAACAAGAAAATCAAGCGGCGAATCAAATCTGAACATAGTTATCAGGTGGGGATCAAAACCTCCGTGAGTAATTCTTCTGCTAGAATCTGTGTTCATTTCAAGTACGGTATCGGGACAAATGTCCGCAAAATCAAACTCTTTGCCTGCAATATTAAAATGCGGATTGTCAAAAGAAAATTTGCAAAATCCATGTCCTGGAACCACTAAGACATCATCGCTAAATTCAATAAAAAAATTGGGGGGGAATTCTTTTGCTTCTTCCTTATTCGGACTAATATGAACTTTTATTTTTAAATGCTCAGGATGCCAGCTGGATTCCAATATTACTTTATTTTCAGGGTGGCTGTCATAGGTGAAAAAAAATTTGGCTTGTTCTATGGCGCCAGACATTTTGTCTTCTTTTTTTTCTTCCAATTTACCCTCTTGTCGCATAATTTTATTTATTTAGGCTTCATTAATGGGAATATCTGGCAGTCGCGGCTGGGCTTATCCATTAAAAAGCTGAATAATCTTTCCGAAACTCCGAATCCGCAGGTTGGCGGCATCCCGTGCTCTAACGCCTCGATAAAATCTTTATCGTATCTTTGCGCTTCCTGATCCCCCTTTTCCCTCAATTTTTGCTGTTCAGCAAATCTTTCCGCCTGGTCAATCGGGTCATTCAGCTCGGAATAGCCGTTTCCGTTTTCTGAGCCAGCCAAAATTACCTGAAATCTTTGGACTAATTTCGGATTTTTTTCATTTTTTTTGGCTAAAGGAGAAACTTCAATCGGCGTGTTGATCAAAAATCCCGGACCTGCAATTTTTTTTCTGCAGAATTTCCACAGGCTGTCTATTGCCCTTGCGCGGTTAAAACCCTTTTTGTCATAATCAATTTTTAACTCCTGTAAAACTTTTTCCATTTCCTGCAAACTGGCTTCATCAATATTTATCCGGGTATATTTTGCAACTGTTGAAACATAATCATACTTTTCCCATTTTTTCCCAAAATCAATATCAAATCCCCTGATTTTAAATTTTAAGGTTCCAAAAGTTTTTTTGGCAATATACTTATACATTTCTTCAACAAATTTCATGCCGTCTTCATAGTCTGCATAAGCCCAATAAAACTCCATTTGAGCGTAGTCCTGCAAATGTTCTGAATCCATGCCTTCATTCCTGAACTGCCTGCCGATTTCAAAAGTTTTTTCAAATCCGGCAACCATCAGCCGTTTTTGCCACAATTCTCCCATTGAAATCCTCAAATAGACATCCATATCCAAGGCATTATGATGGGTTACAAACGGCCTTGCGTCAGCTCCGCCGGGGACAGTTTCCAAAACAGGTGTTTCCACCTCCAAAAATCCTTTTTCAACTAAAAATTCCCTCATTGAAGCCCAAAACATCGTCCTTTTTTCAATCATTTCCTTAACTTCCGGGTTAAAGATAATATCCAAATACCTTTTCCTTAGTTTTTCTTCAACATCCTGAAGCCCATGCCATTTTTCCGGCAAGGGCAATAATGCTTTTGAAAGCATTTTAAAATTTTCCGCTTCAATTGTTTTTTCCCCTCTCTGGGTTGTAAATAGAGTCCCTTTTATTTCAACAAAATCGGCAATATCGAAAACATCCAGGAAAAATTGATATCCTTTCTCCCCTATTTTATCTTGCTTTATGATTACCTGGATTTTCCCCGAACCGTCGTTTATATCCAAAAAAGTTGCCCCGCCATGGCCTCTTTGCGCCATTATTCTGCCGGCTAAAACAATTTCTTTTTTGGATTTAGATAATTTCTTAAATTCTTTTTCTTCCAAAACTTCCGCAATAGAACTAGTCCTGCTTGTTTTTGCGGGATACGCCAAAAGCCCGGCTGCCTCCAGCTTTTTTAGTTTGTCTAACCTTATTTTACGGAGCTCATCTATTGTTGGCATAAGCACGTAATTTTTTAATTATATCCTCTCGCACCCTTCATATAAAAATTATACAGAAGGCTATAGTTTTTCCAGTCTTGTTTTCCTTAATTCTTCGATTGTCGGCACGGGTCTGCGAGCGAGGCGAGCAGATTTGCTTCGAAATTTTTAGCATGATATATCTTATACATTATTGCTGAAAATTTCGCTGAACACCTTGCGCTGTTATTTTATTTAATTATCTTAACCTATTTTTTACTAAAATACCACTGCAAAACGTCGTGAGCAACCGGCAATGTGACTGCTCCCAAACCGTTTACATCTTCAGCTGTCACAACTAAAACAATCTGCGGATTGTCATATGGAGCAAAAACTGATGACCAAACATTATAATGATTTACCAAACCTATTTCAGCTGTTCCGGTTTTGGCTGCAACAGATACCGGCAGATTATTCAACATCGCAGATAGTCCATATGGCTTATCTACACCATCTCTCATCCCTTCTCTGACAATTTCTAAATTTTGAGGGTCGATAAATCCGCTCCTCACAACTTCCGGCTCAAATTGTTTTATAACCGAAGCCGCCTGCCCTGAGCTTGCCGAAGGGAAAATAATTTTATTTACGATTTGCGGCTTGTACAAAGTTCCGCCGTTTGCAATTGCGCAGTAAGCTGACGCCACCTGCAAAGGAGTTGTTTGCAAATCCGACTGTCCGATTGCAAGGTTGTATGTGTCTCCATCATACCAGGACTGGCCTTTTGTTGCTTTTTTCCAGGCAGGATCCGGGATAAATCCGGAAAATTCGCCCGGCAAATCAATGCCTGTTTTTTGATCCCAACCGAAAAGCGAAAGATATTTTTTGATCCTTTGAGGCCCCAATCCCTGCTGGTCTTCATATCCTCCGCCAACAGTATAGAAATAAATGTTTGACGAAACAGCAATAGCCTTTCTCATATCCACCAACCCATGGGCTTCGACTCCGCCATATCTGTAAACTACATTTGGATCGTACTGGCTATGTACTAAAATATATCCCGGGTCATTAATTTGCTTATTTGGAGAAATTATCTTTTCTTGCAAAGCAGCTGACGCTTCAAATGGCTTTATTGTAGAACCTGTCGGATATTTTGCAGCAATTGCTCTGTCGAAAAGAGGCTTATTGGGATCATTCGCTATTTTATCGTAATCTGCCTGTGAAATTCCACCAGAGAATGAATTATCGTCGTAAGAGGGATAAGAAACTAGTGCTAAAACCGCCCCAGTTCTCGGGTCCATTGCAACAGCGGCTCCTTTTTTTCCTCCCATTTTTTGTATGCTTTTTTCCAGCGCGTTGTAAAGCTGCGTCTGCAAATCAGCATCTATATTCAATACCAAATTATCTCCCGGTTCGGGCGGCAAAAGCACTTGATTGCCCAATTTAGAGCCTGCCTGCGCAGGCAGGCCTGCAGCTGAAATGTTAGATTTTGATTGTCCGGTTGCACCCCTTAAATATGATTCGTAATATTTTTCCAGGCCGGTTTTCCCGATGTAGTCATTAATCGCATATCCAGTCGAGGTTGAATATTCATCTTTGTTTATCCTGGCCGTATATCCTAAAACCTGAGAAAAAATCGGGCCTAAAACATAATCTCTGGCAGTATTCTGCTGGATTCTGCATCCCTGAAAATCATTTATTTTCGCTTCTAATAATAAAAGTTTTTCGTGGCCGATATTATCTGCAAACAGAACTTCTGAAGAATCAGTATTTTGGATTTTATCGGTTATATCTTGCGGATTCAAACCGGCAGTATCGGCGATATCTGTAATTTCTTTAGAAATTTGGTCAGAGGAAAAAGAAAAGTGAGCCCTGTCGCAAATTAAATCGTAAGCAGCAGAATTCAACACAAGCTTTGTCATATTTTTATCGTAAATTATTCCTCTTGTAGGCACAATCAGATTCACGCTACCCTTGTTATTTTCTGCCTCAGTATACAATTTTTTCCCTTCAAAAAATTGGAAATAAAAAACTCTTGAAAACAGTATCACCGCTAAAAAAAGGAAAATACCGAATAAGAGATAAGATATTTTCTCTTTCAGCGGTACCTCAAATTTTTTTTCAGACAAGCCAAGCTCTTCTTCTTTAGAATGGGCCAGTTTATCTAAAAAAACCTCGTGAGGCTCGATATCAACGTTTAAATTTTTAATTCTGTATTTTTTTAGCATGTTTTTTGAAAATCCAAAATCCTATAATTGCAAAAAATAAACTGTAAACTATTCCGGCTGCAAACCTTAAATCAAAATTTATCAGGGTGTGCGATAAATCAAAAAAATGCAGAGAAATCATAAGTAAAGCTTCGTAAACGGCAAAACATATCAAAAAGAGAGGCAAAAAATAAACAAAAGGGTAATTATCTTCCCTATTTTTCAGTAATGATTGTATTTTTTTTAATACAATCCCTATAATTATAAGCAGCACAATTGATGGCCCTATATATGTATACGAAAAAATATCCAAAAAAAGCCCTGCTACTATAGCTAAAGGAATAATCAGATAGTTTTTCTTTTTTTTCTCGAAAAAAACAAGCAGGAAAAAAAGTATAAAAACCAGATTAGGGACAGATCCCAGCAAATTAAAATGGGTAAAAAAACTATTTTGCAGAAGCGCAAGAAAATAAAAGAGAAGGATTATAACCAATACCTTTTTCCACATTTCAGTTGGTTTGTTTGTAATTTGTGATTACAAATAAGTTATTTGCCGTTTTAACATCAAAAAATAAGTCTAAATGGGCACTTTGGAAGGGTTTTTGGTCGTTTTTTTCCTTTTGGATGACTTTGGCTACCAACAAATCTTTGGGAAATGATTTTTCTATCGCAGATGTCACCAAAATATCACCCGGATTTATTGTGTCATTAATGGGAATCAAGTCTAAATATGCGCTTAATCCGCCGTTTCCTTTGACTACGCCGTCAATTTCCGGCAATGCAGTATCGCTTTGCTGGACTTTGACATTTACAACGCTGTTTTTATTTGAAACAAGCATTATCTGTGAAAAATCTTTATAAACCTTCAGCACTTTGCCGAATAATACATTCTGCTGGTTGATGACCGGCATGCCCTCAGAAATTCCGTCGGCTGAACCCTTATCTATCGAAAGAACGTCATTATCGTCCAAACCGATAACCCCGGCCATAACCAGTCTAAATCCGCTGTTCTGGCAGGCAGCAAAAGCATCATTCTGCGCCTGGTTTCCCTGCTCTAGCGATTGCAAATAAGAAACTTCCGCCAAAAGTTTTTGATTTTCATTTTTTAAATTTTCATTTTCTTTTGCCAAGGATCCCGCCTGCAAAAAAGAACCGAAAAATGAAGATGACGAAGCCCCGGCAGACCAAAAGGTTTTCTGGATCGGGACAGATACCGCATAAAAATAATTCCTGACAGGAGATGCAAAAATATTGAGGATAAACAAAAAAAATAAAAGAGCGACCGCTCCAATTAAAAATTTCAGCAAACCGTTCTTTTTTCTATTTATTGAAAAATCTTTAACAGCCTTCACACTTCCCATCCCACTCGCTTCGTTCAGGCTCCGCTCAGTGCAAGTTTTGGTTTGCGCGAGTCGAAGTGCCCTGAGCTTGCCGAAGGGTATCCAATTTTTTTTGTATACGTCATTTTACCCCCTGATTATAATTAATGCAACAGCAAAAAAAATCCCTTGTTAGGAATTTGAGCTCACTAAAAGGGACATCTGGCTTGGGCTTAGCCAATGACAAGGTCGGGATCATCAAGCCACGGAGAAGACATGGCCTGCCAAGACCTTTTTGCCGGAATTTCGGCAGCTGGCAACGAGGCAGGTTTGCCTCTAGCCCAGCCGACTCCAGCCTCCTCGGCAAAATATGCCGCCAAGCTTTCGACGGTAAATCCATTGCTTTTGGCGAAGGCTGCAAGAGCCTCTCTCTCTCCGTGCCGCAGTTTCAGCCAGTCATCCATTCCCAAAAGCTGCACCTTGGCGTAAATTGCATGCCGCAAAGCCGCGTCCAACATGGTATTCGCCTCCTTGTAAGAAGCCATTTTAAACTCAAAGAACAATTATAATTTAGCATTTTATTCAAAAAAAGTCAAAAAAAAGCGGCTGTACAACAGTAGAACCGCATTGCATTGTTATTGCTTGATCAGGCTGATTTGCGTATTGATGGCTTTGCGCATGGCCGCCAAGGCTTTGCCATAGTAGCCGCTTTTCACGGCTGCCGGCGCGCCCATCAGATAGACAAGCGACTCCAGCCTGTCCATCTGCGTGGACATAGAGGGCTCCTCCTCGTCGTCATCGTGAGGATAGATGCCTCCAGCCGTCGCCATCAGCGGCCTTTTGACGTTCTGCGGAAGCGAATCGAATTCGAGATAATCTCCTCGCTTCATCGCAGTGAGTATCCTTACCCAGTTCTGTTCCTGGGCATTCAAGACCTTCGCCATGGTTGGCGTCTCCTAAAAAGGGTTTTGGGAATGAACCAATGTCATCCTAAACAAAAAACCGCATATTGTCAAAGCGGTTTTCCGGATTGAGCTCCTTGGCGGCGATGGCCTACTCTCACGCAAACTATCGCCGTAAAATAAAAAATCATGAACAATGTAGGAGAGCTACCTACTCTCGCGATAAACACTACCATCGGCCTTGGAAGATTTCACTTCTGAGTTCGAAATGGGATCAGGTGGAGCACTTCCAGTATAGCTCTCTTACACTATTCACGATTTCTATTTGCAAACAAAATATTCTTGCACCCTTCATATATAAATTATACAAAAGGCTGAAAATACCTAAAATCTGTATCTATTAGCGTGCACACGGTGAAGTGTGGACAACTAAACTTACGCTTAAAAATGATTCCAATATACTCAAATGCTAAGTATATCGAAGGATAAAATGATTTATTAGTACTCCCCGGCTGAAGGCATTACTGCCCTTACACCTGGAGCCTATCAACCCCGTAATCTGCGGGGAATCTACGAGTTCTCATCTTGGGGTTAGTTTCACGCTTATATGCTTTCAGCGTTTATCTATTCCCGACTTAGCTACTCAGCAATGCCCTTGGCAGGACAACTGATACACCAGAGGTCAGTTCGTTCCGGTCCTCTCGTACTAGGAACAAATCCCCTCAAAACTCAACGCCTGCAGTAGATAGGGACCAACCTGTCTCACGACGGTTTGAACCCAGCTCACGTAACTTTTTAACCGGCGAACAGCCGGACC
>Ga0209777_10007675_pt1 | contig 11927 bp, 10 predicted proteins | sample FrelakmetHBP12HB_FD_187147 | JGI IMG/M metagenome (GOLD analysis project Ga0209777, IMG submission 187147) | Freshwater lake sediment microbial communities from the University of Notre Dame, USA, for methane emissions studies -HBP12 HB (SPAdes)... | ecosystem: Environmental > Aquatic >... | reverse complement strand
TCTTGAACCGTACGCGCCGTTGCAAGAGCTTTACCGGCGCGAGCCTCAATCAATGGATCAGATAAGCGTTGTCGTGACATGCGTGAAGCATATCACTTTTCGTATCATCTTGAAAGCTAACTAGAATAACAACTCGACGTGACGGCTCCCCGGCTCCGCTGAGTACCGCTCAATTGCCCCCTTGTCCCCACGTGTAGGCTATTCGTTGTTATCAAATTAGGATGGCTATCCGACTTGCGACTCGCCAGCCCTTAGAAAAAATGCGGGCAAAAGAGAATTGCTTAGACCCTTGCCTAAACCCTCTTAGGCATCAATTAGCCGTTTGAAAAGGCTTGTAAACAAAAGAGTTATGGTAGCGGCCTACCTATTTATGCTTTCAAAACCGCCGCCTTAAATCCCTCGCCAACTCCTCCAAAAGGCTGATTAAGAGCCGGTCCTCAACCCCCTCAACCTGCCCTCTCCCCCTAGAACTGGCGGAGAGGGATTCCTAGACGGGCACCTACGGCAACTTACGAAAACGACCATCACTCGGTCTCGGATGTTTCGTGCTCGCCGAATGCTTCGGGCAGATAGTCTACCAAGTCCACCGCGGTCATCGACCACCGGCCTAGCTCTTCGGCGGCGAAGTCGCCGGCGAGACCGTGGAGGTAGACGCCGAGAATCGCGGCCTCAAAAGGCTCCATTTTCTGACCGATCAGGGCCGCGATAACACCGCAGAGCACGTCGCCGGTTCCGGCGGTGGCCATGCCGGAGTTGCCGGTCTCGTTGGTGTAAATGCGGTCGCCGTTGGTGACGATCGTGCCGCGACCCTTGAGAACGACCGTGCACCCCGTCGCCTCGACCAGGGCGCAGGCGGCGGCGCGACGGGATTGGGGGTTGGACTCTATAGTACGGTCTGCGCCGCGCCCGCTGAGCAGCCTGCGAAGCTCGCCGGGATGCGGAGTCAGCACGACACGGTGCGGATCGCGGGCGCGCCAGTCGTGAATGGTCGAGAGCAGGTTAAGCCCGTCGGCGTCGACGACGACCGCCGTGTCGAATCCGTTAAGCACATCCACCACAGCCTGTGCCGAAAGCGAGCGCCCCAGCCCCGGTCCGACTACCAGAACGTCCGCCGCGAACTCGCGCACCGCAGCCAAAATCGCGTCGGCGGTCGTGGGCAGCGATCGCGTCGTTGCACAAGGGGCGAGAATGCACACGGCCTCTCGAAGGGAGGCGGGGACGAACATCTGGACCAATCCCGCGCCGCTGCGAAGTGCGGCATTGGCCGTCAGGGCCGGGGCCCCGACCATCAGCACCTCGTCGCACGATCCGCCGATGATGACTATGCGTCCGACCTCGCCCTTGTGGGCGTCGTCGCGACGCTCGGGCAGGGCCGCGATCTCGCGTGTGACGATTAGATCACCGGGCATGATAACGCCTCAGCGTGCGGCGCGGACCGTCGGCGATTGATGAGCGCTGCCGCGAAACCAGCTCCGAATCCGTTGTCGATGTTGACGACCGTGACTCCGGCCGCACAGCTATTGAGCATCGCCAGCAGCGCGGCCACACCGCCGAAGCTCGCCCCGTAGCCTACGCTTGTGGGCACGGCGATCACCGGGCAATCGACCAATCCACCCACGACACTAGGCAGCGCCCCTTCCATACCCGCGACCACAATGACGACACTTGCGGTCTGGAGTGCGGCGGAGTGGGCCAGCAAGCGATGAATCCCGGCGACGCCGACATCGTAGAAGGTCGCGGTTGTCTGGTCCATCATTTCCGCGGTGATTCGGGCCTCCTCGGCAACGGGCAGGTCGCTGGTGCCGGCGGAGACGATCGCGATGGTCCCGCGGGCCACCGCTTTCGGACGCTGACGCAGAGTGACAGCGCCGGCGATTTCGTGAAACTGTGCATTCGTATGCGCCGTGGATACGGCACGATGAATCTCGCTCGTCGCCCGCGTGGCAAGCACGTTGACGCCTGATTCGACGCACTTGCCGAATATCGCGGCGATTTGTTGCGGCGTCTTGCCGAGACAATAAATGACCTCCGGGCCCCCGCAGCGGATTGAGCGGTGATGATCGACTTTGGCGAACCCGAGGTCCTCAAATGGAAGCCGCCGAAGTCTCGCTACGGCATCGTCGATGGACTGCCGACCTGTGCTTACCGATTCGAGAAGCTCGCGAATGGACTGCTCGGTCATGTCAAGGTAGTGTACGCACGCGATAAGAGAGAGCAATCGGCGTAACGCGGGATTGACCGCGACGAAAGCCTGGGAATGTCGAATCGCGAATGGGGAATGGAAATTAGGGACAGTCACCTATTTTTATTAAACCGATCATGTTCGGTCTAATAAAAATAGGTGGCTGTCCCTAATTTCCCACAGTATGACGCCGCTCGAATCCGCCGTTGTGGCCTTTTTTTGTTCCGTGGTTGCGGGATTCCTAGGCTCGCTTCTTGGCGTGGGCGGCGGAATCATCGTCGTCCCGTCGCTGACGTTGCTGCTGGGCGTCCCAATCAGGTTTGCGATCGGGGCTTCGATCGTCTCGGTCATCGCCACTTCCAGCGGCGCGGCGGTTGCCTATGTCAGAAAGCATCTGAGCAATATCCGCGTCGGGATGTTGCTGGAGGTCACAACCACCGCCGGCGCTCTGGCCGGGGCGTTTCTCGCCGGGCGGATCGGCGGCGGCGTCCTGCACATCATCTTTGCCTGCGTGATGATTTATACGGCCGTTTCGATGCTCCGTTTCAACCACGCTGAGGGGCGCGCGGACGGCGTACCCGACCGCCTGGCCGACCGGCTCGCATTGCACGGCTCGTTTCACGACGAATCCACAGTGCGGGCGTCGCCCGCAACCCAAGGCATCGAGGCAACAAGGCAACAAGGCACCGAGACGTTGGGTTCAAAAACTGCGCGAGACGCGAAGATTCTCAACGCCAGTAGCACGGGAAGCGAGGTGAGCTACCGCGTTCGCCGGACGCCGTCGGGGCTGGCGCTCAGCCTTGCCGCGGGCGTGATCAGCGGCCTCCTGGGGGTGGGCGGGGGGATCATAAAGGTGCCGACCATGAACCTAGTCATGGGGATGCCGCTCAAGGTGGCCTCGGCGACGAGCAATTTTATGATCGGAGTGACCGGGGCGGCTAGCGCCGGGGTTTACTTCGCCCGCGGAGACGTTAATCCGTTCGTCACCGGGCCCGTGGCTCTGGGCGTGTTGCTTGGATCAACGATCGGCTCGGGGATGTTGGGTCGAATCAGCAGTTCGGTCTTGCGTATGGCCTTCGTGCTTTTGCTGCTCTGGGTTGCTATCCAGATGTTCATGAAGGGGATCTAATGTGCATAACCTCCGCAGGAAAGAAGACTGAAGAAGGTCGCTCGGGGTCCACGGAGCGGATGGAGCGCATAATCGCCTCGACGCTGCGAGCGGGCGTGCTTCTCAGCGTCGCCGTCATTGTGTTGGGACTGTGCCTGTCCTTTGCCCGTCATCCGGAATACGCGACGGCAACTGGCGCCGATGGCAACATGACCGGCGATAGCTATCGTTTCGCGCACAGTCTGGGGGAGACGGGCGCCGGAGTGCTCCGGCTTGAAGGCCGGTCGATTGTTACTTTGGGATTACTGACCTTGATTGCGACGCCCGTCATTCGCGTGGCGCTTTCGTTCGTCGTCTTTGCGGCGCAACGAGATCGCGCCTATACAGTCATAACCGCGGCGGTCCTTTTCTTTCTGCTGGTCTCGTTCCTTGTCGGTCTGGCCGGTTAGCGGAGATGAGCGAGAGTCAATACGACCCCAAGCAGCGACGACTCATTCCGCAGACACGTCACCATGCAGAACGGGTCTACCCAAGGTCCGTGACAGCTTAGGCGGCGTGCGCAGGAGGTATGCTAAAGAGACTCGGCCATAGTCTCCGATCAGCGCCGACGGTTTCCGTCGCCCCATCCGGGGCTTGGAGGTTCTTGGGCGTCCTCTTTCCAGGGGTTCCGCTTCGCTGCACCCCTGGCTACATTCGTCGGCCCCTACCGGGGCCAAAACCGGCCCGCCGGAACTGTCACGCACCCGCCTGCCCAAGCGTATTCGGTCGGCGGGAATGCTGTAGACTATCTTGTTTGTCGAGTTGCGACGAGTCGCCGGATAGGATTGGATTGTTCAAAGTTGTGCATGATGCGCACGTGAGCTTGAGCGTTGCAGGCTAAGAGCGTGTTTGAGAACTCCCTCTCCCTGGCAGGGAGAGGGCTTTGCATACACGCACGGAGTAATTTGGAGGCAGAAAAATGGCTGGAACTGAGTCGCCGGTCACAACGCTGAAGGCGGAACATCAGGTTATCCTTCGCGTGGTACGGGTTCTCGGGAAGGTCGTGGACCAATTCGAGAAAGGCGGCGATTTTCTCGCTCCGCCGCTGGCCAAGTGCGTCGAGTTTCTCCGCCTCTTCGCCGACGCCTGCCACCACGGCAAGGAAGAGGACCTCTTGTTCCCGGTTCTTGAAGCCCGCGGGATCCCCCGCGACGGCGGCCCCATCGGCGTCATGTTGCAAGAGCATCAGATGGGGCGGCGGCTGACGCGGGAGATGGCCGACGCTCTGCCGGGCGCGCAAGGCAGCGACGCGCAGGCCGGAAAACGCTTTCTGCGGGCGGCGCGGGAGTACATCGACCTACTCACCAACCACATCTTTAAGGAGGACAACGTCCTCTTTAACATGGGCGATCGAGTCATGAACTCTGACGACCAGACCGCGCTGGCGGCGAGCTTTTGCACGGTCAATTGCCGGGCGTTCGAGGGCAAGCGACGGGAGGAACTTCAGCGCCTGGCCGACGAATTGGAAGCGGAGTTTGGAAAGACGTGACATGCCGAAAATTTGGCCGGACACGAACAATGAAGTTCGAGGAAGGAATCGGCTCTCAACGGCCAGGGAAAAGCGAATCCGCGTCTTTGGCGAATCGGCGAGCGGTTTCAAGGGTGATTTCGCCCGTGGACACGAGCCGTGCAAGGTCATCGTCGAGTGGGATCATGCCCTCCCGTTTGCCGGTCTGGATGGCCGACTCGATGGAGTCGATCTTGCCGAACTTGATCGCGGCCCGGATTGGCTGATTGACGTGCAGCACCTCCAGAGCCAGTGCCCGCCGCCGACCCTGCTTGACGTGGGGCAGAAGGTGTTGGCTCACGACTGATCTAAGCCCCAGTGCCAACTGTGCGCGCACGTCGTCCTGCGCGTCCGGGGGAAAGAAGTCGACAAACCGCGACACCGCACCTTTAGCATCGCGGGTATGCAGCGTAGTGAGGATGAGGTGACCAGTCTCGGCCGCGCTGAGCGCCATGGTGGCTGTGTCGCGATCACGGATTTCGCCGACGAGGATCACGTTGGGATCCTGCCGCAGGCCGTACTTCAAACCATCGTAGAAGGACTCCACGTCGCGGCCGACCTCGCGCTGGGTGACAATCGTCGAGCTGACGCGGCGGTGCAAGTATTCTATAGGCTCTTCGACGGTGATGATGCGAAATCCTCCGCGGACGTTCATAAGGTTGATAAGCGCCGCCAGCGTGGTCGATTTTCCCGACCCGGTCACGCCGGTAATGATGACCATCCCGTTGGTATGCGAGATCAAGCGCTCGGCGAGAGCTTGGGGAAAGCCCATCCACTCAAACGTCGGTATTTCGTCGGGCACGTGGCGCAGACACGCGCACCAGTTTCCGCCGGCCAGAAACACATTCGTCCTGAACCGGCAAGGCTTGCCCTTGTGCGTCAACTCCAGCGAAAAGTCGAAGTTCGTGCCCCCGTCGAGTCGGGCCTGGAGCGTTTCGGGAAGGATCGACGCAACCAGCCGCCGAATCTCCGCGGCGGACAGAACCGCCTTGCCCGCCGGCGTGAGCTGTCCATGAATCCGGTAGGTCGCGGGATAGTCTGGAATCAGATGAACGTCGGAGGCCTCGCGATCGGCGGCTTCGTGCAACAAGCCATGTATGGCCGACACGGGTTGCGGATCGGAATGGCTCGGCGCTGAACTCATCGACACAGTTGTACCCGAAAATCGAACCAAGGCTGCACGGCAAGGGCCGATAGGCTGAGAAACCAGGAAACCGGCCAAGTTCATGCCCCGTGAGTAAGTCCTGAAACTGACCGGGGCTTTTCTTTCATTCGATCTTCGGTATTCTGAGTCCGAGGATATTCGGCGGCGTAGCTCAGATGGTTAGAGCGTGGGATTCATAACCCCAAGGTCCCCGGTTCGACCCCGGGCGCCGCTAGTGAGGAGGGAGACGCGGTGATTCCGAAAAGCACAGCCGCACCGCCGACAGCGATCAGTGCGCCGATGGCCGCACGCAACGAGATGCGTTCGCGGTGGGTGATGGCAGTGGCCGGGAGGATGAAAACGGGCGCTAGTGTCAGCAAGGTTTGCGCGACGCCAAGCGGGGCCCTGTCACATGCGATCAGGGAAAGCCAGACGCCGAGGTACGGTCCCACCACCGCGCCGCAAAGTGAAAAGAGCATTCCCACTCGCCAGGCGGATGCATTCGCAGTGTGCCCGGCGCCACTATCGTGCAGCGAAGTTGCGTGACCAGGCGAGGCGATCGCGGCAGTAGAGCGGCGGTGGAACCAAAGCTGGACGGCGAGCGCGGGCAGGATGGTTATCGCGGCGAAAACCATCCGAATGAGCGTCGCGGCCTGCGCATCGACATGATGACCTCCCTCACCGTGTCCCATGCCCATTTTGCTCAGCAGGTAGCCACCGGACTGGCAAAGCGCCGCCAACAAGGCAAGAAGCACGCCCCGGAAGAGCTTTGAGCGCGGGATCGTGGCAGGTCCGTAACGGCGCTCGCCAATGACGCAGAAAATGCCGCCGACGGTCAATGCAAGTCCGAGCCATGCGCCGCCGGGCAGGCGCTCACCAAGAAAGACACGCCCAAAGAAGGCGGCCCAAAGCGGCGAGGTCGTGGTCACGAGCAGGGCAAGGCGCGGTCCGATTTCCACAAAGGCGGCGATGATCGCCTGATCGCCGATGGTGAGGCCCAGGATCCCGGACACACCAAGAAACGCGGCCTGAGTCCAGGGAACATCCGGGATCCAAACTCCCTGCAAGTACCGATGGGTGACCGCGAGCATGACGCAGGCAAAAGAGATGCGCGACGCGTTCACGACGGTCGTGCCGACGCGCTTGCCGGCGGCGGTGAAGAAGAGCGTAGTGATAGTCCAGAGCAGCGACGCCCCCACGCCGGAGATTTGACCGACGTACGCGTGAATCCAACCGAGTTCCATTGGAAGATTATAAGCCTAAGCGGCGAAACGCGAAGCCTACCACCGCACAGAAGGCCAAGGAGAAGCTGAATCGCAAGCAAGAAGGATCAGCTCTCATGGAAAAGCAGAACGCTGCGGGCTGCAATCGGACTCTTGAGCACAGCGCAGTCCGAAGACATCCGGCTGCTTGTCGGTCAAGGCGGGCTCGTTGACCTGGGATTCGTTTCGCTACTCTGTTGGTCGACCAAACCTCTCCCAAGTCGCAACGATGATGATTGCACTGACGAGAAACAAGGCCAGCGTGACCCAGTACCCGAATGGCAAACTGTAGCAAATCCAAGTCGCAGCACCCCAAGTGTGGCCGAGGACAATTGCTATCGAGATTGTCATGGCGGCACGCCGAGGAAGGGTGAAAATGACGAAGCTAAACACGCCAACCCAGGCAACGATTCTGGCTTCAAATGCAAGTGGGTGTTGAAGCAGTAACCAATAGAACCAAGGATTCCCTTCGACCGCTACCGAGTAGTCGCCTTTCCAGTAGTTGGGTGCCTGCCCGAAAAGCGTAATGCCCTGGTCAAGCATGCAAAGGGCAAACGGGGGCACGCATAGCCATATCTTTCGCTTTCTCATGGCGCCGTTAGATCTTGGCGGAGACGACGTCGATCAGGCAGTCGGCTATGTCGCGGAGCACTCCGAGGGGGTGCTGGTCGGCGTTCACCCTGGCGATCAACCTCTTGGGATAGGCGTCGAGTACCGGAGAGGTTTCGCGTTCGTAAACCTCGATGCGATTTTCGATTACGGACCGGTCGGCGTCGTCGGGACGGTTGGATTTCGCGGCCCTGCCGGCCAGGCGGGCGATCAGGGCATCGCGGTCGTCGATCATCAGGTGCACGACACGCCTCACTTCGATCACATCGGCCAACAGGTCCACTTGCCGAACAGTCCGGGGGATGCCGTCCAGAATCAGCGTGTGGTACCCAAGGTCGATCTTTGCCGCGGCGATTCGCTCATCGACGTGGCGGCGAAAGACGCGAACAGTAAGTTCGTCGGGTACGAGCAGCCCTTTGGTCGAATAAGAGAGGAACTCCTTACCGATGTCGGAGGTCTTGTCGAGGCCGCGAAAGATGTCGCCCATTGCAAGGTGCCTCAAGTTCGGCACCTGACCCAGCACGACGCCTTGAGTGCCCTTGCCGGAACCAGGGCCGCCGAACATCAGAATCGCCGGATATCGCTTAGCCTCGGACATGATCGCCTCCCTAAGAAGTTCGGCCGCGGGATCGCGGCCTGTCCCCGGCGCGCCGGGGTTCCGTCATCCATAACCTGCGCGCCGCGCGGGCGCCTTCGTGAACCTATGATTTCGCAAGCGGCAACGCTTGGCAAGGCCCACTTTGAAAAGCTCTCATTATCTATCCACCGGTTGCAACTACTGAGGCCAGAGCTTCCTGCACTACCAGGGCGTGGAACGAGGACAAATCTTCCGGTTCGACTCTGGCATTCTTACGCAACTCGGCCACCAGTTCCACAATCAAACGGTTGTATTCCCGGCGGAAGTAGAGTTCCTTCAGCTCTGGTTGGACGGATTGAAAGTCGGGCTCTACCTCTGGTTGAAGTTCGTCGCAGCGGACAAGGAATAAGTCGTCCGCTGTCTCCACGATGTTGCTGATTTGTCCGGCTTCCAGTTTGTCGAGGGCCTCGACGGCGGGTACGAATCGATCGCGCACGCCTTCTTTGGTAACCCATCCCCATTGTCCACCGTCTTCGGCGTGCAGTCCATGTGAATATTTTCGGGCGACCTCGGCGAAGGCAGCGCCGGCGCGGAGTTCGGATCGGGCCGCTTCGATCTTGCCGCGGGCCTCGGCCTTGGCGGCGTCGGACTGTTCGCGCGTCGGGGCAACGACGTCCTTGGGCATGAATTCGCCAACGCGCACGTCGATGAGAGACATGCTCCGCCGCGCCGGTCTGCGCCAGGCCTCGATGTTGTTTTGAAACGCTTCGTACAATCCCGCGCGCGTCGGCTCGGCGACCTTCGGGCGGACTTCCGCTTCGAGGAAACTGGAAATGATGATCTGCCGTCGAAGCTGTTCACGCACCGCATCGAGCGAGCGCCCCTGCTTTTCGAGCGCCTTTTCGTAGCGCCGTTGCACTCCGCCGTAGTCGGCGGTCACGGTCTTGCGAATGTCGCTGTCCGTGTATTCGTCGATTTTCTTGTTCATTCCCTCGGGCATGCGGAGCTTGGCCCGCTGGTAGAGGAGCGTTTCCGCGATCTTATCGGTAATCAACTGCGCGGAACGGTCCGCGACAAACACGCGAAACTGCTGCGGTGACAATTCCTTGTGCTTGCTTTCCAGCTCCTCGCGGTGTTCGCTCCAAAGATCGGCGGCTTCGACTTTCTCGCCCCCCACCGTCAACCGCGATGCGGCCATGCTCCCATTCAAACCTATGGAAACAGAAGCTGCACGGGACCGCTCGGTCGATGCCTTCGTCCTGTTCGTCGTCGACTTGGAGGACGACTTAACCGGCGCGGCGCAACCCGCAAGGGCAAGACAAGCAGAGAGTGCGAATGCGCCGAATGCGAACGACCGCGTCCATGCGCGCAGTGCTGTTTGCGTATGATTCATTCGATTGCCTCCTTACGCCCTACCCTAAAACCCCCTCACCCTGCCCTCTCGCCCAATGGGGAAGAGGGGTTGCGGGATAGGCTCACGCCTGGGCCCGCCTTGGTCAGCATCCGTCGCAACACCGTCACGAGCGTGGTGGGCTCGAGATACGACGGCGGCAGGCGCAAATGAATCGTCTTCAAATCCGGCATCCGGACAGTTCCAGGCGCGTCGGCGAAAAGCGGCTCGGCCTTGGTCAAAGACTCGACCACGAACACGACGTCCGGAGGCCGGAGGCTGATCGAGGTCACGCCGAACCGCCGGACCAGCACGCGGATCTCCGCCAGTTCCAACAACCGCAGCATCGGGCGCGGAATCGGGCCGAACGCATCAGTCAGGTCGCGTTCGAGTTGGGTCAGGTCCTGCGTCGTCCGACACGAGACGACTCGGCGGTACATCTCAATCCGCGCCCGATCCGAGGCGATATAGTGTCCGGGAATGAGGGCTGCCACGTCAAGGTCCAGGTGAACCGTGGGGGGAGAAGGATCGGGTTCGTTCTTGAGCCGTCGGACGGTCTGCTCCAGCAGGCGGCAGTACATTTCGTAGCCCACTGCGGCAATGTGCCCGCTTTGTTCGCGTCCCAGGAGGTTGCCGGCGCCCCGGATTTCCAGGTCGCGCATGGCGATGCGGAATCCGGCGCCAAGTTCGCTGAACTCCTCGATGGCTTTAAGGCGTTTGGCCGCCTTTCCCATGACAGGTCGGTCCGGCGACAAAAGCAGGTAGCAATAGGCCCGGTGGCTGGAACGTCCGACACGCCCGCGAAGCTGGTGCAGGTCGGCCAGCCCAAAGCGGTCGGCGCGGTTGATGAAAATGGTGTTGACCGTGGGGATGTCGATTCCGCTTTCGATGATCGTGGTGGCCACCAGCACGTCGGCTTCGCGGCGGACGAAGCGGTGCATGACGTCTTCCAGCTCCTCATCCTTCATTTGTCCGTGGCCGTAAATGACCCGGGCTTCGGGGACGATGCGGCGGATCGTGTCGGTCATGGCCGCGATCGAGTGGACGAAATTGTGGATGAAGTAGACCTGCCCGTCGCGGTTCATCTCCCGCAGGATGGCGTCGCGGATGAGGGCTTCGTCGAAGGGACGCACTTGCGTGGCGATCGCCCGGCGGTCGATGGGCGGGGTTTGCAGTGAACTGATGTCGCGGATGCCCACCAGGGACATGTGCAGCGTCCGCGGTATCGGCGTGGCGGTGAGGGTCAGCACGTCCACGGTTTCGCGGGCCAGGCGAAGCTTTTCTTTGTGTTCGACCCCGAAGCGCTGCTCTTCGTCGATGATGACCAGCCCCAGGTTGGCGAAGAGCACGTCCTTGCTGAGCAGGCGGTGCGTGCCGATCACGATGTCAATCTGACCCTTGCGGATTTGCTGAATGATTTCGCGCTGCTCGGCGGCGCTGCGGAACCGCGAAAGGCTGCCGATCGAGAACGGATAGTCGGCCATACGCTCGCGGAAGGTCTCGTAATGTTGCTCGGCCAGCACGGTCGTGGGCACAAGCAAGGCGACCTGTTTGCCGTACTCGACGACCTTGAATGCCGCGCGCATGGCGAGTTCCGTCTTTCCATAGCCCACGTCGCCGCAGACCAGGCGGTCCATGGGCCGCGGAGTCATCAGGTCGTCGCGGATTTCGCTGGCGACGAGGAGCTGATCCTCCGTTTCCTCGTACAAGAAGGCCGCCTCAAACTCCCGCTGCCAATCCGTGTCACCTGGATACTGCGTCCCGGCCGCCTGCGCACGGGCCGCCTGTATCCGCAAAAGCGATTCCGCCAGATCGGAGACGGATTCCGCGACTTTTTCCTTGGTTTTGCTCCAGCGCTTGCCGCCGATCGTGGAGAGTTGCGGCCTGCGTCCGCCAGCCCCGATGTACTTCTGCACGAGATCGATCTGCGAGCAGGGAACATGTACCACCGCGCCGTCGGCGAACTCCAGGGTGAGGAACTCTTTCTGCTGGGCGGACGCGCCTTTCTGCATCTTCCGCAGGCCGCGATAAGCCGCGATGCCGTGCAAGACGTGAACCACATATTCGCCCGGCTTCAGGTCGGTCCAGGAATCGAGGGTGCGGCCGGCC
>Ga0209777_10007674_pt1 | contig 11928 bp, 10 predicted proteins | sample FrelakmetHBP12HB_FD_187147 | JGI IMG/M metagenome (GOLD analysis project Ga0209777, IMG submission 187147) | Freshwater lake sediment microbial communities from the University of Notre Dame, USA, for methane emissions studies -HBP12 HB (SPAdes)... | ecosystem: Environmental > Aquatic >... | reverse complement strand
GTTTTAAAGCAATTCAGTATTTGCTCCCCAATATTTTTAAATACCGGCGCTGCGGCAACTCCACCCCACTTATCAATTTGCGGCTCGTCCAAAATCACCAAAATAGCAACTTGCGGATTATCGGCAGGGAAAAAACCCACAAAAGACGTGCGCACTTTTTCCGATGAATACTCGCCGCGGGCAAAGTCGAATTTTTGAGAAGTTCCTGTCTTACCAGCAACAGTAACATTAATAATACGTGCACTTTTACCCGTACCGTCTGCAGCCTCGACAACCTCCGTAAGCATTTTAGTGAGGCGCTTCGCCACTGCAGGGGAAATAACTTTGTGCGCTACCGTTGGCGTGTACATTTTTATCAGGCGATTAGTGCTATTGGTAAAACCACGCACAATGTAGGGCTTCATTAAAATCCCATCGTTGGCGATAGCCGACATCGCGGTAATCAATTGAATTGCCGTAACTGAAACACCTTGGCCAAAGGCAATAGAAGCAGTATCAATTTTCGCCCAATTTTCCGCCGGTCTTACCAATCCCGAAGATTCGCCGGGCAGGTCTATACCTGTTTTTGCTCCGAAGCCAAAACTATCGATATAATCGTAAAACTTTTCTTTTCCTAGCTTTTGCGCAATTTTTACAGAACCGATATTGCTGGAATATTTTAGTATGTCGCGAACGGTCAGTTGTCCGTGACGCTTTCCGCCTGCTTCATGAATGACATGGTCCGCGATGGTATAGGTTCCATTTTCGCAGAAAAACTGTGCTGATTCTTTAACAACCTTTTCTTCCAGTGCGCCGGCTATTAAAAAAGGTTTAAAGGTTGAACCGGGATCAAACGAATCGGCAATAGCGCGGTTACGCCATTTTTCAGGGGCAAGTCCATCAATGTTATTGGGATTAAACCCCATTTCGTTGGCAAGAGCCAATATCTCACCGGTTCTAGGATCCATGACAATGGCGATCCCCGCTTTGGCACGTTTGGAAAGAATGGCTTCTTTCAGATGAGTTTCGACCAGATATTGAATTCGATTATCAATAGTTAAAACAAGATTTACGCATTCATCTTTCGCCGTTTCACTTTTTTCGACACGTAAAAACAATTTCTTCCCTTTAGCATCGCGCGCCCAGGCCAGCTTTTGCGGTTTTCCTTTTAAGACCTCGTCATATTTATATTCCAATCCCTCCAAGCCGTTGGCATCTGTTCCGACGAAACCTAGCAAATGAGCGGCCAACTGACCATTGGGATAAAAGCGTCGCGGTTCTTTGACCAGAAAAATTCCGTCGATTTCCGCAGTTTCAATATTTGCCGCTTGATCCGGCGAGATTCTTCTGACCAGCCAGCAGAAATTTTTCGGTTCCGATATTTTTTTAAAGACTGTTTGCTTATCCAAATTGAGAATCTGGGCTATTTTAGCGGAAGCCTTAACGGGATCAGTAATTTTGGAAGGATCAGCACAGACGGAATCAGCCATAATCGATACCGCGAGTTTTTCGCCGTTGCGATCATAAATTACACCTCTTTCCGGCTGTAACTGCAACGTGGCAGTATGTTGTTTTTGAGCTAATGTTTTTAGTTTTTGTCCGGATAAAACCTGCAATTGAAAAGCTCGTGATATCAAAGCAATAAATAACACGAGAAAAACCATCAATATGCTGACGATCCTGAATTTTAGCCATTTTTTTGTTTCTATCCCCATATTACTCTCCCGAATTTTTCAAGACAATTACTTGATTGTTTCCAGGGTAGGACATTTGCAATTTATTTCTGGCTACACTTTCAATTCTTTGCGGCGCTTTAAGCATCGCATATTCCAGTTTCAATTTGTTTTGTTCTTCAAGCTTTTGTTGCCTGGCACTTAATTCTGCGGCAACATTATATTCCAACTCCGTCATGTGAATATGCGATCCGACATAAATCAAAGCGACAAACATCAAAACCATAGCAACGACAATAAAATTTGAATACTTCAATACGGAAGAAGTTTTTTTCACTTCGCGGATACGAGGCATCACTTGTGTTCCAACAGCTTGTGCCATTTTAATACCTCTCAGCGACACGCAACTTAGCACTGTGGGCTCGAGGATTAGCTTTGATTTCCTCTGCCGAAGGAGTCAGTGCTTTTCTGGTTATGATCTTAAGCTTCTTTTCTTTTTCGCATACGCAAAGCGGCATATCCCGGGGACAGACACAACCCCCGGCCAAAGCTCTAAATTCATTCTTTACAATACGATCTTCGAGTGAATGGAAGGATATAACACAAAGACGGCCGCCGGATTTTAACGCTTCGGTAGCATCATCAATAGCCGGTTTTATGTTATCCAATTCTTTGTTGACTGCAATTCTTATAGCTTGAAATGTTTTTGTAGCGGGATGATTTTTTTGCCATTTTGATCTCGCAGGCATAGAAGAAACAACCACCGCTGCCAACTGTGCCGTTGTTTCAATGGGCGATAACTGTCTTTTGAGCGATATTGCCTTAGCTATTTTCCGGGCCATCTTTTCTTCCCCGTAAGATTTTATAATTCTTTCCAGTTCACTTTGGGCGAAACTGTTGACAACATCGTAAGCACTCAACTGTAAGCTGCGGTCCATCCGCATATCGAGCAGTGCCTGTTGATTGAAGCTAAAGCCTCTTTCTGACCTATCCAGTTGATGCGAAGAAACGCCGAGATCCAGAAGAACGCCATCAACTTTTTGTATATTCAAGCTTTTTAGTACTTTACCCAAATCGGCAAAATTAGCCTTGGTCAGAATTTTCCGTTTTCCAAACTCCTCTAATTTTTTTTCTGCGGCTTGCAGAGCTTCGTCATCACAGTCAATCCCCACCAAAAACGAATCTGTTTGTTTTAATATTGCGTAAGAATGACCTCCCCCACCGACAGTGCCATCAACATAAATTCCTTTTTTATTAACCAAAAGCGAAGCAATAACTTCTTTGACCATTACCGGCTCGTGATAGAATTCGGCATTCATGGCTTAAATTCCCAGATCAGCCATGAAGTCGCTGAACTTATCAATATTGCCGCCGGTTTTTTTCATTTCATCTTCAAAACGATCTTTCGACCAAATTTCAATTACCTTAATCATGCCCGCTAAAATGATGTCTTTTTCCAACTGCGCATAATCGCGCAGAGCAGATGGAATTAAAACCCGCCCCTGACTATCCAAATTACAATCGATTGCCCCGGACATGAAAAAACGCTGAAACGCTCGCACTTCTTTGCGTAAAATAGACTGATGAGATACTTTTTCCTCAATGATGCGCCATTCATCATACGGAAAAACCATCAAATAGCCGTCCCAATTGGTAATGACCATGCGATTGTCATATTTTTCCGCAAAAACCTCACGGAACTTGGACGGAAAAATGATTCTTCCCTTTTCGTCAATATTATGATGATATTGCCCACGAAAAACTGACACTAAATAACCTCCACAAAAAACCACTTTACTCCACGTGGCCAATATAAAGGCGTAAAATGCCTTTGTCAAGAAAAAAATTTAACTTTTTTTGATTAAAAAACTTAAAATCACTAGGAAAATAGGAGAAACGGAACAGAAACAATCTTGAATTGACAAAATGACAAACTAAAACCGCAAATAAAATATCTAAAATATATTTCTAATTTTTTTAATTACAAAATAATTATAACTTTTGTTCACACTAATAGTTTTAAATTATTATATTACTTTACTATTTTATGGAGCGATAACGATTTATTGCTTGATTGTGCATATCCAAAGAATCTGAGAAAAAGTGCGTGCCGTCTTTCTTCGAAACAAAGTAAAGATATTTTACAGGAGCAGGATGCAGCGCGGCATTTAAAGAAGTCAATCCGGGATTGGCAATAGGACCAGGCGGCAAGCCTTTGATAATGTACGTGTTATAGGGTGAATTTCTTTTTAAATGCTTCCGCAGAACTTGGCCTTCAAAATTATCCAAATCATAAACTGCTGTGGGATCACTTTGTAAGCGCATTTTCTTTTTGAGCCTATTGTGAAATACGGCTGAAATCAGAGGTTTTTCCGCTTCAGCACCCGATTCTTTCCCGACAATAGAGGCAAAGGTAACAAACTGATTAATGTTAAATCCCAGTTCTTCCGCCTTTTTAACCATTTCGGGCGTAACTTTTTTCCAAAACTGACTAACCATTATTTTCATTATTTGGCGCGTGCTCATCGAGCGGTTAAAAATATAAGTATCCGGGAACATATAACCTTCGATAGAATCGGACATAATACCCAAAGATACTAAAAAACTTTCATCCCGAGCCAGCTCAAAAAAAGTTTCATTATCAATCAGCTTATAATACTCCAAACGCGCCGCAATTTCCTTCATAGAAAAATCTTCGGGAATAGTCACCGGATAAGTTTTAATATCTCCATGGATTAATTTGTCAATTACCGTCGCGGGAGTAAGGGAAGTGTTGAATTCATATTCACCGGCGCGGATGTTACGTGTGGCTCTTTTTGCTATCGCCAAGCTATAAAAGAAAAAGCGGCTATTGACCAACCCCGCACCATTAAGAATCTCCGTAACTTTTAGAAAGCTGGAGCCTGTTGGTATATCTACCAAAACAGTTATATTTTTCTTATCAATGGAAGTAACCGAATAACTTATCAGCAAAACACAAAAGAAAATAAAAACTGCGGCAAAAAATAGGATGACATATTTAAGTACACGCCAGGCGATACGGGGCAATTCAAAAAATTTAAATGCAGTAAACTGTTTCTTTTTTATCCCCATTTTTCGTTTACGCTTATCCACCGGATGGAGTGTTTTACGAGGTTTTTTAGAAATATTTTTTTTCTTCAATTCTTTCATTTTTTCCGTGGAATTAATTTTTAAAATTATTTTGTGACGGAATCCAGATAACCCTGGAGAATGAGGCAAGCGGCCAGTTTATCCACCTTATCTTTTCTTTTTTTCCAGCGAATACCGGATTTAATCAGAATTTCTTCGGCTTCTTTGGTGGATAATGTTTCTGGCCATTTAACAACGGGAAGAGAAAAAGTTGTATCCAGCAGAGAGGCAAACCTATTGACTTTTTCGCATTGAATGCCTTCTGAGCCATCAATTCTTACCGGGAAGCCTATTATAATTTTCTCCACTTTATAGTTTTTGATTAGTCTCTCTAGCATCTTCAAATCGTGTCCTTTATTCTTTCTTATTATCGTCGGCAAACCTTGAGCGGTAAGACCCAATTCATCACATATGGCTACGCCAATTCTTTTTTCACCATAATCCAGACCAAGGAATCGCAGATGGCACCTCTTATTTTAGTTTCTAACAATTCTCCGTTGCATTTTCAACAATTAAATCATTGGATGGTTTTTAGTGATTAGTACACTTTTTATTCATCAAAAAAATTGGTATTAAATATAATGTTGTGAAAAAGTGCGGAGTTTGTTATTTCTCCATTTCATACTATCAAATTTAAACAGGCAAAACATGAAGCATTTTGTTCTCGGCACAGCGGGTCACGTTGATCATGGAAAAACAGCGTTAATTAAAGCGCTTACCGGTATTGATACCGACCGCTTGAAAGAGGAAAAGGAACGGGGAATCACTATCGAACTGGGTTTTGCCTCACTTCTCCTCCCTTCCGGGCAAACCCTCGGCATTGTGGATGTTCCCGGCCATGAAAAATTCATCAAAAATATGGTTTCGGGTGCAACGGGTATTGATTTAGTCTTGATGGTCATCGCTGCGGATGAAGGCATCATGCCGCAAACAAAAGAACACCTGCATATCTGTTCGCTTCTGGGAATCACCAAAGGTATTGTTGTCCTGACTAAAATTGATCTTGTGGAAAAAGAGTGGCTGGAATTAGTGAAGTCTGAAATCGGCGATTTTCTTCAAGGTACTTTTCTGGAAGGCGCACCCATTGTGCCCGTCTCCGCCATTAAAGAAAAAGGCTTAGCCGACCTCTTGAAGGCCTTAGAAGCTACTGTAAGTAACATCCCGGAAAAAGCAGATTCCGATATTTTCCGTCTGCCCGTTGATCGCGTGTTTACGATGAAAGGATTCGGTACCGTCGTTACCGGCACTCTGGTTTCCGGCTGTATTAAAATTGGAGAAGAAGTTCAAATTCTTCCTGAAGAAATTACCGCTCGCATCAGGGGCATCCAAGTGCATAATCGACCTGTAGAAGAATCATCGGCCGGGCAACGCACAGCCGTTAATCTTCAGGGAATTGAAAAATCTACTATTAAACGCGGCGATATTCTTGCGCGCCCGGAAACTATCCAGCCGTCTCAGCGCCTGGATGTTTTCGTCGAATTCCTTTCCGCCAATACCAAAAATCTAAAAAGCAGGACTCTCGTCCGCCTGCACACCGGCACAAGTGAAATTATTGCCCGCGTAATCCTCTTGGAGAAAGATGAACTTGCCCCCGGTCAAAAGGCCTTTGCTCAACTGGTTTTAACCAATAAAGATGTTGTCGTAGCCGGTGATCGTTTCGTTCTGCGCAGCTACTCGCCGATTACAACTATTGGCGGCGGACAAATAATCGATCCTCTGCCGGCAAAACATAAAAGATACAACTCTAAAGTCCTTGATGAGTTGAATACATTACAAAATGGGACACTGCCGGAGAAAATTTCTATGATTCTTGAACGGGCTGGCTTTACAGGCATCAATTTAAGCGGACTGGTCTTTCGCCTGGGTATCAACGCCAAGAAAATCAGGGAAGCGCTGGAAAATTTGTTTTCCAGCAAAAAAGCGTTTCTTCTGGATAGTGACTATATAACTGTTATTTCCGCCTACTTTGCCCACCAACTCGAAGAACTTATTGGCAAAAATCTTGCCGCGTATCACAAGAAAAATCCTCTACAGGAAGGCATATCCAAAGAAGAGCTCAAAGCATCGCTGGGACACATCATCTCACCAAAACTGTTTAATATGGCCATGAGCTCGCTGAATAAAAAAGGAACAATAGTCAGCGATAAAAATAATGTTCGACTATCGGGGCATAGGGTACAATTGGCAGGCGAACTTGACTCTTTGCTCCAGGCCATCGGCACGATTTATAATGAAGCTGGTCTTGCCCCACCTTCCCTCACTGATGTAGTGGGCAAATTTAAAGACCAGAAAGCAAAAGTACAAAGCATTATCAATTTAATGCTTAAAGACGGCAATCTAATCAAAATAAATGAAGAATTATGCTTTGCCCGCGAAGCCTTGGAGAAACTGCGCAGCAATTACAAGGCACTACTCATAAAAGACGGTAAAGCAACTCCGGCCAGTTTTAAAGATCTAACAGGCCTGTCTCGAAAATTTATAATTCCGTTGATGGAATACTTTGACATGAACAGACTTACCGTCAGAGTAGGCGACCACCGCATTTTAAGGGAAAAAGCATGAACAATTTTGACCAATGGAATCTGGGTATACCGGTAATCATTTATCATTCAGCGCCTACAACAAAAGTAATCGCGCTTTTGCAAAAGGCGAATATTACGCTAATCGGTTATGTTCGAGTCGGCAAGATGAACATTTATTCTCAAGAAAGGCGGGTAAAAATTTGAAGACTAAAGAAATTTATCTCAAAGACATCAAGCAAGGGGACAAGGTTGCTTCTTCCTTCCTGGTCGCGGAAAAAAATATGGCCTTCTCCCAAAAAGGTTCTCCTTACTTAACCGTGCGGCTGAAAGACAAAACCGGCGAAATCGAAAGCAAGGTCTGGGATAACGCCGTCGAATTCGATCGCCAGTTTAAGAAAGGCGATATAATTTTTATTGAAGGAAAAGCCGCCAGCTATAAAAACTCCATTCAGATATCAATCGTCAATATTAAAAAAAGTGCGTGGGAAGAAGTCGAGCCATCCGATTATTTACCCGTTGTTAAAGCCGATGTTAACGCCCTGTTCAATGAAATACTGGGCTTCATCGGGAAAATCCAAGACAAGCATTTGCAGGAGTTGCTTAACGCCTTTTTTCAGGACGAAAAAATAGCCGATCTTTTCAAAAGAGCGCCCGCAGCTAAGGGATTTCATCATATATACTTAGGCGGTCTATTGGAGCACACACTATCGGTTGTGCGTCTACTGGAAAAAGTAGCCGAACATTATCCAAACCTCAATAAAGATATGCTTATTGCCGGAGGGATTCTTCATGATATCGGCAAAATATATGAATTTTCCTATAACCAGCTTATTGATTACAGCGACGAAGGAAGATTGATCGGACATATTGTCATGGGCGTGGAAATGCTCGACAAAAAAATAGACGCTATCCCTGATTTTCCCCCGCAATTATCTCTGGAACTGCGCCATATACTTTTAAGCCATCACGGAGAATTTGAGTTCGGCTCTCCCAAACGCCCGAAAACTCTGGAAGCGTTGGTCGTCCATTACATCGATGATCTCGACGCCAAACTTAACGCCTTTGAGACATTCATCGTCGATTCCACCAATGCCGATTCCGATTGGACAGTCTACAACCGTTTTTTTGAAAGGTTCCTTTATAAAGGTAAGACACAGGTTTAAAGTTAGCATCTGGCTTAATTTAAATATTGCTTCCTATAAGCAAGATTTCTCAAGTCTGCCGGTAGACACAACATTTCTTCTGGAAATCAACAGATTTTGTTCCCAAAACGCCTATACCGCTTTTTGACTGAAAATAACTAAAAGAGGTAAACAGTTTTGATTTGGAAGAAATGCCCCTTGGGCAAATTTTCGGTATACACGTCGTAAAGATAAGTGAATGTAACACTAAGCCATGAAAAACGATAATAAACATCGGCGCCCATGGAAAGTGTTTCTCTGGCGCTGCCGCTTACCGTTACTCCGTTTTGCTCTTTATCCTTGCTGATCATCCAGTTGATCGAAGGTCCTAATTTAAATTTGTCCGTTAGATTGTAGCCCAGAAGGCACTGCACGTATAACTCATCTCCCGGCAGGACATTGGTAGTTTCGTTTTTCAACCGGAAGTAATATTTCACGGCGGCATCAATACTGAAATCGCCGAATGATTTGTAAAGAAAAATCATCGGCTTGATATCATACTGATTCGACCCGATATTGGCGGCTTTTGAGGAGTTGTATTCTCCGGTGGGAAATTCCACGAATAGCATCGGCAGAATATCAATCTGTTTAAACGGCAGAAAATAACCGGCGCCAAGATTGATATCGCCCAGACCGGACGAGTTCTGATTCATGGAGTGAATGTCCGTCTCGCCCAAAGGAACAAGAGCTGTCGCGACAAAATCGGATGAATAATAGCACAGACGCAGCAATTCCTGCGCGTTGAAATATCCAAAATCTTTTACGGCGGCATTTCCGTTTTTATCGGTCATTTCGTCGGCGGTATAAACGGAAGTATAGGTGAGAAAATAAGTTCCCTGCGCGCGTGCGCCGTCATAAAAGTTTACAGCTAAGGCAACCTTCGGCATCATAACTAGCAGAGATAATAAAATGGAAGTTAAACGGGGCAAGGAATGCGATAGGGATGTGATATTGTAAACCTCTCATATATATTTTGGGTTACGCTTATACAATAATTTCCGGTAAATGCAAGGAAAAAAGTGGACAAATAGCACTGGCATTTTGTCTATATTGGGGTTAACTTCCGCCAACTCTGTTGGAAGCAGCAAAATGAGGAAATTAGAATTACCAATACCTGTTTTCTTTTTTCTGCAATCTTTGCTGCTTTTAATCCGTAATCAACAACCTTATTAATAATGTTACAAGTTTGTTGATTTGTAGGTTTTTTCAGCAAGCACTTCTTCCTGTACTGTTGATTTTCTTGTTTTCCCAATTCACACAACATTTCAACCGGTAATAATTAAAAAATGGCTGAACTCTAATTTAATATGTGGTACAAGTATATAGGGTAGCTCACTTAGTAAGTTTTGTCGCAATCGGGCTTTCAGTAGGTTTAAAATTACAGATTTCGAAAGGTAGGGTGAAGATTATGGCGATTTTTGAATATGGTGAGTACAAAAACGAATATGAGCCCCCTGATAATTTGGTGGATATTTTTGAACATAGCGCCTCCCAATACGCAAACAATCCGTTAATTGGCGAGAAAGACAGCGCTGGGGTGTTTCAATGGGTGACCTATAGCCAAATCGCAGCCCGTGTGAATAATTTGCGGGCGGGATTATCTGCAATCGGGGTTAAAGCAGGAGATACCGTCGGGATTATAGCGAATAACCGGAAGGAATGGCTCATCGGAGAGATCGCCACCCAGGGCTTAGGCGCCACATATGTACCGATGTATGAAAAGGAATTGGTTTCGATGTGGAAGTACATTGTGAAAGACGCCGAGATTAAGATTTTGTTTGTATCCAAACCTGAAGTGCTGGAAAAAGTAAAAAATTTCCCTGCCGAAATTTCCACACTGAAACAGATCTTTTTGATTGAGGGTACAAGGGAAAACTCCATGGCGGCATTAGAGAAAAAAGGGGCGGAAAAACCCGTACCTTCCGTTAAACCAAAACCCACCGATGTCGCGGTGTTGATCTATACGTCGGGCACCACAGGCGAACCCAAAGGTGTTCTTCTTTCTCATGGCAATCTGGCGGAAAATGTCAAAGCAGGCCTGGCCTGGTTTTTGAATTTAACCGAAAAGAGCCGGTGCATCTCCATGCTTCCTTGGGCGCACTCTTTTGGGATTACCGCCGATTTGCATGCCTTTATGCTGAGGGGAGGTTCCATAGGTATTATGGGATCGGTGGAGACTTTAATTGAAGATTTACCCAAAATCCAACCCACGTTTATGATCACCGTGCCCCGGATCTTTAATAAAGTCTATAACGGCGTTTGGGCCAAAATGAGGGAAGAAGGCGGACTAAAATTAAAGCTCTTTGAAATGGCGCTTGCGGCGGCGAAACTCAAACGGGAAACAGGCAAAGTGAGTTTGAAATACAAAATATTAGATAAAATCGTCTTAAAAAAGATTAGAGCCCGCTTTGGAGGGCGCCTGGATAATGCGGTCACCGGCAGCGCCCCCATGAACGTGGAAATTGCCAAATTCTTTATCGATGTCGGGATCCCAACTTATGATGCCTATGGCTTGAGTGAAACTTCTCCGGCCATTACCATTAACTCTCCTTTGATGGGGAATCGCTTAGGATCGGTTGGAAAACCGATCAATAAAACCAAAGTTGTGATTGATCGCTCGCGAACAGGTGAGACCGGCAATGACGGAGAGATCCTTTGCTTTGGTCCCCAATGCATGATTGGCTACCACAACAAACCGGCAAAAACCAAAGAAGTGATAGTGGAGATGAATGGAATGCGGGGTGTGCGTACCGGGGATCGTGGACGCTTGGATGATGACGGATTTCTATACATCACCGGCCGATTCAAGGAAGAATATAAACTTGCCAACGGTAAATATATCCATCCGGAAACTATTGAACTGGAAATGAAGGTTATGCCCTGGATTTTGAATGCCGTCATCGCCGGCGCGGGACATGAATACAATGTGGGATTAATTGTGCCTGACTTGAAATTATTGGAACACTTTGCTGCCGAACTGAAATTATCAGTCGAACCGAAGGACCTTTTCGATCCTTCCAATCCCGCGGGCCAAGATTTTAAAAACTTGTTAACCGCCGAAGTCCAAAACCATCTCAAAAAAATAGTGGGATCCTATGAAATTCCCCGCAAGTTTGAGTTTATACTGGACGATTTCACCGTTGATAATGGCATGCTCACCCAAACCATGAAACTCAAACGCCAGGTGGTCATGGAAAAATATGGGGACATGTTGGAAAATCTCTACAAAGAAGGCTTAATATTAAATTTTAAGACTTAAATTTGATATTAAGCCAAAAAAACATTGATTTTACTCCTTATGTTTTGGCGCAAAATATCTAACCAAGCACTGCAGGTTAAACATTTCAAACGCAAATCATCAAAATATTTTATTCACCATGATTGTTGCTTTGTAGGTGTAGTCAGTAAGCACTTCTTCCTGTA
>Ga0209777_10007673_pt1 | contig 11929 bp, 10 predicted proteins | sample FrelakmetHBP12HB_FD_187147 | JGI IMG/M metagenome (GOLD analysis project Ga0209777, IMG submission 187147) | Freshwater lake sediment microbial communities from the University of Notre Dame, USA, for methane emissions studies -HBP12 HB (SPAdes)... | ecosystem: Environmental > Aquatic >... | reverse complement strand
GTGCGTCCAGAGTTGCTGAATCGCGGCATGAGACTTTTTCCAGGGCCCGCCATGTACGACTGGTTACAGCAACTCTGGACGCACCTTCTCAAAGACCTTGGTCAGTACTTTGAGCCCCGGCAGTTTTCGCTGCACGTCCAGCGCCTGGTTGCTTCCCTCTGCGTCGTAATCATCGCCCTAATGGTCTTCTGGCTGGTGCGCCGGTTCCTCACCCGCATGGAGGCCCGGGTGGAAAGACTGCGCGGTGCCAGCCAGCGCCGCAGGGTTGAAACCATCACGTCCCTGGTGGCGAGCACCATTAAGTATGCAGTTTTCCTCCTTTCCATCCTTGCCATCCTGGGCATCTGGGGCGCCGTGGAAGCGACCACGCTGGCTTTCGGCAGCGCGGCCGTCGGCGCGGCCATTGGCTTCGGCTCTCAGGGCCTGGTGCAGGATGTGATCACTGGCCTGTCCATCCTGGCCGAGGACCAATTGGCCGTGGGCGACTTCGTGGATGTGGGAGGGAAGGCCGGGGTGGTTGAGGAGATCGGGTTGCGCGTCCTCAAGTTGCGTGACCACCTCGGCGTGCAGCATGTCATCTTCAACCGCAACATCGCCGCCGTCAGCAACTACAGCAGCGGGGCGGTGCAGATCATCGTGGACGTCTGGCTGGAGAAGGCCGAGGACGGCGAAGCCGCCAAGCGCGCGGCCGCGTTGGTCTGCGGCGACATGGTTGCCGAACTGCCGTACTTCCGGGAGGTCCCGACAGTTGAGGGCGTGCGCCAAAGTTCGACCCAGGATGTCTTCCTGCGCCTGCACCTGCGCGTCCTGCCCCCGCAACAGGAGCTGGTCAGCCAGCTCTTTGTGGAGCGTATCAAACGCGCTTTTGCCGCCGAGAAGATTGCCATCCCTGAGGCTAGAGTCCGCGTCCTCGTGGTCAGCGACCTGTTCAACCGCGCCATCAGCAAAGTAAAGTCCGGCGCCCTGCCCGCCGGACCGCAGAAGGTCTACGACGGAGCCGTCTAGATTTTCGATTTTGGATTTTCGATTTTCGACTGAGTGGCCGCCTACGCGCGATTCGAAAATCTAAAATCCCTTCTCCCCGTCGCTCAAGACGATCTCAAGGGAATACAGCAGCGACAGCGCCTCGGGCAATGAGAACTTCGCGCGCGTAAGGACGTTCCGCCCCGAGTCTATACGATAGTTGCGGGCACGGCTCAGGTCCGCTTCGGTCAGATTCGTGTTGCTGAAAAGGCTGTCGGCAAGATCAGTGCCCGAGAAGTCAGCCCGCGAAAGATCGGCCTCGCGGAAATCCACGTCCAGAGCCTGACAGTCTCGAACCTGCAGCGCTTTCAAGCGCAGTCCGTTGAATGAGGAATGGCTAATGACACAGCGGAGGAAAGCAAGCGGTTCCCGAATCCTCCCGGACCAGTTCGCCGCGGACCAGTCCACGCCCACGGTCTTCGAGCCCTCAAAACGAACGCCGGACCAGACGCTGTTGGGCACCCGGGCCAGGCTGAAGTCGCACTGCTGGAAGACGCAGTTGATGAACCGGCAGTTGCGAAGCACTGATTTGGCGAAAGAGCAACGAGTGAACGTGCAGGCTGAGAACACACTTGAGGCAACTTCCACTTCGTCCAGGCGCAATTGCTTAAAGACTTGCTCGTCGTAATGAGTCTCAGAGGCGATGGAAGAACTCAAGTCAGGCCGCTCCTCAAAGCCTGAATCCTAAGCTCCAAATGTCAAGCTCCAAGTTCCAAACAATCGTCAAATTCCAATCTCCAAAGCACGGACGGGACGCCCGTGCGGCGCTACTTTGCTGGCAGACCCCAAACCTCCACTTCGGTGTAGTGGTTCTGGTCGTTGGAGGTGTTTCCTTTACTGTAGCAGCGCACGTAGCGGCCCTTCACGCCCTGGGCGTCTATCAGCTTACCCGTGTACTCGTCCAGGTACTCCATGTCAGTGCCTACGCCCAGGCCGGCCGAGTTTTCCGCATCGTTGTTGAAGACCGTCCGCACATTGGTGGTGAAGTCGGGTTCCTCAGAAACCTGCACCACCACGGCGTGGTAGACCCGCTCCCATTTGTGGAAGTGCCAGAGCATGATGGCATAGATATTGTATTGCCCTTGCAGGTCAATTCGCACCCACTGCAAGCCGGGGCCAAGTTCAAGGAGGCCCTTGTCGTCGTACTCCTTGTTGCCATCCGTGACCATCTTGAGGTCGCCCAAGGTCGGCTCAGGGTCGCTGGTCTTCACGGGCTTGTTCAGGGCGACGTTCTTCACGCCCGCAGGGACCATGAAAGGCTCCGAACCACGTGGCTTCGCCAAGTGGAGCCCCTTAAGGGTAATCGGCCCCTCGCCAAGCGTCGGCCTTGGCAGTAATAGCGGCAACGGCTCAAGCTTGGGCTTCTCCTCTTCTGCCAGCGCCAGACCCGCCAAGGACAGAACCAGGGCGGCCACAAGGCAGAAGCTTCGGGTATCTGGCCTGTTGATCATCGTTCCTCTTTCAGCCAAAGAATCACTGTGCCATCTGCCCAGGTTCACTTGGAGGGGATGCCGTAGACCTCCACCTCGGTGTAGTGGTTCTGATCGTTGGAGGTGTTGCCTTTGCTGTAGCAGCGCACGTAGCGGGCCTTCACACCCTTAGCGTCTATCAGCTTGCCCGTGTACTCGTCCAGGTATTCCAGGTCTGCGCCTACGCCAAGGCCCGCGGAGTTGCTCGCATCGTTGTTGAAGACCGTCCGCACGTTGGTGATGAAGTCAGGATCATCCGCCACCTGCACGACCACGGCGTGGTAGACGCGGGCTTCCTTGTGGAAGTGCCAGAGCATGATGGCGTAGATACTGTACTGCCGTTGCAGGTCAATCTGGACCCATTGCAGGCCGGGGCCAAGTTCGATGTAACTGCCTTCCACGGCCTCCTTGTCCCCGTCAGTCACCTGCTTCAACTCACCCACGGTCGGCTCAGGATCGCTGCTCTTGACCGGCTTGTTTAGTGACACGTTCTCACATCCCGCTGGCACCATGAATGGTTCGTTGACATTGCGCGGCTTCGCCAGGTTGAGCCCTTTCATGGCCTTCGGCGTGCCCTCAAACAGCGGCTTGGGCAAGAGTACTTGGAGGGGTGCATAATTCGTCGCTGGCGTGGACGAGGACGGAAGGACTGCGGGGGCCTGCGTTCCTGAAAACTCCAGACGCGATCCCGGCACGGCAAGAGCAGTATCTGCCTTGGAGCCCTTTTCTGGCATCCGGTAGGCGCTCTTCGGCTCACTCCTTCCGTGCGAAAGAATGAGCGCGACGATCACCATGATTGCGGCTGCCGCCGCAAGACTCCAGCCGACGATGCGCCCGAAACCTGCCCGTTCGCCTGCATGCACATTCACAGTAGACTCCACCATGTCTGACTTCTCCTTTCGTTTGGCCGAGTGCTTTTGAGCAGCGGTTCTTAGCCGGATCGCGAATTCCTCGCTTGGTCTTTCCGGCCGGTACGCCGTGTTCAACAAGCGCTCCAGATTGCGCTCGGATACGGTTTCGCCGCCTTGCTCGGCACTCTCGGGCATCTTGTCGGCAGTCATGTCTTGCGCCTCATCAGCAACCTGTGGTCTGCGCATCCAAATTCCGCGCAATCGTCAAGAATGCGGCGCGGAATGCTCCGCGCGCGCGGGATAGCAGAGACTCGGCGGCTTTCTCCGACAAGCTCTGCATTTGTGCCATCTCGCGCACGCTCTTGCCGCGGATGTACTTGTGTTCGAGTGCCTCGCGGTAGTGCGGCGGGAGCTGCGACATCGTGGCGTTGACCAACAGCCGCGTCTCTTCGCGGTCCAGAACGTCACGCGAGAACGCCTCGTTGTCCAGCCGCGCGTAAGCCGCCAGCATTTCGCCGTCCACACGCGCCCACATTGCCTCCAGTGAGACGGTGTTTTTCTCTCGTGCCAGGACCCGGTGGATTTCGTTGCGCGCCAAGCCGGTCAGCCAACGGAGGATGTCACCGTTGGCGCGCTGCGGGTCATATTCCGCCAGCCGGTCAAGGGCGCGCAGGACGGTCTCCTGGACCACTTCCTCACACAGTTCACGCCGGTTGCCCACGCGGTACAGGCAGAACGGGTACAGTTCCTGCAGCGCAACGTCCGTCAGGTTCCGGATTGCATCCGCATCGCCAGCCAGAGCCTGCTCACGCCAGTGGCAGTCAAAGCTCGTTTGCAGGCCGTGCCCTCCCCGACCTGGGACCCATTCCTTGGACACCTGCCCTAGCCAGTACCTCACCCATTATCAGATGTATGTGCAGACGCAAAATCCTTCGCGGAAGATTGCAGCCGGAATCAGAACGAGTACGCTCCTGTCCACTGAGGAACGCAAGGAGGGACGCATGTTGCAGTTGCAGAGAGCCGGTGACAAGCCCGTACTGGAGCCGCGCAAACACGTCTCGTGGGAGAAGGACACGGTCTTCAACGCCGCGGCGATCTACGACAGGAGGTTGTTTCATCTGTTGTACCGCGCGGTCGCGCACAACCCCGGAGACCGCAACCGTTCCTGGATCGGCCACGCCTGGAGCAAGGATGGCATGCACTTCGAGCGGCATGACGAGCCGGTGCTCTCGCCAAACGTCGTCCCAGAAGAGAGGCAGGGCGTCGAAGACCCGCGCGTGGTCAAAATCGGCTCCACCTTCTACATGTGTTACACGGCGTATGATCTGAGACGAACCCAGGTTGCCCTGGCCACCTCCAAAGACCTGATCCACTGGGAACGCCAGGGCATCATCATCAGCGACATGCTCTTCGGCAACAACAAAGACGCCTCGCTGTTCCCGGGAAAGATTGACGGCCGCTATTGTCTGATGCACAGGCCGGCGCCGGACATTTACCTGAGCTTCTCTGAGGACCTGCGGAGCTGGACGGATCACGTCTGCATCATGAAGCCGCAGTTCGAGTGGGAGGCGGCGAAGATCGGCGGGGGAGCCCAGCCGATCAAGACGAGCCAAGGCTGGGTGCTCGTCTACCACGGCGTGGACAGGAAGAGCATCTACAGACTGGGGATTGCGCTGTTGGATTTGGTCAACCCGGCAAAGGTGCTCAAGCGCCAGCCGGAGTTCATTTTACAGCCGGAGGTAGGCTGGGAAGTCGCGGGCGACGTCAAGAACGTGGTCTTCACCTGTGGCGCGGTGCTGCGGAAGAAGGAGCTGTGGGTCTACTACGGCGGCGCCGATTCCGTGATCGGTTTGGCCAAGGGCAACCTGGACGACTTCCTGGACTGAAACATAAACCGCAGATGGGAAGTACAAAGTAAAAAGGCAAAAGTAAAAAGTGGATAGGGGACTGCCGTTGCTTTCCCTTTTTACTCTTTCCTTTTGACTTCTAATCCGCGTTCATCTGCGATTCCAAGCAGCTCCGCCGCGAACTGGCGGACCACCAGGCGCTGCGCCAGCCGGCGATTCGCATGAGGCCGTTTCTCCAGGATGAGGGCCTGTCCTTGCTCCGGGGTGAGGCCCTTGGCGACCAGATAGCAGAGCACAATTGTCGCGCTGCGCCCGCGGCCGGCCTTGCAGTGCACGTAGACTTTCCTTCCGGCGGCTGTCTGGCGCTGGATGAAGGCCACGCCCTCGCGTACTTCATCCAGAGACGGCGCAGTGAAATCCGGGATCGGCAGATAGAGTTCCTCGATGCCCGCGGCGCGGTATTCCTCGACAGGACCGCGCCATTCCTGGCAGGTGTTCACCACCGCGCGAACGCCGGCTCGCTTCAACTCAGGCCAGTAGCGGCGGAGGGGGAGCGCGCCCAGCAATACAACCTCATCAATCCAGTCAAACCAGTGCCGCTGCCGGCAGAGACGGCTCAGCAGCATGTTCCACCAGAGGGTTACATAGAAGACGAAGTGTGCCAGGAGACGTTTCACTCGTCACTCGCCACCCGCGTTCGGCTCGGGCAAATCACCGGCCGGGTCAATGACCCTGCCCTCGGCGCGTTTGAGTGGGCCGATGGGCTTGCCGCTCACGGGGCCATGGGCCGCCCCTGGCCCTGACGTGAACACGACGCCGTCGGAGCTCGCCGCCACGGAAACCGCGCCTTTGCGCGCCGCTTCCCCAATTGCCATGAACACCCACTTGTGGAAACCCCGGCGCGCCCTGCGGACCAAGAGCAGCAAACCGAGCAACGTTGTCAGCGGCCCCGGGTACCAGAAGAGCAGCCTGGCCACCATCAACATCACCCGTTCCCCTAAACCCACGCCGGCCTCGTCGGCTCCGGCAGCCTTGCGCTCCAACCGCGACACGGCGGCGGAGATGAGCACGCCCCCGCCTATAGGCGGGAGCAGAAGCAGCGCCAGCAAAGCCAAGCCGCCGTATAGCCGGTAGATCAGATACGCAAGCACAGGGTCAACCAGGGCAAGCATTACGCCCAGCAACAGCAGCTTCTTCACGTCTTCATTCTGCTTTCCGGGCACGAATATGCAAACTCGCCTGCCAGCTTTTCATTGCAAAACGGCGCCTCTCGCCAATAATAAGGGAGCCGGCACGGATACAAGGAGGGAAGGGGCCCATGATCCGACTCACCTACTACGGTCACTCTGCGATTGGGCTGTCCGACTCCAAGTACACGGTCTTGATTGACCCGTTCATCACTGGCAATCCACTTGCGCCGATCAAGGCCGCCGACATCCAGGCCTGCGATTTCATTCTGGTCACGCATGGACATTCCGACCATCTGGGTGACACCATTCCTCTGGCCAAGCGGCACAAGAGCACCGTGGTGGCCACTTGGGAACTGGCTCAGTACCTGGAGGCGGAAGGCGTGAAAGCGCATCCAATGTCGGTAGGCGGCAGTTACCAGTTCCCCTTTGGCCGGGTCAAGATGACGCCGGCGTTCCACGGCTGCGGCGGGCCAACGGAGGCGCAAGGCCCTGGCGTTCCGGCCAACACGCCTGTCGGATACCTGATCAACTTCGGCAAGCGGGTCATCTACCACGCGGGTGACACGGCGCTCTTCTCGGACATGAAACTGCTCGGCGACAGAACGCCCATCAACATCGCCTGCCTGCCCATCGGCGACAACTACACCATGGGCGTGGAGGACGCCGCGCGGGCCAATGAGTTCCTGAATGCGGAGCGCTGCATTCCCATTCACTACAACACCTGGGACTTGATCCAGGTTGACGTGACCGCTTTTGCGTACAAGATCGAGAAGCAGGGTAAGAAGTGCACCATCCTCAAACCCGGCGAGTTCGCCGAGTTTTAGACTGGGTGGGTGGTGGATAGTGGGCAGTGGGTAGTGGTTAGCAGTCGAGATGGCAAGGGGCTTGGATTGCAGGCTTGGGGATCAAAGGCCACTAACCACTAACCACTTGCCACTAACCGCTGAAAAAAAGGAGAGGAATCATGGGACCCGTATCACCTTTCATCATTGCCGACGAAATGACAGGCACAGTCTTGCTCCTCCTGATCATTGGCGGACTTCTGCTGCTGGTCGTGGCCGGCTTCATCTTCAAATTCGGCAGTCTGTGGATTCAGGCGCAGTTGTGCAACGCCCCGATCGGGCCTTTCAACCTCGTGGGCATGAGCCTCAGGCACGTGGACCCCTCCATGATCACGCTGGCCCGCATCATGTCGAAGAAAGCCGGACTGGACATCAGCTCGGACCGTCTGGAGGCGCACGCGCTGGCCGGCGGGCACGTCATTCCGGTGGTCCAGGCGCTGATCGCGGCCAGCAAGGCGAACATCACGCTCTCTTTCGACCGTGCGTGCGCCATTGACCTAGCCGGGCGCGACATTCGGGAGGCCGTGCACACCTCCGTCAACCCCAAGGTCATTGACTGCCCCAACCCCGCCAAGGGACGCCAGACGGTTGACGGCGTGGCGCAGAATGGCATCCAGTTGTGCGTGAAGGCCAGGGTGACGGTGCGCACGAACATTGACCGCCTGGTAGGCGGCGCAACGGAAGAGACCATCATCGCGCGCGTGGGCCAGGGCATCGTCACCGCGATCGGTTCAACCGAGACCCACGACAAGGTGCTGGAGACCCCCGACCGCATCTCCAAGACTGTGCTGGACAAGGGCCTGGATGCGCAAACCGCTTTCGAGATCGTCTCCATTGACATCGCCGAAGTGGACGTGGGCAGGAACATCGGCGCTGAGTTGCGCGCCAACCAGGCCGAGGCGGACATGCGCATGGCGCGGGCCGAAGCGGAGAAGCGCGCCGCCATGGCCCGGGCGCTGGAACAGGAAATGAAAGCGGCCGTCGTGGAAAACCGCGCCAAGGTGACGCTGGCCGAGGCGGAAGTGCCCAAGGCCTTGGCCGAGGCGCTCAGAAGCGGCCACATGGGAGTGATGGACTACTACAACATGCGCAACGTCCTGGCCGACACGCACATGCGGGAACAGATTGGCGGCGGCAAAGCGGGAAATGTGTGAACGGAATTCAAAATGCAAAATGCAGAATGCAAAATGAACAGCCGGAAGAACCGCGCACCTTTGCATTTTGAATTTTGCATTTTGAATTGGGAATGAATGGACATCTTGATCCAACTCCTCGTCTGGCTGTTCCGCACACTTTTTGGCGAGGTGGAACAACCCCCTGACACGACGCCCGGCCAGCGTCCGGTGCCGCCCTCTCTCTCCCATCCTAGACGGGGACCTTATATGTACGGCGATGAGCCGCCCGGCCAAGCCAGGACGCTGGAGCAGATTCTGGAAGAGGTCCGCCAGGCGGCCGCGCAGAAAAGGGGCCAGGCGGCCGCGCCTCCGCCGCCACAGCCAAGTCGCACTACATCCACCAGTTTCTCCGTTACCGGAGGTTTTTCAGAGACCGCCGCCCCTGTGCAGCCCCAGCCAAGGGCGACCTCTCTTCCTGTTCCCGGCCGAACCCCGCCACGCCGTGCGTCCCCGGTTGCGCGGCGCGCCGGCGGAGTCCCCGCGCCCGCGGTTGCCCGCGAAGTGGAACCGGAGGCGGCAAGAACTGCCCCTGAGGAATTGGTCTCACTGAATGTGGCGCCGCCGTCCCTTGACGGTTCGCCGGCGGTTCAGCCGCCAGGGCCTGAGCCGATGTCGCTGACGGGCGCCCAGACCGGTGCAGAACCATTGGCCGCCATTGCCGAAGTCGTGTCGCCGGCCGAGGCGGCTGCCGAGCTTGCCAAGCGTGCGGCGGCTACCACCATAGACCTTCCCTCCGGCATCACGGGCCTCCTGAACGCGATCCTTCAGGCTACACCCGAGCAAAGAAGGGACGTCGCGCGCCAAGCCATTGTACTACGCGAGGTCTTTGGCCCGCCGCGCTGCCGGCGGCCACACAGGGCGGGGTACAGGGAGTTCTGATAGGTTCCAGGTTTCAGGTTTCAAGTCTCAAGTTTCAAGTTTCAGGTTACAAGTTTCAGGTTTCAGGTTGCGGGCAGCCACCTGGAGAGCCGGAAGCCCTAGGTTCATCAGTCTTTGTCTGTGTGTGCCTTGCGCCAGGTACCTTCGGGCGGATAGCCTTGCGGGGAGCAGTCGGGGGTCATATACTCTTCTTGTCAGCGAAGTGCATACCAGCGTTTTGGCGGGCCTATGGGCGACGAAGACACATTACACCCCGGAGCGGAGCAACTGCGGCGGCCTGAGGGTGTGCCTCTTGCGGCGGCCCCGCTTGCAGCACCTGTCCCCGCCGGCTCTCCCAGCAGTGCGGCCCGCCCGAAGATCGCTGGCTACGAAATCCTCGGAGAACTCGGCCGCGGCGGCATGGGCGTCGTCTACAAGGCGCGGCACATCGGTCTCAACCGCATCGTCGCGCTAAAGATGATTCTGTCGGCGGAACACGCCGGGCGGCAGGCCGTGGCCCGTTTCCGCGTTGAAGCAGAAGCAGTCGCGCAGCTCAGGCACCCCAACATCGTCCAGGTCTACGACATCGGCGAGCAGGACGGACGACCGTACTTCTCGATGGAGTTTGTCGAGGGCGGCAGCCTGGCCAAGCGCATTGACGGCCAGCCCCAGCCGCCTAGCTGGTGCGCTGCAGTCTGCGCGAAGCTCGCCTTGGCCATGCACTCGGCCCACTCGCAAGGCATCGTGCACCGCGACCTGAAGCCCGCCAACGTGCTTCTCTCGACCCCTCTCGTCCCAGCGGGGAGAAGGGCAGGGGTGAGGGGACCAATCACCCGAATACTATCACTTGATGACCCGATGGCCCCAGGTCTTGAGCCCAAGATCATGGACTTCGGCATGGCCAAGCGGCTGGAAGGCGGCACGCCGCTGACGCACAGCGGCGCTATGATGGGCACGCCGCAGTACATGGCGCCGGAACAGGCGTCAGGCGAAACCAAGCGCGTCGGCCCGCCGGCGGACGTGTACGCCCTGGGCGCGATCCTGTACACCATGCTGACGGGCAAGCCGCCGTTTTCCGCCGGCACGGCCATGGAGGTGCTGAGAAAGGTGCTCGGCGAGGAACCGACGCCGCCTACCATGCTGCACAAGCGGATTCCGCCGGACCTGGAGACCATCTGCCTCAAATGCCTTCAGAAGGAGCCTGCGAAGCGCTACCCCAACGCCAACGAACTGGCTGCCGACCTGAGGCGATTCCTGAACCACGAGCCGATTGTGGCCCGGCCCGCTGGGCTGTGGGAGCGCGCCGCCAAGTGGGCCAAACGGCGGCCGGCGGCGGCGGCGCTGATTGGCGTGAGCGCGCTGGCGCTGCTGGCGCTGGCCGGTGGCGGGCTGTGGTACAACGCACAGTTGGTCGCTGAAAGGAACAAGGCGGTGGCGGAAGCCCAGCGGGCGGGGGCGTTGGAGCAGAAACAGCGGTTGGAGGCCGAGCGGGCGCGCGGGGCGGAAGCACAGGCCACCCGGCGTCTGGCCGACAGCCTGGTCCTGCAAGCCGATGCGCTTTGCCAGGCCGGGCGTCCACGGGAAAGCCTGGACCTGTACAACGAGGCAAGGGGTGCCCTTACCAGTCTCGGTGAGCCGACGCTCGCCGTCGAGACAGGCCTCTTTGAGCTATGCAGCGCCTACCCCGCGCCCCTCAACACCTTCAGCGGCCACACCAACTTCGTATCAAGCGTCGCGTTCTCGCCCGACGGGAAACTGGCGCTCTCTGGAAGCGATGACAATACGCTGAAGCTCTGGAACCTAGCGATGGGGCGCGAACTGCGGACGTTCAGCGGCCACAGCGGCACGGTACTGGGGGTCGCTTTCTCGCCGGACGGGAAGCTGGCCCTCTCGGGAAGCTATGACAAGACGCTGAAGCTCTGGGACGTGGCGAGGGGGCGCGAGCTGCGGACATTCAGCGGCCACACCAACACCGTAACGAGCGTCGCCTTCTCGCCCGAGGGGAAACTGGCGATCTCGGGGAGTTATGACAGTACGCTGAAGCTCTGGGAAGTGGCGACGGGACACGAGTTGCGGACATTGAGCGGCCACACCCACTTCATAACGAGCGTCGCGTTCTCGCCCGACGGGAAGCTGGCGCTTTCGGCAAGCAATGACAAGAGGCTGAGGCTCTGGGACGTGACGACGGGGCGCGAGTTGCAGACCTTCAATGGCCACACCCACTTCGTAACGAGCGTCGCATTCTCGCCTGATGGGAAATTGGCGCTCTCGGGAAGCCAGGACTGTACGGTGAAGCTCTGGGACATGGCGACGGGACGCGAGTTGCGGACCTTCAGCGGGCATAACTCCTACGTACAAAGCGTTGCCTTCTCGCCCGACGGGAAGCTGGTGCTCTCGGGAAGCTGGGATAAGACGCTGAAGCTCTGGGACGTGGCCACGGGGCGCGAGCTGCGCACATTCAGCGGCCACATCGGCCCCGTATCGAGCGTCGCGTTCTCGCCCGACGGGAACTTGGCGCTCTCGGGCGGGGAGAAGACCCTGGAACTGTGGGACATGGCGGCGGGGCGCGAGCTGCGGACATTCAGCAGCCACACCGACGGGGTGTTGAGTGTAGCCCTCTCGCCCGACGGGAAGCTGGCGCTCTCGGGAAGCAGGGCCCTGTTGCCGAGAGATC
>Ga0209777_10007672_pt1 | contig 11930 bp, 47 predicted proteins | sample FrelakmetHBP12HB_FD_187147 | JGI IMG/M metagenome (GOLD analysis project Ga0209777, IMG submission 187147) | Freshwater lake sediment microbial communities from the University of Notre Dame, USA, for methane emissions studies -HBP12 HB (SPAdes)... | ecosystem: Environmental > Aquatic >... | reverse complement strand
CACCACGCAAGGATTCTATAATATGTCTAATTAAACCCTCACCAGAACCAATACAAACTTTCGTACCATTTGGTAAGGTGCTATCCTTTTTAATTTGTTTGAATACAACATCCAGCACCCTCTCCCCCTCCTTCTTTGCTACCTGTGCGTTGTGCGCTTTTCGATCACTATCAATCAAGTCTATCGCCTGTATAATTATCTCTCTTGCACGATCTGACATTGGATCTAGATTATTCATCTCCTCATGAAAACGTTTTGCATCTTCTCCATGTAAGATACCAAACTCATCCATTGTGCGTTCCCTCTCCTTCTTCAATTCATCAGAAAATTTCTTCCGTTCGGCTTCCTGACCATGAACGTATGCCATCAGAAGTGGATCTTCATCTTTCCATTTCCCAATCTCTTTATGAAACCACTCTTTAAGATATTCTTCAGAAAGAGGGGAGAAGGGAATTTCATCAAGTGCTTTAAGATGTGCCTCATACTCATCTCCCCAATCGTGAAAATTTGTAACTGCTTTCAATTGATCCTCGTTGATTATGTAATCAGTCATAATTCGCTCCTTTAATATGAAAGACTCCTTGGATTATCTCCTGCATACGTACCGTCCTTCAACTTCAATTTGGAACGACCAACATCATGCGCCAAGTCATGTAATGCAGATAATTTATATTCCGGAAGTGCACTACTACTTTCAATTTTGTAAAACCGGTCGAGAAATTTTAAAACTTTATCATTGTCCTTAGCATACGATTTCTCGTTAATAAAATAAAGATATTCTAAATACTGTTTTAGAATTAATTTAATGAATGCCTCTTTATTATTGAGGCATTCTCCCATCATATCAAAATAACTACTCATGATTCACTCCGTAGGGATTCTCGCATTATTCTCATTCTATCCTGCATGTCAGGTAGATTCCAAACCCCATATGAGATGTCCAACAATTCTACAAGCACCCTCCCCCTCTCCTCTTTACGAGTTTCTTCTAACAATTTCCACAATGGTTTTATTTCAAGTGTGTTTTTATCACGCAATTTATCCATCCATTTTATAATTTGTGCTACTACTTTTTCACCAGATAAGTTTTTCAATTCATTTATTTGACCTCTCTTAATTTTTACTCGTAACTGTCTATCAAATTCTTGTAGTATACCTCCCATTCGTTTATCTCGTTTTACATTTTCTTTATATGCATCTCTACATTCATTACACGTTTTATATCTATTACATGCGCAATTCATTCTTTATCACATCCAGCATCATATTCATTATTCAAAAATTCATTGTTTAAACATTCATGACATTTTCCCCTATCATCTAAAACCCTCTCACATTCACTACAAACCCCTCTTTTAATAACATCGATCATTTCATCATATGCATTAGTCATACCTATAAAATAATCTCCTTGATTTCGACTATATTTAAATTTATAATCTTCTAATATTTCCATGATTGATTCACTCGTATTATTCTGCATTTTCAAAACACCTCATCCACCCCAATTATATCTACAATTTCACCATCAACTTTATACATACCATCATTATTAATTCCAAAACTAACATCCTCTACATACATACTATAACCCAAATAAATAATACCATTACATCCATCATATAATCTTAAATCAAAAATCCTTCCGTATATTGAATGAATTCTTTTATAAACATGCATCATCCACGTATCGCCTTCACATACGCTTTTTGATCTTTGAGATTTACAACCATCTGATTATACATCATCATTTCGTGCATTACAATACCCACAGCAAAAAATAAAGCTGAGAACACTATTACTCCACCAAAGATCATCATTACAATCGAACCATTCGATAAAAATAAAACCATACATCCAATTATAAAAACTAAATTAAATCCTACTGCAAATAATTTTGGCATATTTTCTGGTGATGACCAAAGTTTTTTAGATTCTTCACTCCTTATTCTTTCTCCGCGCATTTCTTTACCATCGGGAGTTTCAGCAATTAATTTACCAAACATAACCATACCAGCACACAAAATTTCCATGAGTATTACCAATATACCAATTCCAGCTACAATGAGAATTATTGATACCATTTTATTCGACCTCACAAACTCCCATGAACAAAACCATCCAAACTATAAACCCACCATAGAATAACATCATCGATATTTTTTAATTCTGGATGTTTTTTCATTACATCATTAATTTCTTTCATACTATCTTCTGATATTTCTACTAATACCATATTATTTCCTCGAAATATTTCTTAATACATCCATTGGCTTTGCACCCATTTCACTTATCTGTGGAGATAATTCACAATGTATACATTTCCCATCAACGATATATTCATCACAAAATTCACCAAGCTGCTCCTGCGTAACCGTTAATCCAGTCCACTGACAAAATACTAATACTTCATCCATAATTATTCTCCATTTATTTTAATCCAGTTACCTTCAAAAAACATCCTAAACAACAAAAATCCGCTTGCTGTGGAATAATATAATTTTCAAATTGCATAATTTCACTCATACATATCGCATCACCATCATAAATATCTCCAGACATATATGATGTTAATTGTATCCACCCCTCCTCTTTATCATCTTTGGGGGTCTGGCTGCTACAATCAGGATTATCGCATTGAATTACAACTATACTTGTCATTTCAAAACACTCTCCTTTTTTTCTTAATCCACTCTCTAAAAAATTTCATCCACACAACTTCCTCGAATTTGTCAATACAATCATTACTAAATTCCGATCCATAATGACAACCGGGATTCATTTTTCTACAATCAATTGTATATTTAGTAATAAAAACCATTGTTTTTCTATCGGCAATAATATTACCAATAATTGCACATGAATGACATAAATCTACCATTAATTTACCGTCGTATTGCATGACGAGATCATCTTTACCACCACAAATCATACATTTAGTTTTATGTGTTCCTGTTAGCATATTTCATCAACCCCTTTAATAACCAAAGATCCATTTTTATCAACATCATATTCATCTGGTGATATCTCTGTGCACATTTTCAAACCACAAAACCCAATTTCAAAAAAAAACCAATGATTTTCAATATAAACCGTACGATCATATATACGCGCAGATATATACATAGTATCAATTTCTCCCTTTATATTTCGAAAATTAATATAAGATATCATAATTAATCCACCAAATAATCAATCCATATAATTATCTATACCAATTATTTTATACTGTCGTGTCGAGATACCGGTCATAGCACTTCCCGGAATGAAACCTTTCTTACCAATCCAACAAACAAGTCTATCATATTCTTCTTTAATAAAAATATGGTTTTTGTGATCTCTACTTTCAGATATTACAAAATGGTTACTATCATATACTAAATATCGTGATATTGTCATATTTCATCCACTCCAATTATTTTATATTTACATATTGAAAGCTCAGTCATACCCAATCCCGGAATTAGACCCCTATATCCAACCCACCCTATCATTTCATCATTATCAACTTTAATAAAAACATGCCCTTTATGATCACGACTATTATGTATTGAAAAATTACTATCACCATATTTAAAGTATAACGGCCTCAGACTCATCATATTTCATCCACTCCAACAATTCTCAATTTTTCATTCTTGTCCAAATCCATTACACCACCATCTTCCGGACCAATAATGTGATGAAATGTATATTTTTTATTATCACCGAGATATATCCAAAATAACTTTATATCCATATAACTAATTATTAATGTATTATTACGATAAGAATTATATAATACAAAATCACCCACACTAATATCCAATTTCATCCACTCCACTAATAATTAATTTACCATCTTTAATTTCTCTCGAACTATTATTAGAATGTTCCCATAAATGCAATCCTTCACACGGTGAAATCGATATTAAATTTATACCATCGTGTGATATACGCACCCATTCTCTCGCAAAGATTTTAATTTTCCAATCTAATATCATATTTCATCAACGCCATCAATTATCAAATTATTGTTCACATCCAATTCCAAAATATTAGAATTATCCCCACCACTAATTTGCATCATAACATATTGATTATTATTAAGTACTTTTAAACGAAATAAAATTATATCTCTATAATTAAATTCAATACCATTTGATAATTCCATAGAGATCATGCAAAATCAACACCATCAATCATTACATCACTATAATCATCTATCCCAATATGTAATTTATCCGCTTTATAACCCGATATCTTCGAATTTAATCCATTATAACTTATATTCAGTATTACAAAAGATTGCCGATATTTTCTCCAACTATCTGCGTTAATTATATTATATGCATTTATATTCACACAAGCATCGTAATATCGAAAATCTAATGCAAACTCTGATATACCTTCGTATGTTGATACTTTCTTATGGCGATTACCTCTCATAATTCATCCACCCCAGTAATTATTAATTTGCGACGAGAGAAATTATCCAATTGCGTATCTATACATTTAGGATATCTACCCTCATCATACCATACATATATCTGAGATGGGTGTCTATCAAATGTTAATATACACTGACCACCCCCATTATTACGATAACACCCTAAATCAATACGATTAGTTCTTATCCCCATCATTTTAAAATATATATCCCCACAAATTATATTATCGGTCATACCCATACTCCTATGATTTTAATAGAGAACATAAGTCATCCACCCCCATAATATTACATCTTTCTGTAATAAATGGCTCGTTAGGAACTATATATAATCCATCATCACGTATATCAAAAAACCATTTTCTTATAACAGCATCATCATCATCATCATAAGTAACTATCGATACATTATGATCAAATACAACCATCTTTATACCAGTTTCAAGTGTGAATAATAATGGTTTCATAATTCATCCACCCCGGTAATTTGTGGTTTTCGATGATTTGATTCATCCAATCGAGTATCTACACACATAGGATAATCCCCTTCATCCCACCATATATATAACTGATGTGTTCCACTCGAATTACGCTCAATCGTAAACATATTCTGTCCATATCCATCAATACGACAACAACATTTAATATAATTGAGTTTTGCGTGATTACCACTACCCCAATCAAAATAAATATCATTACAAATTATCTTAGTCATAACTCATCCACTCCTATAATTTTAAGAGCACCCGATTCATTCAAATCATATATTATTTCTTCTCCCAGAATATAGCAAATACCACTCCATATAAGTAATCCATTATTTATAATATCAAAAAATATTAATTTATCATTACAAAAAAGTATTTTATCTTCGGGACCATGAAATATATATAAACCTTCCGACCCATCACTTAATAATAATTTTTTCATAACCCATCTACTCCAGTTATTTTAAGCTGACCGCGACTATTAACCTCATAATACTTTGGTAAACCTGTGCACATCACTAAACCATCTTCTAGAGAGAATTTTCCCATTAAATAAAAATCTTGTCGATCTCGTATCCAAATAGTTCCATCTTTTTCACTTTCAACCCTTAATTTATTATGCGCCGACATGATCATATTTCATCTACTCCAGTTATTATTAACCTGTGATACATACCATCAGAATGATAATCCATATCATTATTTTTAAATACTAAATACGAGTTACCCCATAATTTCAAAAAATGCTCTTTATTGTTATGAAGAATACCAAGTAATTCAATCGAATTACATTTAATATCTAATCCATCATGCATTCTATTAGTAAAAATATCCGATAAATAAAAATCTTCACCACAAATTGTTAATATTGTTTTCATATTTCGTCCACTCCTATAATTTCATATTTTGGCTCATATAATACGTTTAAAATAAGACCCGCATCAGTTTCTATATACAAAATTACCCTATTACCTTCTACACAAATAATATTATCGACACCATAAACAAAACTAGTTATAATAATGTGTTTCATATTTCATCCACACCCACAATCTCCCATAAATATTTATTATCTATAATAAAACCAAGTGGATATATAAATAAATCCCAATCGCTTCCTCGTGATATAATTATTTCATTTACAATTTTAATTCCATGTAGATGATTAGTATCACTATAATAATGTTTTAATGTTAATATCATATTTCATCCACCCCTATAATTTTATAATCAATACTATAATTATTAAACATTATTAGACCAAGTGAATAAATAAATAAATGCCATTCAAGAGTGCCTTTCATACTATCTAATTTAACCATAACACCAGTCGTTTTTCCACCATCACTATAAAATTTAAGATTATTCATATTTCATCAACACCAATTATTTTATAAGTATCATTAACCGATATCAATAATAGCCCAAACGAATATATATATAAATCCCAATCATCCTGATGTTTTATTATATCAAATTTAACTTTAACGCCAGCAGTTGTATCACAACCATCACTATAATATTTCATATAATTCATTTCGACCACTCACTATCATAAATCAATGTCGGTTTATGAACTCCCAAAACTTGCCAATATTTCAACGTATCAATATCAATGATACTTAATTTACCACTCCACCCACCACCAGTATCGCACATAATAAGATTGTTATAAAATAATGGTATTGTCTTATCTTTACCATATAATTGTGTCGACGTGTGACCAACAAATACCTTTGAATACCCTTTAATGATGTTTTCTTTTGCGTACTTAATTAAAGTCCTGTCCCATACCAAAAATTCATTCTTATTATTCTGGATAGGCACCAGTGGGTTAAAACCACCATGTACGAAAATCATATCATCTTTAATTAAATAATATGGTGCGTCCTCCAACATTTGAATATGTGAAGTTGGAACCTTCTTTCTATCATATCCATATGATTCCATTGTTGCATATCCACCCTGATGTACCCATATTGGTAATTCGGGGCCACCTTTCATCCATTGTAAAGCCCACATATCATGATTTCCCGCAACAAAAGTCATATTCGGTATAGATAATGCTAAATTTATACACTGTCTTGTCTTACGACCACCATCTACAATATCCCCAAGTATAATTAAAGTATCCATACCAGATTTCATATCATAATCAACAAGTTTTAAAATTTCTTTAAACCCATCATAATTTCCATGTATATCGGCAATAACATAGTTAGTCATATTTCATCAACACCTATATATTCTATTTGTTTATTCAAATTACCACTAAATAATAGCTGCATATAATTGATAGATATATATATTCCTCCATTATCAATATATAATGCAAACCCATCCCATGATATATCAATATTGAAACTAATTCATCGATTTTAGCCATTATCATATTTCATCAACACTTATATTTTTTAATGATCTCATCGGATGACCATTTACCAAATCATAGGATATATTATATATAATTATTCCTTTATATCCAAGAAACAACGAAAACCCATCATTATTATTTATTTGTATACATATAGGAGAATCAAGCCAAATATCACTATTATTTATAAATATCATATCTCATCGACCCCCACGATTTTAATAACCATATCCCCATTTAAATTTTCACTATCAACACCCAATGATCGTAAATTATTACCAATCCATCTATGTAATGTATATTTATCTTCTCCACACCATCTTGTAAATGCTATCAATACTTCATATTTACCATATTTTATAGATATGCCACGATCAAAACAATCATCTAAATTAAAATTATCAAAATTCATATCTCATCCACCCCAACAATTTTAATATACGATGGTTCCAGATTATTTATTCCATCCCACCCAATATATAACTGAAAAATCAAAAATTTATCTTCTATAACCACCGACTTATTATTATACATATTTAATCGAATTTTCATACAAAATCCACGCCATCAATTATTACACGATTATTATCAAATTCAATACCATGATCTCGTTGTAACCACGAATATAAATATGGTAACGATACTCCTTCCGATAAAATGTTAATTATAGGTACTGATTTTCTACGACCTCTTGGTACTGCAACATTATATATAATTACTTCTACTCCACCGTTAGCCGAAGACCACCTATATAAAACTTCTTTTAATGCAATTTCACTTAAATTCGAAAATGATGTGAATTTAATTTTGTTTCTTATTCGATTAACAGACATTATTTACCCCCATATCATCTATACTAATAATAATCAACGTACGAGTAGATATATCAATATCTAAATTTGTAGATCGTGGTAAATTTTTCCATAACCATAGCCACCCATCCATAAAATCAAATAAAGGATAATCATCAAATAAAATACCAACACTCGCTCCACCAATATTAAAATCTGGTGTTACATGTTCGATACTAAAACCACCAACACAATTCATAACTCATCCACCCCAATTATAATGGGTATATATTTTCTACGTCTACCATCAACTTTACCCCAAAAAAATAAACTATATGTTCCATCTGTTTCCCCATAAAAAGATATGGATGGATTACCCCAAATATTTATATCTACATAATCTTTTGTATATGCACCACACTTAATATTTGGAGATATCATATCTCATCTACTCCCATAATCATTACTCTACAATCTCTTCTATCATGAGCATCACCTATTGTTTTTATCGAATTGGGTAAATAACCTTCATCTCTCCACTTAAATATCGTATATTGATTTAAACTTGAAATTTTATCGAACCTGATTATTGGCTGTAATTTTATATTATTTTTATATACTTCTATATGAATTGAACAAACAAAATACCTAGCATCGGATTTAACTAAACATAATGATATATTATCACCGATATCTATTTTTTGCGTCATATCTCATCCACCCCATCGACAATTATTTTTTTATTATTTACAGACAATAATTTATTACCATCATTAATACCCATAAAACAACCATCTCCAAATTCTTTAATTTTTACGTTATCGTATGATATATATAACCATCTAATACCTTCAAATTTAACTATTACGAAATGACATGTTGTTAATCACATCTAATATTTTTATTGATAATATTTCAGCCAATTTCATCAACTCCATCAATAATTAATTGTTGCGCATAATTTGATAGTTTAATATCAATCAAAAGATTTCTTGCATTATATTCACCAATATCAATATTTAATCCTTCTTGAGTTAAATAAATTATAGGGAATGTTTTTCTTCGAATTGCATATTCAGATTTAATATTATATCCTAATATTAAAATATGATAACTTACAGCATCTATCCCGAACTCTGTAATCCCAGCAAATTCGGATACTTTAATTCTACAAATATTTTTTCGGATCATATTTCGTCCACCCCGATTATTATAAGCTTACCATAATTACCAGTATCAATACTTGATTTGCCTGCATTAGTACCAACATCAAAATAAAGATCTAATCCACCACTATTAATTTTAAATAGCCAATACGTATCAATATGAACATTAAACTTATTAACAAAATGAAATTTTGTTTCGGAACAGCTATTATAGTTCGAACTTATATAAGCAAACCCCCCTCTTTCCAATTCAACCAAAATTTTTAATAATTTCATATCTCATCCACTCCCACAATTATTAAAGATCCATTATCATCATCAGTATCAACACATGGAGTTAAATATATATCACTTGCAACACCAAAATCTAAATCCATACCAATATAATGAAATGAAAATAAATAATGATCATCAATATGATTGCCATCTTTATCACATATCTGAACTTGAACCACAGGTTTACTATATATAAAATCTAAATAGCAATCTTCACCATTATATTTATTAATAATTTTTATATGTGTCACCATAACTCATCCACTCCTTCAATTATTAACTTCCCATCATAATCCAAATCTAAATTTTTAATATGACCAATATTATCCCATCTGTATACACTATATGTTTCATCGTGTGAAGTGTGTTTTATATATATTGCAATTATCGGTACTCCATCAAAATTTATATTTATATATGTTTCATCCCATGAACCGAATTCAAATCTTCTCATAATTCATCTACCCCGATTATTTTAGCATCATAATTATAATAAAAACCCATCTCAAAACCATATCTACTCAGCAAAGCCTTAAAATCTTTTTGCATATCTTCAATTACAACCGTATAATTATTATCGAAACTCTTACGAACTATTATCATACTTCATCCACCCCAATTGTTTTAAGACTTTCAATACGCTTATAAGCACCATTAAATTTTATATTTAAAATAGGTCTCTTATTCACCACAATCACAATTCCTTGATTAAAACCTTGATGATCACGAATTATTACATTCATAATTTATCCGCCTCAATTTTCATCGGAAATAAACAAGAAAACCCTTTGTTTTCTATATAAAAATCATATCCATCTTGTTCTAAATAATTATATGGCAAATATCTATTTTTTCTAAAATATGTCATCATAATTCATCAATACCAATAATTTTTAAAGTATAATCATTGTTATCATCAGTATCAATATCCAATTTTTCAACTTCATCCCCTCCACCAATCCACTTATTTAAATCGATACCGCTAGTATAAAATAAACAAAATAAATTATATCCCGGCAAATGATAATGTTTGGTACATATATGAAATTGAAGATTACTTTTCATTTCAAAATATAATGAAACGTTATTTAATTTATTTGGTAATTTTATTTGTTTCATATTTCATCCACCCCTATGATTTTAAGACAACCATTATTAATATCAATACTCTCTATTTCCATTGATATAATAGTACCATCATTTATAAGTCTTAATCCATTATAATTTATATTAAATAACAAATACCTATAAAAAATATGGTGCCGATATTTATCAACAATATGAACGTTTATTCCATATTCATCAATTTCTAATACCATATTTCATCCACCCCTATGATTTTAAAACATCCGCAATCATCAACATCATATATTTCACTTATACATGAAGCAAGCTCTAAACCATTATAATCAATACTTATTAAATAATATCTCAAAATATTTTCTTCTTCATGCCTATAATCTTTCAAAGTTATTCCATGATTATCAATATCGTCAATCAATAATAAATCTACATAAGGTATAAAAGATAATATGATAATCATAATTCATCCACCATTACATTAACAGATTGATTTATAGAAACCCCTCCTATACAATCAAACACTAATATAATTTCATCACCAAAACTTTGGACAGCCGCATCATTACAATATTCAATAAATACATTTCCATCATATAAACTTAAACGAAAACGACTTATATCCATCATAGTAATCACCAAAAAATTTTTGAATTCTTAATTCCTTACAAAAATACATCCTTTATCATCTAACTTAATCCCATATTTCGGATCAAGTCCTGATAACAATACAATATGACATTTCGGTGGTTTAATAACGAGAATGTTACTATTCTCTCCACGAGTTCCATCTTTATTCCTGAGGAAAATTAAAATATTTTCACTACCTTCAATTTTCTCCATATCTACATAATAATTTGCATTCGACATTCGGTTCTCTACCTTATCATCCCAAGGTGCTAAAATTGTGTTTTCAGTCATATCAATTCACTCCAATTTATTTCAGTATTAACTGATCGGGTAATCTAAATCTCCTTACTGCCGCAATTTCTCCATTCTCGATTTTGGCCCCATCATACTTTGGATGAGTACCGGGATAAGCAAAATCATCTCTTATACCCGTAAGTAAACTTGCGACTATTTTACTTACTATATAAATTCTCCCCTCCATCATCGGTGGAAGATCATCGACTTTCATACAATAAACTTTCCTGACAAAATTCAAATCATCTTTTAAAGAAATTTTATATTCTTTACTACTAAATCTTATAAATTTTCCAGAATCTTTAAATTCCTGCTCTTCACCATCATTATGAATATACTTTATATCATGATCTACCATAAAAAATGGTGTTGTATTAACATCAGGTAATATTACATATTGTG
>Ga0209777_10007671_pt1 | contig 11930 bp, 14 predicted proteins | sample FrelakmetHBP12HB_FD_187147 | JGI IMG/M metagenome (GOLD analysis project Ga0209777, IMG submission 187147) | Freshwater lake sediment microbial communities from the University of Notre Dame, USA, for methane emissions studies -HBP12 HB (SPAdes)... | ecosystem: Environmental > Aquatic >... | reverse complement strand
TTTGGGAAGGGTTAGGTTCTGAGTGGAGCTTGATCAGGGGAAATATTGAATGAAAAAATGGGTTTCGATCCTATCGGGCATCCTCGTCTTTTCTCTTTTTTTAACCCTGGAGGGGGTTGGGGCTGAAGCCTTTGTCTTCGATGGGACCGTGGTCTCGGGGCTATTCGAGGGAGCCTACTACATAAGCAGGGAGGGCTACAGGAGCCAGATCAGGGAGAAGGTTGGCTTCGACCCCTTCCCTGGGACCCTGAACGTGAGGATCAAGTCTGAGGACTTCGACAAGCGGAGGAGGCTGGAGAAGCATCCTTCGGCGATCTTGGACGGCTTCAAGGATGGTGAGAGGAGCTTTGGGTCCTGCAAGTGTTACCCGCTTCTCCTGAACGATGAGGTCAAGGGGGCGATGATTGTGGCGGATAGGACGATACACGACCTGTCGACTATGGAGATTGTGAGCCCCGTTTACCTGAGGAGGCATTTTGAGCTTGGTGATGGGGACCCTGTCAAGGTCTCCTTCTTGAGCCCTCGGCGATCCGCCTCTTGATCTTGCTGCTGCTGTTGAGGTCATCGGGGCCGAATCGCCCGATTCGCTCTACGCATGTCCTGTATCCTTTCTCTGCTATGAGGCGTTTTACCTCCTCTTCGATGTCGTGCTGGTCGTGGCCAACTGCCACGATTTCGGGTTTTATGGTCTTTATGACCTTGTCTAGGTTCATGTCTCTGTAGCCGAGGATAGCTTCGTCTACGACTTTGAGGGATTCGACGACTGCGCGGCGCTGGTCCTCGGGGATTACTGGAGGTCTTCCTTTGGAGCGTGTGACGGTCTCGTCGCTTGCCACGATGACGATCAGCTTTGCGTCGGGTCCGCCGAGTTTCTTAGCCTCCTCTAGGAAGCGTATGTGGCCGTAGTGGAGGAGGTCGAATACACCTGAGGCGAGGACCTTCATGTTGTTCACCATTGGAAGTCGGCTATGCCTAATAGCTTTAGGGCGTCGAGGATGCCCTCCGCGTAGGCGACGCTTGTGAGGGCGGTGGGTTTCTTGTCTGCGCGGTAGTATTCGGCGTCTGCGAGGTATCTGTCGACGTGGTCGAGGATGACGCGTATCTGCGAGTCGGTGGGGGGGAGGGGTGGATTGGTCGTCATCACTTCCCTGACTCGTCGGCACCCCGTGATGTACTTGTCTATGAGGAGGTCGAACTCGGGTTTGATGTTGCGGTTCTTGAGGACCTCGGGTGGGCAGCTGGCTAGAGTTTTTAGGGCGTCCTCTTCGAGGAAGTGAAGGGGGCCGGGGAAGACGAGGCAGTGGGGGGCTTCCCCGAAGTCGAAGGACGCAACATCCAATGCTCGTCCGGCTTTGATCAGAGAGTCGGGTTGCCCGAGGCGGGCGACGCCCACGACGAGTGTATCCTGGCTGATCCCCGCCTCGATGAGGCTGCGTATCGCTTGCGTTGCGGTCATGTATTTGTTGTTCTCGTTGTCGAGGTCGAGGAGGACCAGTGTGTGGAGCCCCTCTGATAGGTTACCCTCTATGCAGCGGAGGACGGGGTCGGCTGGTCCCTTCTCTGGGAGTGGCATGGTGACTGTCCTCCCGAATTTGTATATGCTGAGGCCAGTCTCGGCGATGGCGCTGAAGATGCTGGAGCCGTGGATTATGTTGGTCTTGACGCCGTTCTTCGCTGCCTCTAGGATGAGGCTGATGTGGGTTGTTGCGCTGAGGCAGTCTCCTCCGACGAGGATGCCTATATTCTTCGTCTTCGCCTCGCCTATTATTTTGGTGCTGTGCTCCTCTAGGTCGCCTCGTTTTAGGAGTGTGACTGGCTTTTCCGTGAGCATGTTTAGTGTGGCTAGTATTGTGGCGAGCTTCATTGTGTATAGCTCTGCGTAGAGGATGTCACAGCTGCGAGCCTTCTCGAGGGCTCGGATGCTGAGGTCTCTCTCGTCTGCGAGGCCTATGCTGATTAGGTTGAGGGTCAAGTGGTTCTCCTCCGGAGAGGTATGCGTGTTATGTGGCCGCAGTGGTGGCAGGTGACTGCTATATGGGGTTCACGTGTTTGCCTGATCCTAATGTGGCTTGTGGCTGCTCCCAGGTAGCCTTTGCAGGCTGGGCAGATCCTGTGTTTTAGGTCACGGGGGATGTGGATGCGGTTCCTTGAGGCGATCTTCCTCGCGAGGGTCGCGTATCTCTGGGCGTGGTCTGGGTGAGAGACGTGGCATTTCTCGGCTAGGTTGAAGAGTATCCTGATCCTCTCGGTCGCTATCCGCCTGTTGTCGTCTCTCATCCGGTCTCCTCCTGATCGGTTTGGGGAGTCGGGAAGAGTTTATAAGAGTTGGGTGAATATTTTGACGGGGAAGCGGGGTAGGGCAGCCAGGTTAGCCCGTGGGGCTCATAACCCCAAGGTCGGTAGTTCAAATCTACCCCCCGCTACTTCTCTGCTAACTACCCCTTCGTGATGCCCGTCCTTCAACGTGTCACCGCTAGTCATTCACCACGTCACCTTATTCTCTCTAGCCAGTCTCATTAGGATCGGAACGAACTCAGCTTCCCAGTCTTTCTGCCCCTGAACCGCATTCTCGACATGGCTGCTTTCCTCATACCAGTGAACGTTGCCACGTCCCATCTTCCTACCCTGCCTCGTGTGAATATCGTACACCCAATCGTCAAGACGGTCTAGCTCCTCGACCTTCGCCCTCACCTCGGGATCGTCACCGCAACGGATCGTAGCCTCTCTCCACTCCAAGAACGAATCTGCTCTACGGTCTTTCGGAGACTCAGACAGCACCTTAGCACAGCAGACTACGCTTCTACGCATATCCCACGACACGGCGCGCGCGCCTTCAATGAAGAGAACAATCAACTCTTTTCGAATCTTTTCTTCTCCTAGATCGATCTGCGGTTCCTCACTTGAAGATAAACATTTTATATACTGTTCCCAAAGCTTTTGGAGTTGATTTATGAGGAGGTTTTTGTTACAATGATCTGTTCGACAGGGATGTTTTTGGTGAATGGTTTTTTTGAGAGTTCTTTTACAAGGTAATTTAATATTACGTCTGGAATAGCATCGTAAACGCTGAGTTTGATTAAGGCTGCGTAAAGATCGGTTTCTGTTCTTATGCTATCAATGTCAATATCGTATATAATTGAAAGGATTCGTTGAATTGTTTCATGTTCGTTCAGATTTCTTCCTTCATATCTTTTGTATAATTTTTCCAGGATTTGGATAGGGAGTTTGCTGGTGATTGAGTAGCTGAACGACTGTGCTATTTCACGTGCTGTGAATTCACGTGAATAGGAATATTTTAGAAGGTCCCAAGGCATTTACTTTATCGATTTTTTCTTTGATAGTATATGCTAATACTTGCTTTCGTTCGTTTGAGGGAACATCCTTTAGTATCCTGCTTATCTCGAGGCTAAGATTTAGATAGATGCTATCCGGAATTCTTATCGCCAACTTCCTAAGAAAAATCACCCCAAAGAGGCAATTCTAACCCTAAGACAATTATGAGGCGATAAAGCCGATTAGAAGAATGAGAAATAGCGGATTCAATATATTGACTACCGATTATCCAATCCGACTCACAATTGAATGCAGACAAAGGTCATCTCACTGGAATAACAATTAATATTCTTCTCTCGATAAAGCAATTCCGGATTATGGGTTCAACAAATGATTATATATTTACGCATTACGCGTGATCGGGTAGCTAATTCGAATTGCGTGCGCGTCTTTGATTTAAGGTTAGGGTTCAACTTTGAATGGAGTCGCGTTGGTTGGTTTTTCCATCCTCATCTGCTGCTTGAGGGCGTAATAGGCACCGCCAAAGCTACCCACTAAGTAACATATTAGCACCATGACGATTTGGGGCAGTTCGAGACTCCCGAAAGTGGGTAGCATAACCACACCGACCACAATTGACAGTACGGCGGTCTTAATTCCCACCATGAGGTGCTGTTTCGTGGTCCTCCTGCAAACGAGGTAGGCGGAAACACCAGCGGCGAGGAACCATAAGGGGATCAGGAGGAATTCGATCAAGGACAGGTAGACAGCTACGTAGAGCGCCATCGTAGCTAAACCATTCATCAATATGGCACCTGCAACGTAATCGAATAACGTGGGACGTCTCTCAATCACCGTCAACAGGGGATCAAAACCAGATGCAGTGGAGTAAATAAGAACTTGACGCCTGAGATCCCCCGCGGCTAAATATCGGAGAGAACCCCTTTCAGTTGAAGCCTCTTGAAAAGTGAGTGCAACTTCAGGAACTACCTCTCGGGTGCAGTTCTAGCCTTTGGTACCGTACTGCTTACTTCCCAAGTCGTCGCGATAGCTTACGGTGGATTTTGGCAAACTGATATAGATTTCGCTGCCCTGGTCGGTGGGTTCCTTGGTGGATACCTCGTCGCCAGGGTACTACGTAAGGATTATATCCAGACAGGAACAATTGATGGCAAAGTGTTTCTAATCAAGCGTTAGCTTGCTTTCTAGTGCGTGCCCGTGATTCAGAAAAAGAACCTTCTGATCTAATTGGCCTGTTTTTATCATTCACGTGGCGCTACTTCTAAGCATCCTTGAACTCGGGCTCAGATCATCTCTCGTATAATGTTATGAGTATCTTGGTTTGCGTTGTCTCAAGTGTCGTCTTCATGTTGTTATGTTGGACCCTGAGAGTCATCATGTAGTAGATCGCCGCTACGCATACTCCTAACACCCCACCCATGTAGGAGATGCGCGCTTGGCTGTTTAGAAAATGGTTTTAGCACTCACTAGTTTATTATACTTATTCTCAGTTTCCTTCGGATTAAGAACGATATGAATTTTTATGTCGCATCTTTTGATATAATTAGCTGAAAAAGAGGTTGTTTTGATGAGCGAATTTGTAACTGAGAATGAGAGAAGGACTTCCATAACTAGGGAGGTTGATGTTCTCGTTTGTGGTGTTGGCCCAGCTGGGTTTGGTGCCGCAGTTTCTGCTGCTAGGAGTGGTGTGAATACCCTTGCGTTGGAGCGTTATGGCTTCTTAGGTGGCGGTATGACAGCTTTGAATGTCACTAACTTGCCTATGTACACTCTAGTTCCTGTTCCAGAGCTGGGCATCACCAAGCCTCTTGTGGGCGGTGTATATCAAGAATTAGTCGAACGATTGGCCAAGGTTGGAGGGGCAATCTTAGGAAAAGACGTAGTTCAATATAGCTGGAAGGGAAAGCTTAGAGGTGTACGCGAAGGAGGAACCATCCTGACCAATACTGACAGCGAGTCCATGAAGTATACGTGCCAGGAGATGTTTGATGAAGCAAATGTCAAGCTCCTATTGCATACTATCGTTGTAGATGCTATTGTTGAGAATAATGTAATCCGAGGGGTCATAGTGGAGAATAAATCTGGGCGACAGGCGATTCTGGCTAAAATAGTTATCGACTGCACTGGTGATGGCGATGTATTCGCTAATGCTGGAGCGCCTTATGAGCAGACCCCAGGAAGAGCGCGCCCTAAACACATATCCGCACTCGGCTTAACCTTTGAGTGGAGGATAGCAGGCGTGGATATGGAGAAGGCCTTCCCCTACCTCGAAAATAGACGGAAGATGAATGAACTGCTGGACAGCGCGTATGCGAGGGGAGAGATCCCTGAGCCTGGACCTGATATGACCGCTATGGGTGCAGGAATCCAAAGGAGGGGTAATTTTTTTGGAAGCTTGGCAGGTAGTATAGGTGTGCTGCCTTATCCTTACAAGTGGCTTCGCAAAGGCGAGAGCATCATGTGGGGACCAAGCATCTCAGGTGATGTAACCAACACAACAGATCTAACCGAAGCTGAGATTAATGTGCGAGAGAAGGTATTGCCTTACCTTCACTGGTTTAGAAAGAACATTCCGGGGTTCGAAGAGGCGTATATAGCATACACTCCAGCTCAAATTGGCATAAGGGAATCTAGGCGAGTTGTCGGAGAATATATTCTTACAGGTAGCGGAGATATAAATCAGGGTAGGAGACATAGAGATGTTGTGGCAAGAACCTTCAGGTGGACAGGTGATACACCTCTTACTGATGAGGACCCCCTTGGACCATTATTCGACATACCGTATAGGTGTCTTGTTCCACTTCAGATTGATAACCTGCTAGTGGCGGGGAGATGCATATCTATAGATCATAGAGCAGCTACCTTCTGGGAGCCCAGGGAGGAATCCACAGCCATGATCATAGGTGATGTTGCCGGGACAGCTGCTGCGCTATGCGTCAAGAGTTATGTCAAGCCAAGACATCTAGATGTGAAGACATTGCAAAGAGCCCTAACGAAAAAAGGATTCAACCTCTACCAACCATACGAATATATTTAATGAAGTCATCTCTTTCTTGCGCGTAGCTCTCGTTGCTATACTTCGGTGGCAAATGTAGCCACCTGTAATCAAGAAGGCTAAGGCGGGTGACTTCCGCTCATTCCCTATTTGGGGCGCCTCGGTTGAGAAGTCCACGGAGGAGTTGAGGGTTGGTGAAAAGGTGTTGAATGTGATGGATCCTACGGAGTATTCTAGAATTGATATGGTGAACACCTCCAATGGTCCACTCATCATAGAGATGGAACTGATCAAACCTTTCCTATTTTTCGACATGTTCCCAGAGACCGCAGAAGTATTCGCCGACCATACCACGAGATCTTAATGGGTATTCTCTTTCACGCCTCCCTCCTCTCGCGAGTTGTGCCTAGATTTTAAGAAACTGACCATGACCATGATGCATAGAAGGTACCACAACTCTCACCCTGAGTGCGCGTGAAGTTCTTAAGAACAATATTAGGAATACCTCGGACATGACTCATCCAGCCACGATGTGTGATTTTAAGAAGAGAATGCTCGCAGAAAACTTTTATCTCTTTAAATCATCGTTCCTAAGCCGTAATACTATTACATCAAATGTGGAAGGGTTGATAACAACGATAAGTGTCTCTGCAAGCCAGCCCCATTGAAGGGCGAATAGATGATCTGAGGTATGGCGCGCGCGATTACGTATGCATGAAGTGGCTTATCAGCCCTAGAACGTTTTGCAAGTTGGCTAGGTTGGGTCTATAACTCTGATTACCGGCGTAATAGAATATATCAAGATTTTTATACATCTTAATATTACAATGAGATTAGATTAGTATGAAGATAGATAGAATTGAAGTAGCAATAGTTTCTATCCCAAAAATCGAACAGACCCAGGGGCGGTCTGGTCACCTAGCTCTGAGTTCGCCCGGGCACCCGTTAAACTTTGTTGTGACTCAAGTTCACACAGATGAAGATATTACGGGCATATCAGAAATACCGACACTTCCTCCACAAACCAGGGAGACCTCGGACGAGGTCTTTGTTTTCATAAAGAATTGGCTTGCGCCTAGGCTATTAGGCGAGGACCCTTTCAACCTCGAGAAGATATGGGCGATAATGAACAGAATATCGCCTGTGGGTGTATGTCCAAAAGGTGCAATTGACACTGCACTATACGATATTAGGGGCAAAGCGCTTAAGACCCCCGTGTACAACCTTCTTGGCGGACTCTGCAAGGAGAGGATCCCTCTCGTAGAATGCACAACGGTCAGATCGCTCGATAAACCCGAGACGATGGCCAAGGAAGCAAAGCAATTTGTGGACGATGGCTATAAAGGTTTAAGGGTAAAGCCGGGTCGAGGGATGGAGATTGAGCTTCTCGCTGCGATAAGAGACCACGTCGGATGGGACGTTAAACTAAGTGTTGACGCCGAACAAAGGTGGAATGTACCCAAATCGATACAAAAAATTAAAGCTATGGAGAAGTACGATCTCGAGTTCCTTGAGCAGCCAACAGTTTGGTACGACTTGAAGGGTATGGCCGCTGTTGCAAAAGCTGTGGATGTCCCTATAATGGCACATCAGTCCCTTTATACACTGCAGGATGTAGACAACTTGATTAAACTAGAGGCAACTGACATAATAGGAGTAAAAGCTTACAGACCTGGAGGAGGGTTAACAGGAACTATGAAAACCATGGCTATGGCTGAAATCATGAACATACCTTGTTATATTCATTGTTGTGCCGAAGCGGGTATTTCCACGGCAGCCAGCGTCCACTTAATGGCAGCCCAATACGATCACTTAGAATATGGATGTGAAATCTCATGGTTCCATGGTTATGCAAGTAATCTCGTTAAGAACCCGGTCAAAATAGAGCGAGGCTTCGCAGAAGTACCCAAGACCCCAGGTCTGGGTGTTGAACTCGACGAGGAAGCTGTGAAGAAATACTCGAAAGAGACTGCTGTAATCAAGTAATATGCGCGTCAGTCCATCTATTTTTTTCTATATGCATATAACAACTCGCCCTGTGAGATAGCATACAAAACGTATTATGAAGTCGTCTCCTGACACGGGAAAAACCATATATTCAGCATTGAGCCACGGAGCTCTCTATAAAGTGTCATACTGCTGACTTGTCACGGTCAATCCTCAGCATATGTCAAATGCGCGTGTGAAGTGTTAAATAAAAGTCTTCACCGTGTTTCGACTCCGTTTCACGCGCAATACCTGAACTTAATCCTTTTTCACGAGCTCCATTAATTCGCTGACACTACCCAGTTCCTCTAAATGATCCACAATAGAAATAATTTTCTGAACCTTGTTATTACTCAGCGTTTTTGATGCGAGAAATTCAAACTTGTCTTCCAACTCCCTATCAGTCACCGGATTCTTAGTAGAACCCTTCGGATAATCCACATGCGCACTAAATAATTGGTGATCTTTCATCTTAAAAGTCAAAGTTACCGCCCACTGAGGAAACTCCGGATCCGGGATAAAACTGACTTTATTCGCCACATTCAACCTTTCAGGCTCAATAATTGCTTCTTTAGTGAAGTCATCTGACGTCACTTTTCCTCTCAGCACCGCAACAGCCACGCAGTAGGGAACGCTGAACATGGCGGCCTGTGGGTTTACAGGTTTACGCTTACTATCTATAGGGTCGAAGGCATTGCTGAGCTTTGGAGATGCCCTAACTGTTATCTCTTCGATTTCATCCTTATTTATCCGATGCTTCTTCATGACTTCGAGAGCGGCATCAATAGAAGTATGGCTGCCATGACCCGACGCATGATACTTGAACCATGTCTCGGAAACCTTAGACGTCTTACCAAGTCCTTCAACAACCTTATTGATGTCATATTTGGTTGAAAGCAGTTGAGCAATCCCGCTTTTACCGTCTATAATCATCTCTGGACCGCCCTTGCCTTCTCGCGCAAGCAACACCGCCATTACTGCATCTCTTGCAGCCATTCCCGACCAAAGCCCATATCCAGTGTCCTCGTATATCCATTCACTTGATATAAGGGAGCGAGCCATGGATATTCCAAACGCGTCAACCATCTGGTCTTCGTTGAGCCTCAGGAGTTTACTTGCTGCCGCAGTGGGGCCGGGAGTATTCTGAATGTGAATGTGTTTGAAAGCACCGGCGCCCCATAAACCTGAGATCCCTAACCCGACCCTGACCTCTACCTCATAGCCGAGAGCTATGGCAGTTATCAGGTCCCTCCCCGTCACTTTCTCTCTTTCTGCAACTGCTAAAGAAGAATTAACGACATTTTGACCCGCGTGAGCAGCCACATCTGGATGCGTGTCGTTGTATTCAAGAACTTGGGATTGGTATGTGTTGATGAGAGTAGCGTTTGGGCAGGGGACTTTTCCCCCGTCCCCGATGATCGTTGACTCCTCCCTCCCTCCCATGCTCTTGATTAAGTTCAGAGTGATGTTCACAGGCTTAATCTTGTATCCATAGGCACCTAGGGCATCACCTAAAGTGTCAAGAGTGTGCCTTTTCACTTCTTTAATTGCTTCCTTGCTTAAATCCTCGTAATTAAACCCTGCAATAAAACGACTCAAAACCCTTGTCGTACTTGTAGCAGTCAAAGTTAATCAGATGTGAATGAAGATCTATTGTTATTTAAATTTATGGCGAAGTATTCGTCATTAATGGATTATTTTCCTTTCTTTATGGCCCAAGCGATGCGTTTGCATTCGACTTCGTATCAGACAGAGATGTCAGAGTCTCAAAGGAGAAGGCACCCATTGTCGATTACATCAAGCAGCGGGGTCCATTTCAAACCGAGGATTACAAAATCAACCTAAGCAAGGATGGCAAGTTCCTCCAGAGGAAACGGATGTGAATCACTTGATTCCAGAAGCGGAGGCTGTCGAGTTCGTGAACGAGATGAGTCAAACCACAGGAGTCCTAGTCTCATTCGGCGTGAATGTCTACTATGTGAACCCTGAGCCCCGCGTAGCATTCGCGGTACTAATCGACCCATCGTATCTGGATGGAGTCGCTGAGTCTAAGCTGGAGGTATACGCTGAGAGGAAGGGACTAAAGGTGGATGAAAAGTGGGGCGACTGGGGCAGATTCCTCAAGTTTAGTAAACGGAGGAGCCTGTTTGTATCTGCAATCTCACGCGCGCGCTTCGATCATCAGGTTAACGGTGAACAGGAAGCTTAGAACGCTGCTAAGTTCAGGTCTATTAGCACAAACTTGCTTTTGAGGTTCCTCTCGTTACATGCATGGCGGGTGGTGAACATTGTTTTCTTTTGATTATCATGTTCTTGATGAGGTCGATAGCGGATTGAATGATGAAAGTTGGCTCACTGATAGCGCGCGCGACGCTACAGCCCTACCTACCTTCTACGGAAATTAATATTCTCACATCCTGAGTCCTGACATAAACCAACCAAAGAAGGCGTATATCTGATGTACTTAGAGGTCGTCCGCGACCAGCTTAGTAGAAGTACTGAACATCTCAACAAGCTCCTAGGTGATAAGCTCGTCCCCGTGGAGGCTCTTCTCCTCTATATAGTCTAATACGACCTCTTTGACGACTCTGAAGGCTTTGAAATAGTTTGGGTTATTCGCATTTTCCCCTTAACGTATAGATGCCAGCCTGGAACTCAGAAACTGGGGGTTTAGAGCAGGCGTGCGGACCATACCAAAGTTTCATTAAACTTTTCCCTGAGGCATCCTACCTATTTAATACTCATTAAGAGTATTCCGCATTCGAGGAATGGTTTAGATGTTACTTGATCCGACTAAGACGAGCCAAGGTTTACTCTCCCTGGCTGTGGGTGGTTCACCTCATGCTGGAGATATAGCAGCATGGAGATATCGTCAGTTTTATAGGGTGAAGGTTAAACTAACAATGATCAATTGAAAAGTGACTTTAAATGAAAAAATATCTAGGAAAATCATACTCTTTTGAGTTTCCAGCTGTTTTGAAGAAGGATGTTGTAGTTGTTGGTGGGGGACCAGCCGGTTGTGTGGCCGCCTTATCAGCAAGACGAAATGGAGCTGACACACTTCTAATTGAGAGAGATAGCTACTTAGGCGGTATGATTACTGGAGGACTTGTCACCAGTGTGGGTGGCTATCGCTTATCTAAAGACTATGTCAAAACGATTCCTACGAGTAACTGGGACACGCCACTTATGATTAAAGGAATCAGCTTAGAAGTAATTACAAGAGTTCAGAAAGAAGGGGGAGCAATCGACCAGGGCCATATTGGAGATCCGAGTCTCCGAGAAAATACGGACTCTGAAGTGTTTGTCCATGTCCTCGACCAGATGATGGAAGAATCTAGGGTGGATGTTCTATTCAACACCTTTGCATTTGATGCGGTTGTCGAAGATGATGTTTTGAAAGGCGTTACTATAGTTAACAAATCTGGTCCACAAGTTATCTTAGCTAACGTGGTCGTTGACGCGTCTGGGGATGGAGATATAGCTGCAGCTGCAGGCGCCTCCTTCGAGTATGGAAGGGAAAAGGATGGACGTTGTCATGGGGGCTCTCTACTCATGGAGATGGGAGGTATTGACATCGATAGGGTAATAGACTACTTGAAGAACCGTCCTAACAAAACAGAAGAGGAAAGGAAAAAATTTGAAGAAGAAGCAT
>Ga0209777_10007670_pt1 | contig 11931 bp, 3 predicted proteins | sample FrelakmetHBP12HB_FD_187147 | JGI IMG/M metagenome (GOLD analysis project Ga0209777, IMG submission 187147) | Freshwater lake sediment microbial communities from the University of Notre Dame, USA, for methane emissions studies -HBP12 HB (SPAdes)... | ecosystem: Environmental > Aquatic >... | reverse complement strand
AGCCATCACAAAAGATACAAAAGCAATTATGGCTGTGCATGTGTTCGGGCGACCCTGTGCTCTTGAGAAGATAGAAGGAATAGCTAATGAATATAATCTAAAAGTTATTTATGATGGAGCCCATGCCTTTGGTGTTAAGTATAAAGGTAAGTCTTTACTAAGTTATGGAGATATTTCAACCTGCAGTTTTCACGCAACAAAACTATTTCACACGATCGAAGGTGGTTGTGTAATTGCGAAGGATAAAGAAGTAAGCGCAAAATTGGAGTTAATAAAAAGGTTTGGGCATAATTTTGATAATCATTATTGTCTTGGAATCAACGCTAAAGCTTCAGAATTTCAAGCAGCGATGGGGTTGTGTAATCTTGATGAGATAGAAAATATAATAAAAGAAAGAAAATTTATATGTGAATTGTATGATGATTTACTAAAAATTGATTTACAGCACCCAATATTTAATAACGATATTGAATATAATTATGGATATTATCCCGTTTTATTCAAAAGCGAGGAAGAAATATTAAGAATAATTAAATCATTAAATGATGAGAATATTTATCCAAGAAGATATTTTTATCCTTCATTAAACACACTATCATATTTGAAACAATTTCAGAGCTGTCCTATTTCTGAAGATATTTCTCTTCGAGTTTTGTGTTTACCTTTATATGTTGGGCTAGAAATAGAGGTTGTTGAAAAGATATCTAAAATTATAAAAGGATGTTGCAATGTTTTAAAATGCAATTATTAATAAAGAAGATTTATTAAGAGCTTTGGTTGAATCAGGTTTTGATAAAGAGAATATCTATGAAGAAAACTTTTCTGAAAGCAAGTATAAAGATTTACAACACCTGGAAACGAGAAAGGACTCAATTATTATTGAGCTGAGGAAGTGAGATGACATCTTTTTATACAGAAAAGGAATTACAGAATATATAATTAAAGGCATTTGGTAAAAATGTTTTACCAGATACTATATTAAGGGAGGGGTCTGTATTAGGTGCTATGAGTCTTGCAACTAGAGAATTACAAGAGTGGAAAATATATGCAGGTATTCCAGCAAAACCAATAAAAAATAGAAGTAAAAAATTATTGAATTATGCAAAGAAGCTTTATGATGACCAATCCTAAACTTTCAATATTATGCATAACATATAATCATGGAAAATTTATCCGTCAAGCGCTTGAATCTTTTGTAATGCAAAGAACTGATTTTGATTTCGAGGTGATTATCGGGGAGGATTGCTCTACTGATAATACAAGAGAAATCATAAAAGGATTTGAGCAAAAATACCCTCATATTATTAAGCCGATTTATCGGGATAAAAATATTGGTGCTATGCAAAATTTAATAGATATTTCATCTCGTGCAAAAGGTAAATACATTGCACTCTGTGAAGGCGATGATTATTGGACAGACCCATATAAGTTACAAAAACAAGCATCCTTTTTAGAAGCCAACCTGGAATATAGTATGTGCTGGTGCAGGTTCAAAATATTAAATGAAGAAACAGGGGAATTTCAAGTAGATGAAAATGAAAAACTGTTTGAAAATGGAGAGGATAAAATAGATTTTGACTTTGAAAGATTTTATAAAGGTTGGCATATTGGCATACAAACATTGGTTTTTAGAAAAAGTATGTATGATCCTTCTTATTTTTCCCCTTATAAATATCCTAAAGATGTACATTTATTATCGCATCTACTATTACAAGGGAAAGGTGCTTGTTTGAATATTTTTGTAGCTGTCTATAGGGTGCATATGGGTGGTGTATATTCAGGTGCGTCAGCACTTCAAAATGCGAAAGTTGGATATCTTTCTTACAAGGAAATTCATAAAAATATTAAACAAATATATTATTTAAAATTAAAATACATTCGTTATACACAGCTGTATATTGATGCGTTGTTGCGAAATAATAAATATGGCGCAGCATTTTTAAAATCAGTCGAGTTATTTGTTCAGGATAGAAATGTTCGATATTTTTTGAGAATAACGAGAATGGTTATCAGTCAAAAGATAAAACAATTTTAAAAATTATTTTAAAAACGAGAGAAAATAAGAAGACTTCCACTCTGCAATCCTTAACAAGCGGTATGATTAAAGCTCCATGATTGCGCTTTGAATATTATAAAGTATTTGGATTGAATTTGATAAATAGGAAATGATTATGAAAAGAACAATACTATCAAGTGATATCAAAGTTGAAAATATCAATTCTGCATATCCTATTAAGTATATCGATAAAGAAACTATATCAAAAAAAATTAAAGTTCTAAAACACAAGGGAATTACTCAGGAAAGCAGAAATCCTCGATTAATTGTTTCTTTAACTTCTTTTCCAGAGAGGATGTATGACATTCATTATTGTTTATATTCCCTATTAAACCAAACTATTAAACCAGATGCAGTTGTTTTATGGCTTGCCGAAGAACAATTTCCTAATAAAGAAAAAGATGTGCCGCGCGAAGTATTACACCTATTCCAAAATGGTTTAACAATTAAATGGTGTGAAAATATAGGATCTTATAAAAAACTTATACCTTCATTACGAGAATATCCCAATGATATAGTAGTAACGGCTGATGATGATATTTATTATCCAGAAAATTGGCTGGCATTACTTTATAATTCCTATGTACAGGAACCAACATATATACATTGTCATCGTGCACATCGGATTAAATTTACAAATGATGGTAGTGTTGATAAATACGATGAATGGGAAAAAGAGGTAGTAGGAGGTATTCATTCTTTTTTGAATTTCAGTACTGGAAGCGGCGGGTGTTTATACCCACAAAAATCATTGTATAAAGATGTAGTGGTCCAAGACTTATTTATGGATCTCTGCCCAGCAGCCGATGATGTTTGGTTTTGGGCTATGGCCGTACTAACGGGCACAAAAATTAAGGTAATAAATAATAACATATCAAGCCTGACATATATAAATCCAGAAAGGGAACTCAGGTTGAATCAAGAAAGAACTTTATCGCAATTAAATGTTCTTGAAAATAAAAATGATGAACAAATTAACAATGTTTTGAATTATTATAAAGAGTTAAAGAAAAAAATATGTTTCAATTCTGCGGAATATTGGGAGAGGCGATATTATACAAAGGGGAACTCCGGAGCAGGATCATATGGACGTTTGGCACAATTTAAAGCAGATATTATCAATAATTTTATTAAGGAAAATAATATAGAGACAGTTATTGAATTTGGTTGTGGTGATGGTAATCAGCTCTCCTTATTGAACTGTAAACAATATACGGGCGTTGATGTATCAAAAACCATTTTAGCGGAAACAAGTGCTAAATTCGCATCAGATACTACAAAGCAATTTATTTGGTTGAAAGAATTTAATGATGAAAAAGCTGATTTGTGTTTGTCTTTGGATGTCATTTATCATTTGATAGAAGATGATATTTTTGAAGACTACATGAATCGTTTATTTTCTTCCTCAAAAAGATATGTCATAATATACTCATCGGATAAAAATGAATTTCATGTTGAACATGTAAAGCATAGAAATTTCACCCAATGGATAAGTGACAATAAACCTGATTGGGGCATGACTAAGCATATTCCAAATTTGTATCCATCTGATAATAATGATCAAAACAATACTTCATTTTGCGATTTTTATATTTATGAAAGAGGTAAAATAGAGCTTGATATAAAAAAACTCTCAACACAGTTAATCCGCAATTTTGTAAAAAGCAAAGATTTATTTGTTGATGTTGGTGCTGGTTTGGGCGTTTATTCAGTACTAGCAGCAGAATCAAACAAAAAGATCAGAATTATAGCTATTGAGCCGATAGAGGAAAATTTTGAGGTTCTGAACAAAAACTTTGTTCACAATAATATCGGCGCGGAACGCGCAAAGTGCATTAATGCCGCCGTTTCGTCCAGCACAGGAAAAATTAAGCTTTACAAATCCAAAGCATCAGGTAACAAAAATATTTTTCCTCAGCCCAATTCCACTACATTAGAACAACTAGAAGTGAATGCTGTAAGTCTTGATGATGTCCTGAAAGATGAGCAGTATAAAAGCCTTTTTATTAAGACTGATACAGACGGCAATGAACTGGAAGTGCTGAAAGGACTATCATCAACCTTTGCCACATGTGACGATATCACCATATTATTGGAAATGAATCCGAAGTTATTCAGGCTGGCTGGGACTAGTTGTAAAGAGATGATTGACTATTTAACATCAAAAGACTTCAACGTCTATGGGATAAACGATCAGGAAAGCAAATATTATCCTCTTGAGGTAGCGGGTAATTTAGAAATATTAGAGACGGAACATTCCTTTTTTAATGCGCTTTGCATTAAAAAAGAAAAATCCTTGTCAGTTGCCTTTTTTTCGCATAGTTCAGTTTTGGCGGGTGCGGAAAGAAGTTTGGCCGATTTGGTGGAAGACTTATGTAATGATTCCGTGTTGTGCTCTGTTCTATTACCATCTGACGGGCCATTAAAAGATATGCTTCTTGATAAAGGGGCTGCTGTCTACATAGTACCAAATGCCGAATGCTGGTGGGTGGACAATAAAAATTATTTTAATAAAGAGAACCGAAAGCTGCGAATTGCTCAGGCTATGATGGCCACGGTTACTAGATCTTTGCCGATTCTGAGACAGCTTAAGCCGGATGTTATTTTTACCCAGACAATTGTTGCACCATGGGGTGCGTTATGCGCTGAAATTTTATCTATTCCGCACGCGCTATCGGTATGTGAATACGGCGAACTCGACCATCCTTTTATATTTTATTTTGGTTTCCGTGAGAGTATCAAGGCCTTGTATGATAGCAGCCAGGCAATTTTTAGCATTACGAAATCGGTGAAGAACGAAGTTTTCAAAGGTATAAGTGATAAAGACAGCAAGATTGAAGTCGTATACCGAAGCGTTCGGCTCGCACCGAATGACGCTCTCAATATCACGCCACAAAATTACGACTACGAAAATAAATCTGAAATAAAAATCGCAATCTTTGGAACGGTTCATGAGGGGAAAGGGCAAGAAGATATAGTACGGGCCGGTCTTGAACTGATGAAAAAAGGGCGCAAGGTAAAAATTTATATTCTCGGATCTTCAGAGCCTCACTACTCAGCTTTTATTAAAGATCTAATTGAGGCTAGCATATATAAAGAAAATTTTATTATCAAAGATTTCGTTAACGACCCGATTGAGCAAATGAAGGAAATGGATATTGTCGTTTCGTGTTCCAGAAATGAGGCTCTTGGAAGAACACTCTTTGAAGCAATATTGTTAGATAAGCCCATTGTTTATTCTGATTCAGGCGGTCCAAAGGAAATCTTTACCGATGAAGAACACGGCTTAGCCTACCAATGCGCAGATGAGTATAGTCTTTACGAAAAGTTATTGTTTGTGATGGATCACCCCGATAAAACGCGACAAAGAGTGAAAATTGCAAAGGAATACGTATTAAAGAACTTTAACCCGGAAAACTATTCCGGGAAAATTGAATCTCGCTTAAAACAAATAAAAGGCACACCAATCAAGCCCTGTCGCAGTGTGCAGGAATTATTCGGTATCGATTTCCTGGTTGAAGCACTGCAGGGTGAATTTGAAAGAAAAGACACCGAACTGGCTGCTACCCGCAATGAATTAACCGAAAAGGTTGCCGAACGAGATGGGCAGATCGCCAACCTCAACCAGACTGTTGTCGGCCTCAACCAGACTGTTGTCGGCCTCAACCAGACTGTTGTCGGCCTCAACCAGACTGTTGTCGGCCTCAACCAGACTGTTGTCGGCCTCAACCAGACTATTGCCGAATGCGATCATGCGCTCAGTTCATTAACAGATGAACTGGGGAGAATTAAGTCATCACGTTCCTGGAAACTGACAATGCCACTTCGATTCATTAAGGAAAACTTCGAAAGGGTTTTAAACAAAATCAAATATTTTAAAAATATTGTTGTCACCCCCATTAAACATAATGGCGGTATAATAAATACGATTAAAAAATGGTTAAAGATTTTTATGATCGAAGGGCTTCGAGGGGGAATTATCCAATTTAAGAAACAAGTTTACAATGCTATAAATTCTAGTGAAGAATTGGGAAGCATTGCTATCAAAAGAGATGTGCCTTTCTCTGATGCTTTCGTAACAGGAATGAAAAAAGATAAAATCACATTTTATAGTTCAACCTCTATTTTATTTGTCGGACATGATGCCTTGCTGGCAGGCGCACCGGTATTACTGCTTAGTTTGATTAAATGGTTTAGTCAACATACAGGGATAGTAATAAAAATAATACTGCTTCGTGATGGTATTCTTCTTGATAAATTCAGGATAATCGCACCTACATTGGTTTGGGAAGACCTAGTTCTCAAATTCCCGGACAAAGAAAAAAGAAAAGCTCAGTTAATTAAGTTTGTCGGTAAGGTTGATTTAATTTATGGGAATACGGTTCTAGCACCTTCAATTTATGATGAATTAGAATTCCTTAAAGTCCCTTACATTACGCATGTTCATGAACTTGAAAAATCAATTAAAATGTATTTTGATAAGAATACCATCGAGAAAATGCATCTTTACACAAATGGATACATTGCTGGTTCAAATCCTGTAGAGTTGAATCTAATTAAAAATCATAATATTGATCAGCAAGAAATTATAACAATCAATGATTTTATAGGAAAAAGGGAGATAAATTTTGCCATTTCCAAGAAAGATCTCCGAAAAAAACTTGGCTTAATCGAAGAAGGGCTGATTGTTTTTGGTTGCGGCACAATGTATTGGAGAAAAGGTGTTGATCTTTTTATTGAGACCGCCTTGATATTAAAACAAAAAGGGCACTCAAACTTTCATTTTTACTGGATAGGAGAAAACATTTGGGATTTAGATCATGCTTCACATAGAATTTGCACATGGAATGAACTTGAACATAAGATACTTGATAGTGGACTCAAAAACCACATTACTTTCCTTGGAGTTAAAGAAAACTTTTTTGATTACTTTCTTGCAGGCGATATATTTTATTTACCTTCAAGGGAGGATCCATTTCCGTTGGTTTGTCTCGAAGCCGCGCAATGCAGTCTTCCTGTTATTTGTTTTGAAGATGCAGGAGGTATGCCCAGTTTTGTTGAAGATGATGCAGGTTTTGTTGTGCCCGATGAAGATGTTAATGAAGTGGTTGAAAAAATAATTTCCCTGGATAACAATCATGATTTGTTGAATGAACTTGGTGCAACAGCAAGAAGAAAATTTCTTTTGCGCCACAGCCTAGATATTGCTGCGCCTGAAATTTTAAGTTATTGTCGAAAAGTAGGCAATCTACATCCTGCAGTTTCTGTTATTGTTCCTAATTACAATTACGAAAAGTACCTGGAAAAAAGATTAGACAGTATTCTAAATCAGACCTTCAAAGATTTTGAACTTATTCTGCTTGATGATGCTTCTACCGATCAGAGTTTAGACGTCATAGAAAAATATCTGAATTATCCGAATGTAAGGCTTTTCAAAAATAACATTAATAGCGGAAATACTTTCAGACAGTGGCACAAAGGACTTTCGGAGGCGAAAGGAGAGATCCTTTGGTTTGCAGAAGCGGATGACTTTTGCGAATCTAATTTTTTGCAAAAGCTGCTACCAAGTTTTAATAATGCTTCTGTTGCTTTAGCCTATAGCGACTCTTTAATTGTTGATGAATCAGATAAAGTGACAGGTAATTACGTTTCTGACGTTATTAATCTTGACGCCCATCATTGGAAATCCTCTTATCAGGTAACGGCGTCACAGGAAATAAATTTTGGACTTGGTGTTAAAAATTCCATACCGAATGCCAGTGCTGTTCTTATAAGAAAAAGCTGTGTTTCTGAAGCCATTTTTAATGAAACATTTCAATTTAAGTTTTCCGGAGATTGGTTTTTTTACACGCAAGTAATTAAAGGGAAAGATATTGCTTTTTGTTCCGAAAAAATAAATTACCACCGTAAACATAATCAAACTGTTACATCAAAATCCATGACGGACGCATCAGCAAGTGAACTGCTTTTAAAAGAAGCCGGATTAATTCATAATATCATTCTAAAAAATTATTCTATTGATGACAATTTTATTGAAAAATGGCAGTTACATATGGCGGTCCATATACGTTCATTCCATCCAAACACATCCAAGGAGGAATTTAATAGATATTATCCCTATAATTTAATTGAAGAAAAGATTAAAAATGCGATTGCTAAAAATATAAGACTTGTTTTTCTAACAACAAATAACGAGGCCCCCAATGGAGGTAGTGAACAATTATGGATAGAAACTGCCATTGAATGCCGCAAACGTGGTCATAATGTAATGATTGTAATTAAAAATTGGGATCCTGTGCCGTACTTTATTCAAATATTCAACAATATTGGCATTAAAGTTCTTTTTAAAGGAAATGACGATTTCAATCAGATGTTGTTGTTTAATCCTGATTTATTGGTTGTTTCAACCGGCGACATGGATGAAGGAATTGAGTGGTACGATGCTTGCCAAAAACACAATATCCCTTATGTTATTATTAATCAACTTACCAAAGAGCCTGAATATTGGCCCATCAAAAGCGATATTAACGAACAGGTCAAAAATGGATATCTTGGCGCTGCGAGGGTTTTTTTTACGTGTAACAACAATCATAAGGTGATGGAGAAAAGACTCAATTGTCAAATTCCTAATGCAAGTATTCATTACAATCCATTTCATGTTGACAGAAACAGTTTTGTCCCTTTTCCATCTATGGATGATGGTTTGAAAATAGCAATTCCGGCAAACTTATCAAGGGTGCATAAAGGGCAGCATCTGGCCATTGAACTCTTTAATCAAAAGAAATGGAGAGCGCGCTCTATACAACTCAATTTATACGGTGCAGGTTACGATGAAGAAGTTCTGAAAACAATGGCAAAAAAATATGGTCTGGAAAAAGTATTTTTCCATAAACATACACATGATATGCTAACAATATGGCGTGATAATCATGCCATATTCATGCCTTCTTTCATGGAAGGATTACCGCTTGTGTTGGTCGGTGCTATGATATGCGCAAGGGTTCCAATCCTCACTGATATCGGGGCACATCGCGAAGTTGTTGACGATAATATAAATGGTTTTATTGCTATAAAACCAACTGTAGAAGCACTGGACGAAGCACTGGAGAGGGCCTATCAAAAATCAGCAATGTGGGAAGAAATTGGGCAAAAAGCAAGAGAAAAAATATTGTCAATAATCCCAGATGACCCAGTTGATGATTTCATTTCAAAAATAATTCCGTTTACTAACAAAAAACATTCCTAAGAGCTACGCGTAATGAATAAAAGATTGAATCTGGAATATTTGTCTAAGAAATTGCCGATAATTATTCTTGGGATTTGGATGGTTTTAATAGCAGCATTAGTTTGGCAACGTGTTTGTGAAAGCATGCAGCCTCCGATTTACGATGCGTTAAGCTATCTAATTAAAGCAAAGGCCTTTTGGGATAATGCTTCGCAAGGTTGGCCCCAAAATCCCTTTAACATAGGCAGTCCATTTCGTCCTCCCGGAACTGTTTTGCTATCTTATCCATTTGGATTTTCTGATGACTATCGGGGCTATTTGTTTCGCAGTGTTTTTGTGCCATTTGTAATTTGGGTAATAGCTATCCTAATAGCGGCTTGGCCGGTAAGTTACGATAACAAACAAAGATCTTTTTGGCCTGCAGTGTTGGCAGCATTTCTTTTAGGGCCGCTGCCATTCTTTTTCCAGTTTGAATATCCGGGTCAATATTGGGGGCTGATGGATGGATTTCTAACGTCTTTAGCCGCGTTAGCAGTTGCTTGTGCCGGCAGGAGTCTTATGTATAGGTCGTATGCATGGGTAATTGCAGCGGCCGCTATCGCTGCGTTTTGTCCACTTGTAAAGCCAAGTGGAGGTTTAGTTTTAGCACTGACAACAGTATTTTGGTGTGGTGGTGCAGCATTATCAATATTTCTCAACGATTTTGCAGAGCGTCGTAAAGGCGTTAGCTTTTGGTTATTTGGTACGATTGTATTTTTAATACTTGGTGGGGCGGTTTCATGGTTGTGTCTACATTCGCAATATCTCAGTACGGGAACACAGTCTTATTATAAACAAGCTGTGGTAATTTTGCAGAGTGAAACTGGACAGTCACTCACTTACCCGATTCTTCAATCGGCACTGCATTCGATTTTTGGACCGCAGATTATTATTATGTTTATTTTGGGATGTTTGCTTATCTGTATAAAGCCTAAAAGGAGTGTTTTCCAACCTCCAAATTGGTTACTAATTATTGCAAGTATTCTTTTTTGTTTAGTTGGGGGATGGTTTTGGATAGTTGCATCGGGAGTCTCTCAGGTAAGATATTTTTATCCTTTTGCTCTAATGTTCATGGTGCCAATCATAATTATCACTCTTCGCAAATTAACTTATTTGAATATCGCTTTACCTGCATACATCTTATGGGGTGCGCGCATTGCCTGCATTATACCAGCATTAAATCTTCTCTGTCTTCTTGCAGTACAAAATCCCAAAGATTATTGGCAAAAGATTTCAGGAGTTTCTATAAACATTAGTTCGAGCCAATCAGGTGTTCAAATTGCTAAAAAATTACTAAAAGAACTGACAAAGATAGACAAGTTGGCCGTTGTTTATATGACAAATATGGCGACCGAAAGCACGGCCTTCTATTCTTACGGCTTCTATGAAAAAACTGTGCATCCCTCTTCTCCATATTTTAATGCGGTTACGCCAATAGATTGGCAAAGACCGACTACTTATCGGATTACGGAGATTTTACAGGCAGACTACATTCTTTTTAAACCCATCTCCAATGCGCAACAAGAAATAGCCTTCAATATAAAAAAGATAAATTCCTTGGGCGAGGAAGAACTTGCATTTGAGGCGTTTCTTTCTTCTTTAAAGTCTGAAAATGGTTTGCTAACTATGTTTGAAAATCAATCTCTTCGCCTGTCAAAAATTACCGATGAATCACGCTTCAGAGAGGCTTTGAGAGTATTTATAAAAACGAAATCGTGGCGACCAGTTTTTCTGGAAGCAAACGAGGCAGCTTTTCAAGATAAAAAGGCATTTTTTCAGGATATAGTCGGGATAAAAGAAATATTCTTTACAAATGGAAATGTCTTAACCATAGGTGTGCAGGGGAAAAATGGTGATCTTTATTTAGTTTACAATTTAGTAAATAAAAACAATGAAGTAGGATATACAATTTTCATTCATAGCATGGATTCAAAAAAAGAAGCATTTAAAAACTGTGATACTCCAATCACTTCAAGACATCTTGAAACAAGAGGAAAAGTTAAAATACCGAATACTACAAAGTCTTTGAGAATAGGGCTTTATATTCCACCAGGGATCACTAATGAAAAACTAATAATTCAAAAGATTGATATGAAATCAACATTATTGAAAAGAGGAGATTCTATTGAGTGGGATGGTTGTGGTTATGTTTTTCCAGTTAATTAAAATAACAGCAAAGGAAGCGAATTGATTCTGAAACGCTATTATTATAACTTACTGTTCCGCTATCTGCAGGTTTCAATTCGTCCGCAGGATACCACAGTGTTTATTGATCCGCGCCCGGCGCTGTTGCGAGAACCACCTCCCTGCAACCGGGCGTTGGTTCTCTGGACACAGAATACTGACCCTGCAACGATACCCACGGGGAGGTTTAATTTATGAATTGTCTGGTATTGGGTGGCAATGGCTTTATAGGGTCTCATCTTGTCGATAAGCTCCTTGCAGAAGGACATAGCGTGCGGGTTTTCGATAAATATGAAGAACATTACCGCAAGCCCCTTGCCGCTGTTGATTATCGGTATGGCGATTTTGGCAATCGCGGTCTATTGATAGAGGCGCTTTCGGATATTGATACAGTATTACATCTTATCAGCACTACTTTGCCCAAGAC
>Ga0209777_10007669_pt1 | contig 11932 bp, 11 predicted proteins | sample FrelakmetHBP12HB_FD_187147 | JGI IMG/M metagenome (GOLD analysis project Ga0209777, IMG submission 187147) | Freshwater lake sediment microbial communities from the University of Notre Dame, USA, for methane emissions studies -HBP12 HB (SPAdes)... | ecosystem: Environmental > Aquatic >... | reverse complement strand
CAATTTTTGAAAAGTGTCCAAAACAATTTCTCCAGTTTTGGTATCCAGGTTACCAGTTGGTTCATCGGCTAAAATTAACAAAGGATTATTAACCAGAGCTCTAGCTATGGCCACGCGCTGCATTTGTCCGCCAGACAATTGATTAGACAAATGCATAAAATGCGATTCATCTAATCCGGCCTGCTCAAGGGCAGTCTTGGCCCTTTTCTCGCGCTCCTCTTTCGGTATGTCGGCGTAAATTAATGGCAACACCACATTACGCAAAACCGTCGTGCGAGGCAAAAGATTAAAAGACTGAAAAATAAAACCGATCTTTTCTCGGCGAATATCAGCCAACTCATCGTCAGATAACTTTGAGACATCTTTGCCATCTAATAAATACTCGCCGCTAGTCGGCGTATCCAGCGCCCCCAAAATATGCATCAAAGTTGATTTACCCGAACCTGACGGGCCCATAATGGCCACAAATTCTCCGTCCTTAATGGTAAATGAAACATCTTTGAGAGCGACTGTTTCAAAAATTTCACTTTTATATATTTTACTAATTTTTCTACATTCAATCATAGTGGATAATTAACGTCCAATAAATCCCCCACCCCCTCGAGCAGCGCCACCAACCTGTAATAAACTTTGGCCCGTGGTGGTGGTAGATTTAGTCGAAGAGGCAATGGTTTTAGTAATAATTTGATCGCCTTCTTGTAAACCGCTAGTAATTTCTGTATAAGAATCATTACTAAGACCAACTTGAACCACTTGCTGTTTCGGAGTGGTCGCTAAAACTACGCCACTATTGTTATTAAGCGAAGCATCGGGTTGTTTCTCAGCTGGCACTAAAACGTAACTAACACTGCCAGAGGTTTTAATAGCTGAATTGGGCACCATTAAGGCGTTTTGCTCGGCATTAGTGACAATGGCCGTAGAAACACTCATGCCCGGCTTCACGCGATCGTCTTGAGTATCAAAGCTAATTTGTACGCCATAAGTTACTACGCCCTGACTAACCGCGCCAAGCGTATCAACTTCTGCCACCTGACCGGCAATACTTAAACCATCAATGGCGTCAAAGGTTAAGGTTACTGGTTGCCCCACCTTAATTTTAGCAATATCAACTTCATTTAATGAAATCGCGGCTAAGCGTTGAGGGGTAATTAATGTAGCTATGGCTGTGCCTGATGACACTGCATCGCCTTTTTGAAAATCTAATTTGGCCAATGTGCCATCAAAAGGGGCGCGAATATAACAATCAGCCAATGTTTCTTGGGCATCAGTTAAAGAATTTTGCCGCTGTTTAAGGCTAAGCTCTTGAGATTGAAGGTCTAGTGGATCGGTACCGGCATTTAATTTATCTAAGGATGCCTGCTTTTCGGCGATGCTGCGATCTGCATCATTAATATTCTGTTTATCATTCTGCAGAGTTGTCTCCATGCTTAATAGATCGCTTAAGTGCGTCGTAGTTTTACTAGTATAAGTATTCAAATTGTTTAATTGAGTATTGGCCAGGGCAACTGGGCTTAAATTATGCTCACTCAATTGATCTTTATAAAATTGAATTAAATTATTACCATCTTTTAAGGCCTCGGAAATATATTTGGTAGTATTGTAGGTCTCATTAATAAGCGATTCGATAGTGGCTGTATCCGAAAGGTGCGTAGTTAGCTTATAGTCATTGAAGCTTTGATCATAGCTTGTACGAGCAGTTTGATAAGCCGAATCAGCACTATTGCGATACACAACAACACTACTATCATATTGTTGCACTGCATTAGTATAATAATCTATGTCTTGCTCGGTAGGATTTAAAGTATAATTATAAAACGCATCATGAAGACCAGACATAATGCCAGGTAAATCTATAAAGGCGTTGGCCACGCTATTAAATCCATCATTATAGGCCTTTTCTAAGGCATCTTGAGCATTTTGTTTGTTCTCCTGAGCCTGTGTTAAAGCATTCTCAGCCTGTAAGAGAGAGAGCCTGTCAACTGGTTGTTGTAATTTCTCTAGGGCCAATTGGGCTGACTCAAGATTTGCTTGAGCGTCCCGCACAGCCTTTTGAGCGTCACTGGAATCCAATTGAACTAAAAGTGCTCCAGACTTAACGCTTTGCCCTAAAGCGGCAGTATTTACATAAACCACATCGCCAGAAACCTTGGCTTTAATGTCAACTTGATTAGAGGCCGAAACTTGGCCAGTTCCAGAAACAGAAGTAATGAGTGTTCCTTTGGACACAGTTGATAAAGCATAGTGCGGCTGACTCTTACCACCACTTAAAGATTTAATGCCCAAATAAGCCAAAATTAAGATTAAAATAATAATAAACCAAGCTGTTTTTTTATGTTTAAATAGTTTTTGAATAAAATTTTTCAGCATAGAAAATATAAAATTGAATTAATTAATGTGGCTGTGGAGCATTGGTGGGCGGTGACGGCAATAAACGGATTAATTGAGCTTCAATTTGTCCGCTGTTATTCGGGTTACCGATAACCACTACGATGTCGTCAACCCTCAAATCTGATAACTTAATGTTGTCGCGAAAACGATTAATAGTTGTTTTGTCGTTCACTAAAACAATTTTTTCTAAGTTATCATGAGCTTTAATAATAATGGTTGATCCATCGATCTTGGCAATTTGGCCAATCACTCCATGTGCATCCATAAAATCACGGCGATCAAACGGGCCCACAAAGCCATTGCGCGGACCGGCAAAATTGCGGTGATAATTATCCCCCCATTGATAAGAAAAGCTGGCTTTACGAAACCCCACCATTAGACCCAACTGAAAGCCGAGCAATAAAACAATAAGAATGACTACTAAAATTAAAACTACTTTGAAGACCTTAGATTGAAAAATTTTGTTATAATCCATATAAATAAAATTAGCTGTTTAATTTTAAATGCCGCGCGGCCAGCCACAGACCAAAATCCTCAACTAAATATTTTAATGATTCCATTAAAATCAAAACTGCAGCCAAAATTCCCATCACTCCAAACACCGGAAATGATTCTAAAAGGGTTAAAGAATAGGTCTGCCAGTTGACCAAAACAATATGTAGGTCAGAAAAAATTAGCGACAGAAAGGAAACAAAGCCAGAAGCGTGAGCGGCCGATACGGTTATTTTGGAGATAAAAATGACTCCGACTAAAGAAATAATTAAAATAAGAGAAAAAATAATAATTCTCTTTTTTAAAGACATTAAACGCCGCTCAGCCTGAATGCGCGCCATTATTTTTTGTAATAATCCGCTGGGCGGTTCAATTAAATTTTGTTGATAATCGACCATATATATAATACGCAAAAAGGATGCCCTTTGGTGCATCCCGAAAAAACAACAACCAATTATGTTAAACGACGGGAATAATCATCTTACGAATTACCATTAAAGCTCGGCGATATTGACTTTTGACTGTATTAATTGATTCGTCTAGGGTTTCGGCAATTTCTCGAAAACTCAAACCATCGTCATGATGTAAAATTATAATGTCGCGATATTTCTTCGCTAACTGTTCCATGGACCGATTTATTTGACCATGCAAATTCTTCTGATCTAAAATATCATTGACTGGGATTGCGGGATCGGGTAAAACATTGAGTAAAATATTTTCTCCGCCTTGATCCTCAAATTGCGAAAAAGGAATAGTTTTTTTCTTACGTAAGAAATCTAAACAAGCATTTTTGGCGATCGTAAAAAGCCAGGGCTTAAATGATCGACGTTGGTCAAATTTTTTAAGATTGCGCCACATCCGGATAAAAATTTCCTGAGTTAAGTCATCAGCCTCACTGGCATTTTTTACATAACCATAAACCAGTCTATAAATAGGTCGCAAATACTTTTGAATCAAGCTCTCCAAAGATTCATCATCGCCAGTCAAATATTGTTGAATCAATTTTTGATCAATATTTTCTGCCATAAGAGAATGATAACACAAATAATAAATAAATCAAGCTCAATTAATTATGACAAACATATAAACAAGGGTCAATCCAGGCGTTTAAGGCTGATTTAGTCTGCACATAACCCAAGATATTGATAGAGGTTCCTTTGTGGATGCCCAAGTGTAAGTGCTTTCGTTCTCCATTGGTCTCGCTGCTATAGGCCGCGCCCAAAACTCCGATTGTCTCGCCAGCGCTTAAAGTTTGTCCGATGTTTTTAGTAATGCTGCTCAATTTCAGATGGCCATAAATTACGGTAATCGGCTGATTGTTGAGCAGGCAAGCCTCTACAACCACGCCACCATAACCAGTGGCGTATTTTTTTAAGATTAATTTTCCGCCGCAGATCGCTCGAACCGAAACTGCCAAATTCAATTCATTGGGAAAGATTTCAAAGTCAGCTCCAGTATGATAACCGGTAAATTTTTCCGGCTGCACCGGAGAATTTTGCGGAGTCACATAAAGACCGAAGGTTTTTTTAGTCACGCGCTCCCCGGCCCGGTCCAAGGGCGGCTGAAAAAACGTTTGACTGACGACGGGGTTGGACTTGGCACCAGCGGAATCATTAACCGGAATTATGGTATTGACCAGCAATGATGTTGGCGGCCGAAGAGAATTAGAATTAAATAATTTGCTTTTAGAAACTATTAATTGGCCCGACACCAAAATGACACCGATAATAATGATAAAAATAATTATTAAATAGATTTTTTTCATAAAATGGTCCTCGTTTAATACTATAACATTCTTGACTTAAGAGGTAAAGTCTTGCCCATTCGACATGGCTCAGGGCTGCGGCAGCCTTGAACCCCACACCAAAGATTTTTGATGTGGGGGTTGACAAAATAATTATTTTATGCTATACTTAATAACAAATAAGGAGGTCTGGTGTCAGCCAAACCAAAGAATGGATTAAGGTGCTGTGAGCGCTGTCCAAAGTACGACAGCTGTGATCAAAACGGCCAAATGTCCAATGTGGGCGGTTCATGTGGAGTCTGCGGCCGGTGCCCAAATCAGGGTAAACCAAGCTGCCCCTGCACTCCACCCCCAAAGTAGATTAATGCCCCGGGTCTTTCGCCCGGGGTTTTCTTTTAAAAAAATTGTACGAAAGATTATTAAAAAATCCTTCGTACAATTTTAATTTTAATGACTATTATTGTCCGGTTACATCTGAAACTGCATTAACTGTATCGGTAATAGCGCTTGGAGACTTACAAGCTTTGGCGGCGGTCCTGAAAGCAGTCCAGGCAGCGTTACGGCTAGTGCGCCAAGTCTTACTGGCAGCCTTGGTAGCGGTCCTGAAAGCAGTCCAGGCAGCCTGAACAGCAGCTTTCACGTCTTTACCATTAGTTAATGTATAGGCTTGCTGTAAAGCAGTGGCTCGAACGCTATAGGCAGATTGAACAGCTTGAGCATAAGCAGTAAAAGCAGCATCAATGGCTGCCTCGCGAGTATTCACGGCCGCACCCACACAAGCAATTTGAACGGCGGTAACCTTTGGCATAACCTTGGGGGCCACGGCAATAGCACCAGTTGTAGCCGCTAAAACTGGCAGCACCATTAGTGCGCTAGCCGTCAACAGAGAAATGGTTAATATTTTTTTGAACATAAATCTATGGTTAAAGTGAATTATTAATTCGGCCTTTAATATATTTAATCGTTAAGACGCCTTATAGTTATTATATATAATACGTAAGAACGGTCAGCTTTGGTGCACATTATAGAACCTTATAAATGCTTGGCAATTCTAAGCCCAACGCCCAAGCGGAAAAACCATGAAGCTTATATTCTTTAATTAAACTGATTTTCTTTTTGATGCTTTGCGCGTTCTCATACCAAATCGTATATTGCTTGGCCTTACTCCAATAGGTTAAATATGGCTCTTGTTGCATTGTACTATAATGCGCCGTGACCTTGTGCCTACGAAGAACGTTAGAAATACCTTGCCTACCGCCAATACCAACTAACTTTCCGGTAACATCGTTCCACTGCCAGTAATAAAGAGGAATGCCGAGAGATAATTTATTATTAGGTATCATTTTGATGCTATAAGCGATAACTTGCTTCAGCCAGGCATATTCTACGATCGGACCCTTAGAATTTGGATCGTCATAAGACATTAAGCTGATAAAATTAGCGCTCGCCGCCAGAGCCGAATAATCATAGACGCCGATAAGTTTCTGCCAAAGATTATTCTGATAGTCGTCTGGATTATCAGAAATCTTGGCTACCACGGCCACGCTAAGAACTAAATTGTTTTCTTTCATCGTCTCGATAGCCTTAGCAATAAAAGCCGAATACTGATCGCGGTAAGAAGCATCCATTTGCTCAAAATCAATTTGCCAACCCCAATAACCGTTCTTCTTAGCTTCAGTTACCAGCGCAGCGATAGCTGAATCTTGTATCGTCGGATTATCAAGAATAGCCTGAGATATCTCCTGACTAAATTTACCATTAGTCACCAGCGGCATCACTTTAATGTGGTGTTTTTTACTAAAAGCCAAAACAGTGCTATCTATTTTGCCACTGAGCTTCCCGGTATTATCAAAAACATAAGATTGCGGTGCCAACACATCGATAGAACTCGGGTGAGCGAATAAAGATTGGCGCGCCAAAGAGCCGCCTTGATAATAAAAAATACGAGTATATTTGTATGACTTTACTTTGGTGGCAGCCTGGACCTGCACTGAAGTCGCAACGGCCAACAAAATAACAATTAAAAAAAATAAGGCTGGTCTTTTATTCATATTTTAAAAGTATATAAACAAACAATAAAAAAATCAAGACCAAAAACAATTATTTTTGATATTTTTTAAAACCACGATAATTTGTGTGACCAAAATAAAATTTAGTTTGTTGTGGACAACAACACTTGACAAAAAATTGATTTTGTGCTATAATAATTAAACATTTGCTAACCGTACAGCTGCTGGGCTAACAGCCTGAAAAGGCCGCCGCCATCATCGAAAATCGGATGAACAAAGGTTAGTTAACTAGGTTACGCCTAAAACTAATGCTGAGTTCTTTGACTGGGCCTGGTAAGCCCAACCGACATGATGGGCAACAACGGTAAGCAGAACATAACTTCTAAGGAAAGGAGGCTACCACCGCCGGACTTTAGAGGGATAGCCGGTCAACAGACCGACCCAGCCAATCATGGCTGGGTTTCGCTTTTATATAAAAAGACGAGTACCATCACTCGCCCCCTCTTTTGTCCAAAAATTATCTATGTAACTAAATTGGGACTTTAATAATTTCAACCCACTCCACCTTGCTACACAATATTATTAATAAACAACCACCGCTCTTTTATCAAGCATCGTCCAATTGGTTAAGAAGGCTTTAGCGCTTAATTTTATCTTACCATAAATTGGATCTAAAAGAATTATTAATTGCGGACTGTCTGAACTGCCAGTATAACCAATTAAGGTTCGCGCATGTTCGTCCAGTTTGGCGTTAATAATTTTTCCTTCAGGGGTCTTCCAAAAAATATTCCTGCCAGTGCCAATCACGCCCCAAACTACCACTGGATTATTATTGATTAATTCTTGAATTAAATCATTAAGCGTGCCGTTGGTCATAATTCTCGCATTTCTATACTTAACAGTCAAATCATAAATCGGTTGCTCATAAACACCATAACCGGTATTTGGCGCCACGCCATCAATATTGCCGACAAAACCAAGATTAGGATCGCCCCAAGTATTGTCTGGATGGCGAGGGCCAGGGTCAGAAATTGGCAATTGTTGAATTAATTGACTTTCGGTAACATTCACTCCTCTATATCTTAAGGCCATCAGCAAAGAAGCTACTTCGCAAGAAAGCGCGTGTTCTTGCGTGTGATAAGGAACGGCCAATTGAACGGCTGGCTTGACTGGAAAAACACTCGTAATGTGATAATAAAATTGTTTAACGGGATTTCTCTTGCCTTTTACGTCAGGAATTGTTAACTCAAGCACGATCCAGCTGATAAAAATAAGGACCATAAAGGCAATAAAAAGAAGAATAATTTTTTTCTTTTTTATAGTCATAACAATTATTATAGCATATATTTATAAAAACGATATTTAAAATAAGCCCCTTATTCGGGCTCTTTTAAAACACCTGGGGTCCCCTGGGTAGCCAAATTAGAACTCGCTATAATGGTATTGCTTGACCTTTTGGAACACAGACCTTATGGACTGGCTGGTTGGCAATTATAGGCCCTTCGGTCAGACACGAAGCTCCGTTCTGGCAGTCACTATCAGTTTTACAATCAATTTGACTTTGATTTGTGAATTTAAAAGTAGATAATATTTGACTTAATATTTTTGGCTGATTCTGATTGGTGATCAGACAATTATCATAATTGGTTTGTTGCTGCGTATTTCCTTTTTCTATTGGCAAATAAAATTCACAATTTGTCGTACTTGTGTTTAAGTTTACAACAAGGCATTTTTTATTTGTCACGGTAGTATAGTAATAACTGTTATAGACGTGGCCCATTCCCGCATCTGATGTTTGATACAGACAATATGTAACATTGTTTATAATGGACTTTTCTCCACCGGGAACTTTCCAATAATTTGGCGAAAGAAGATTATTTTTAATTGCATTAATATCGCCACCTGATGAGGCCAAATCTTGTATGACCATATCGTTTATATTTGGACACGTATTAGGAAAAACATTGTAATTACAATCTCCAACCAACACTTTTGGTTCCTGATTTGAATCAAAAAAATTAGACGGATATTTAAATTCAAAACCGTATTCAGTGTTTATCTCTGTTCTCCATCCGACAGTTTCATCTACTTTTGCGTTTGGACACAGTGTAAATTCACAATTAGGGCCAGTACGACCAACCGTGGAGCCATCGGGACAAATTTTTGCCTCCCCATAGCGGACAAGTTCAGAACTCTTAACTGGTCATCTATTAAAAGCGACCTTCAATTTAGTGGCATCTTAAATCTATTTTCAACTCCGTATCGTGGATGATGTTAGAACGTTTTTACCATTGTGGTCTTATTTATTCCTTTCATAGCTTTGTTTTATCAATGGCATTAAATTTATAAAATCAGCCGAGGAACTAATACTAAATTCATAGTCTCCGTTGCCCCAATGTCCAATTTTAGAGACATCTTTACTTAATCTTTGTGGATCATTCAGCTCCCCTTTTGACATATTTAACCAAAATTTAATTTTACTTTTTTGTGGGTGTAAGTCTAGAAAATTTGATGAATTTAATGATGTTTTGAATGCAATATATTTCTTTTTTGGGATAATCTTTATTTTATGATCTAGGCTTAGTATTTGATTTTTGAACTCTTCATAAAGAGACAGGGTGCTGTCATCGCCTATTTTTAAATGATCTTCTTCTGTATATACCCTAACTTCTTCTATTACTTTATTAATAATTTTAGTTGATTTGCTTATTTTATTTATTGATTCAGATGTTTCTGGTGATTCTAGTTTACTATATTGAATTAATCCGTCTTGATATCTTGTTATCTCCCAAAGCTCTATTGGCAAATCTCTAAAATTTATTGCCTGTTGCTGATATTTAGAAAAAGACGGGGAGATGAAAATAACCCTTGATTGAGACCAATCTACGTCATCTCTTTTCATATTACCATCAACGGCTTCATTATATTCTAAAATGAAATCAGCCTTATTATTTAACATCAACGAAAGATAGGCAAAACCCTGATCAACAACGCTAAAGCTCTTCTCTCTTTTATATTCGATAATAACAAAGCTCTTGCTATCTTTGTCAAATGCTAGCGTATCAAACCTCATATTATGTAAAGATATTTGTGCTTTTATAAATTTCAATCCAAAAATATATTCAAGATTCTTCTCTGTAATTGTTTGGATTTCTTGCTCTAGTCTAAAAGGGTTCTCTTTAATAATTGATAGTTTTTGATTTGTAGAAGAATAAAGTGCCATATTTTTTTATTAATTACATTAAATGATTTAACGCGACCAATGTCTTAATTTATATAATAACACAAGGTTTATAAATTAACACCCTTTTTGCAAATAATCTTTAAGATGAGCAGTAGCCCTGCAGTCTTCTTCGTTATATTTCAATATCTTATTCATCATATCGTTATCTCCATTAAGAAATTTAGAATACCATTCTATTGAATTGGCTCCGCCTGCATCTTCAGAGCTCCACTTAAAACCAGTAAATTTACAAATGGCCTTTAAGCCATAGCTTGATAGTGGCCAATCAGTATTGTCCGTGATAATTTTATATAAATCTACAGAATTCTTTATAAAATTTTCGATTGGTTCGTCTGGCAATTTATATTTTTTCTGTAATCTTTTTAGGGTAGATACCTCGTGATGAGAATAATGATAAATTGGAACATCTTTTAATTGTTGGAAAAAATCCCAGACATCATTAACCGCCTTTTCTTCATCATTAAGACCTTGGGCCAGTATAGATTTATAATAACTCTGTTTTCGGGAATGATCTATTATCCAAAAACCAAACAGATAAACAATGTCTTGTGTGGGGTCATCTTCTATGTCAAAATGGATCTCTGTTTTATTATCTAAAAATTTAATGGGATTGTAGATCTCTTCTTTCCCGCTTTTATAAACTTTCGCTCTTTTATAAAGGTTCGTAAGGGTTTTCTCGGCTATACCCTTAAAATGTCCACTCTTCTTAATTTGTGGTAAATCTATTAACCAGTTGTTAAGGGGTTTTGCCAAAATGTCATCAATTATTTTTATACCATAGTTCTGTAATTCATACTTAATTAATCCTACTTTAAAAAGCAAAGATAGGTCTTTTTTATCTTCGGCCCATTTCTTACAATAAGTCTGCCATTCACAAAGACCACATTTACCCCCGACAATAGGCTGATACAACTCCTTGCCTCTTGCCATAGCGGAAATGTCATCCAGTTTTTTTAAAAATTTTTCATCATTCAAATTTAGATCGTATTCAATCTCCTCTTTGTCAATATTTATAATTTTACCCGTCTTGGGTATAAAGTCCTGTATTTTACCAAGTAATAAACTATAAAAATTTAATTGAAGCCAATAAGATTCCTTGAACTTTTTATCTTCGGCATCGTCGCCTTCGTATCCCCTGCCAGCCTTAATATCAACTGGAATATAATAATAATTTCCAAATTTTGACTTGCCATTGGTTTTCTCAAGCAAATCTGGTCTTCCAATAAAATTATCACTTATCAGAACACCTTGATATATATAATCAGTTCCCCTTTTCATTAAATTTATTGTTTCTTCAAACGTTTCCCGACCAGATGGTTTATTCTTGCTTACCTCAACAAAAGTTTTATTTTTAGCTTTTATTATAGATTCTATTACCACCCTCTCGTGTTGAACGCCCCTCTCCCACAGAAGCTTAACAAAATCAGAAACCTTGTCCTTTAATTTCTGGTCTCCGTTCTTCTCCAAATATACTCTATATTTGCATTGAATATAGTTATAAAAATCAGTGGCTGTTATTTTCTTTATCATAAAAATTAAGCTAGTTTAATCTTTACATATTATCACCGAATAAGTTATTTAGAAAGATCATTTGGTAACAATAACCCATTTACCCCTAACTGGGATTGAAAAAATTGTAAAGTATAGTAAACTGTAGGAATGGATAAAATAATCTATTCCAAAAAAGATGAGCTTATTTTTAATAAACTAACCAAACAGGGACCACTGGGAAAACGGGCCTTGTTTATTTTCCAATACTTATTTTTAAGAAAAGAATTTAAAGATCTTATTAAATCAATTCGTAAGATGCTGGATATTCCAGAAGATGGCTTTGACCCACATAAGAAAGAAGATGTCGATATTTTATTGAATAAATATATAACAAATTACCGCTTTGAGGGCGAAATTATTTCTCAAAAAAGAATAGATCTTATTTCAAAAAATGTTAATGCAAACCGATTGATTGAAAAATATATTGAACAATGTGGGGTTCTGGCTTACACACCTAATATGTATTTAGCCGATAGTTTTATTATGGCAATCATTAAAGAATAT
>Ga0209777_10007668_pt1 | contig 11932 bp, 13 predicted proteins | sample FrelakmetHBP12HB_FD_187147 | JGI IMG/M metagenome (GOLD analysis project Ga0209777, IMG submission 187147) | Freshwater lake sediment microbial communities from the University of Notre Dame, USA, for methane emissions studies -HBP12 HB (SPAdes)... | ecosystem: Environmental > Aquatic >... | reverse complement strand
TTTAAAACTATTTCTAGTTAAATGTATATATAATTAAAAAATAATGACTTTTTACCAATTTAAATGTCAAATTCATCAAACTACACTAAAGATGTAGTTGTTTTCTTTGACGGACTCTATAAAAAAAGGGACTTAAGTCCCTTTTTTTATTTACCATACCCAACAATCTCGTGCTGATATTTCAGAACGAATACTTTTCATAAGAAAATCTCTATGTAGTTCTTCCATTTGATTGTTCCATTCTTCCCATTGCTCAGGTGTCCATTCTATTGGCACTCCTTCCAACGAATTTAATATTTCTTCTGTATGATTAATATGTGTTATCATTCTATCATAAAAGATATTTCTTCTAATTCCCTTGCTGTTTTTATTTCTGGTGGAATTTGTTCTTTTTTAATTTTAACAAATTCAACATTTGCAGGCACATTCATTTTTTGATTGAAAAGCTCGATTTGTTGTTGTCTTTCTTCTATAAAAGGTTTATATTTCTCAAATAACTCTACCATTTTTGATCTGAAAGTTTCTTGATCTGTTATAACATAAAGTTCTTTTTCAACAATAGGTTTACCATTATCATCTTTCTTGGCAAAATCCTCACAAATTTTTACTCTTTGTTCCTCATATTCAACAACTTCGGGCGTAACATTCTTAATGAATTCTACTTCAAGTAATTTATTATCTATTATTTGTTTATTTTTGAATACAGCGTAAGCGAATTCAATGCCCTGATAATGAGAAACATTATCCAATGCTCTTCTCGCGTTTGTTAATTGATATACAAGCATAATAATCTTTTTTCTTTTATATATTAAAGAAGATTAGGCTTGTTTAAAATTATTTCTTAACTTTCGCTTCCTTTTTAATGAATTCTATATTAAGAGATGGAACATATTTCATTAGATCATTTCTCGATAGTTTTGTTTCGTGTTTATCGTGCTCGACTACTAAGATTAAACCATCCCATACAGCGTAGTCGTATTTGATACCATTTTCTACCATATAATTACAAAGAGTATCAAGTTCGGCTTGAATTCTCTTAGAACTTATTGTAATATCAACTATTTCACCATTAAGATAGGATACATCAGATATATGATTATATCTCTTATCTTCGAAATAATATACTTCCACATCTTTATTATCTTCTACTGCAAATGGATGAAAATCATAATCATCAAACTCTGGCTCGTCTTCACCTTCTATAACTCTTTTTCTTCTACTAAAATAATAACTGTCAATATATTCTACTTTTCTTGGGTCTCTTTTAACTGGTAAAGATTTCCAGTCTACTCTACAACAGGCATCTGCTAATTTTTGAAGAAATGCAAGATCTTGTCTTTCTATGACATTGTGTTGATCAAAATAACCAACGGATATATTAGTGCACTCAGGTATTAAATCTGCGAATTCTGCTGAGTCACAATAGAAACCGCCAGTGTCTAAAGTATATGGGAGTTCACTCTTTTTGAGTTCTGCTATTAAAGCGTTGGCAAATTCATCACTGCAACAACGTTGTTCCATTTGATGTGTAATAATACTACCATAACCACTTCTATCGAAAGCTACAATTTTTTTAATTCCTTTATATTTTTCATCCGGTTTGGTTTGCAGTTTTTGTGATAATTTTGCTGACCCTTTACATCCTTTTTCTTCACCAACTGTGAATAAATAAAAACCAGGTACTCCTTTATCTATCATATAAAGCATGATGGCAACGCCAGCTTTATCGACTGCTCCAAGTATGGTCTTGCCGTCAGTTTTAACTATATCACCTTCAAATACGTGTGTAACATCTGATTGTGGAGGATCACCTACTGTATCTAAGTGAGCACAGAATAATGTGTCGGGTCTTCCAATTATCCAGTATAAATTATCGAATGGATCTTTTATAAACTCTTCTGGTAAAAATTTATATACTTCTTTCTCTTTACCGAGTGGATATGTTTTTGATGTTAGTTCTAAAAATTTCGCTCTAATGTCCATATATCTTTATAAATTCTTTTGATGTACAAAAGTAGTAAAAAATTTTGTATTAAGAAAAATATTTCTTACTTTTGTAAAACATTTGGCATTATATATTAAAAAATAAAAATCATTTATGGAAAATACTTATATGTCGATATATCTCTCCTCGAGACTTAGAAACATATTGATGAAAATAGGGGATAATATATCTAGATTTATTCTATCTCTAGAAGATAATCACGATTATAGCTTTCAATTTTCTTTTCTAGACATCACTGACGACGAATCTACCATATCCTTTTTGCAGGCAAATAAATATGCTGAAATCCCAAGAGAAAGAGGAAACGGTGACGCTGCTTGGACATCAGGCGCTAGAAATGAAATTCGTATAGGTAGATTGATTGTCAAAATTGCTCCTTTTTACAAGTCATATGAAATAGAAGCTTGGGTTAATGCCTTCAAAGCAGAATATAAAAACGCTCTGAAAAATATTAAATTTAAAGTAGTTGAAGGATATGACATTGTAAAATTCTATAATGGTAAGAGATATGCTCGGGGGAGTGGTTCTCTTAATAAATCTTGTATGCGTTACGACAAGTGTGGAGAATTTATGGATCTTTACACCTTTAATCAAGATAAAATAAAAATGCTCATCTTACTTGAAGGTAAAGATATCATTGGTGGTAGAGCTTTACTTTGGAAATTGGACGAACCAAAGGATACGTGGTTATTAGATAGAATCTACGTAAAAGAAGATTCTGACGCTATCCTCTTCAAGAAACACGCAGAGAAAAATGGGTGGTTATACAAAAGCCAGCAAACATTTGACGCAGTAAAAGTTGTAAAAGAAAGAACAGAAACTTACATTGATATGAGAGTAGATATTAAGGGGGATTATAAATATTTTCCTTATATTGATACTCTTTTATTTTACAACAAGAAAGATAAATATTTAACTAATAATGAAAAAGAATACGACACCATTCCTCACATGGTTAAATTAAGAGAAACTAGTGGAAGTGATTCTGGTAATGAAAATTTCGTGTACGACGTTCTTCACAAGGAAATCATTAATATTGAAGACGCCTGTTTTTGTTTCTATGGTGACGGTTATACTCACAAAAACAACGCATTCTTTATCAAGGAATTTGATGAATTTGTTTTACCAAGTGAATTGAGATATTCAACTCATCATAAAAGATTTTTAACTAATCAATCTAGTGTGTACTCTAAGAATATCGGTTCATTTATGATGGAGAGTGAAGTATATCTAGTATATCTTTCTAAGGATAAAAAATATTTCGATTATTTATTAAGAAGTGATAGAAGCAAAATTTATGAAAGAGTTGCTGGTATGGGATCTAGTACTTATTTTGATATTGAATTATTGGTAAAAGGAATTGACGGACAATACTATTTCAAAGACGAGTACGACGATAATAAAGTAAAAGAAATTATGAATTTCGAAAGAAATGCTGTCGACGAAGTGATCAAATCATCCAGTATGATTAGAGGAGTCATGGGAATAGATAAAAGAGGAAAAAAGAAAAAATATACTCTAATAAACGAAGAGATGTAACTTCATAAAACCAAATCTAAAATAAAATATATACGGACAAATGATTAATTTAAAATGAACATAGATAAATATAATATCTCAAATCCAGATTTATATCCACTTGTTTTGTCCAAAAGGTTTATTAAAATTTTAAAGAAAATAAATGACGTTGTATCAAAAGAATTACTGAAATTAGCAACAGATGAAGTACCTAATAAAGAAACCTTTATAGATAGAACAGACAAGGAAGATACGATTACATTCATAACTTCTGATAAGGTTAATAAAATGATACAGGATAAAACTCCTGATATTGAAACTGAATGCTGGAACAATCCACAAAGGGTAGAAACAAGAATAGGAAGATTAATATTTAGATTATTAGGAGACAAAATACAGCCAGCGCATCTTGAAAATTTTATAAATGAATATAAATCAATAATAAAAGCTAAACATTTAAATAGAAATTTTAAAATAGTTGAGGGGAATGATATAAAAAAATGGTACTCACAAGAGAATTACGTTGAAGGCGGTGGAAACCTTAAAGACTCATGTATGAGATATAGATTTTGTCAGGCATTTTTTGATATTTACATTCATAATCCCGACAAAGTTAAACTATTGATCCTACTAGACGATAATAAAGAAAAAATCTTAGGTAGATCCCTATTATGGACATTGGATAGACCTGAAGGTCAAGTATTTATGGATAGAGTTTATTTTGCTGAAGATTTCATACTTAATATGTTTATAAATTTTGCCATAAAAAATAAGTGGTATTATAAACTTGAGAGCATGGATAATGTCTTGAAAGTTGTATTTAATAATAAAATTATTACTACCACTATGGTTGTAAAGATAAGAAAAGAGGATCATGAGTTTTATCCGTTTTTGGATAATTTGGGATTTTATGATCCTAATTCGGCTAGTTTAACAAATGATCCAAGATACTTGAAAAGCATTGGTTGTACAGAGTATTATGATCTATGTGATCATACAGGTGGTTATGAAACTAGAACAGATTTCGATTTTTAAATTTTATATATAGCAATAATAAAAAATAATTATATTGAATGTTAGGTTTTAAAACTTTTATTAATGAAGTAAAGAAAGAAGAAAATAATATAGAATTAGTCTTATCAAAAAGATTTTCTGATATTCTTTATGATCTTACACTAAAAGGCAGTAACTTAGCGAAAGAAATAAAAGAACTTGAGAAAAGTAAAGATAAATTTGATATATCTTTTATAGATATTAGTGATAAAGCAGATGATATGATTTCATATATCACATCAAATAAAGCAAAACCAGTATTGGATAAATACAAATCAATAAACAAAGAAAATGATGGTAAAAATATTTGTTGGGTCACTAATAGGCAAGAACAAAAAATAACAAGATTTGTACCAAGAATTTTCGGTACAAAATTTAATCAAAAAGAAATAGAAGATTTTTTAAACGATTATAAAGTAGCAGTAAAAGGTGATAAATCATTTGATAATTTTGAAATGATTGAAGGTGAAGATGTTAAGAAATATTATTCTGGAAAGCAATATAGTAGAGAAGCTAATGGTCAACTTCAAAGATCTTGTATGAAGTATGATGAAGCGAATGGTTTCTTCGAACTGTATATTCAGAATCCAGATAAAATGAAGATGTTGATATTAAAGGATGGGAAGGATAAAATATTTGGTAGAGCTAATTTGTGGTATTTAGATGATCCAAAAGGCAAAGTGTTCATGGATAGAATTTATACTACATTCGATTGGCAGATAAAACTTTATATAGATTACGCAAATAAGAATAATTATATTTATAAAAGTAAACAAATATACGGGGGCGATGTTATACCTGTAATGATAAATGGAAAGAAAGAAAAATTAACAATGACGGTTAAGATAAAACCTGGTGAATATAAAAAATATCCTTACGTAGACACGTTACAATTTTATAATAAAAAAGAAGGAACTTTAACGAGTGATATAAGTAAATTTAATAAAGATGGGTGGGTAACTTTGTGTTTAGCGAGTGGTGAAGCATTCACTGGTGGTCAAGGCGACGGGTTCAATATAGATTATTTAGGAAGAATAGTTTATGAACCTCTTTTAGTATGGTCAAAACATGACAAAGTATATGTACATCAGAACGACGCAGTAAGTCTTGATTATAAAGGTGATTATGTAACTCCAGAACATGATTTCGTAAAAGTAGACGGAATGATATGTTTGAAAGAAGATACGATTTTCGATGAGAAAACTGGAAAGTATATACTCAAAGAAAAATTTTAATATATAGTAAAAAGAAATAATAAGATGATTTTTAAAAACGGTAAAGTGGACTTTGATCTAAGTAAAATAAAAGTATCTGATCTCACAGACGCTGAGATAGAAGAGCTAAAGATATACTTAAAAAGTATTCCCATAGGTAGAGCTGTTGATTTCTATAGTGATGTAAAGGATAGTCAAGAAGTAAAATCAAATCCTAAAGTGGAAAAATTTCTTAATTCTAAAGATATTTCCAATATAAAAGATGCTTGGGAAAAAGAAAATGATTTAGAAGAAGAAAACGAACCAGATACTACAGAAGTAAAGACAAAAAGAGCATTAGGCCCGGCTACTGCAGGGAAAGATAAAGGTTATAACAATCGCATACCCTTGAAAATTAAAAAGGAAGAACAAAAAATAAATACAAGCAAAATGCCAGTTAAAGAAATATTTTTAAACTTGACAAGTACCACAACCCCTCAGGGAAATGAGAAGTTGATGGAACCTTTCATGCCTAAGGGGTGGAAAAAGGACACTAGTGGCAACTATTATTATAAAATAGGCGATCCATCAGTGATGTTTACTTGTCACTTAGACACTGCAGATAGTGGACAACCAAAAGATATCACACACGTTATCAAAGGAGATTTCGTAGAAACAGACGGAAAAACCATTTTAGGTGGAGATGATAAAGCAGGCGCAGCCATTATGATTTATATGATTCAAAAAGGAAAAGAGGGACTTTATTATTTCTTCTATGGTGAAGAAAGAGGTTGTCAAGGTTCTCGCGCACTCGATAGATATCTAGATGGTAACAAGGATGATGTATTATATAAGAAGATAAATAAAGTTGTATCACTAGATCGTAGAGATTATGATAGTATTATCACATTTCAAGGTGAAAGATGTTGTAGTGATGAATTCGCAGATGAACTGGCAAAGAGATTGAATGAAGCTGGCGGATTTAAATACAAAAAAGATCCAACAGGACTTGTAACAGACTCACACTCAGTAGCTGAAAAATTCCCAGAATGTACCAATTTATCTGTTGGTTATGATGATCAGCATAGTGTTAGAGAAAAACAAAATGTTGTTTTCTTACAGCAATTAGCAGATGCTTGTCTTAAAGTTGATTGGGAAACATTGCCTGTAAAAAGAGATCCTACTAAAGTCGAACACGCTTATTCTAATTATAATAGACGTGGTAAGTATTACAGCAGTGAATGGGAAGGCGATAACAGATGGTGGGAAAGTGGTGGATTTGGTACTGGTCGTGCTGTTGCTACAGCAATGGGTCCAGGACAACTACCAGCCGGGCAGAAATATGTTACTGATTATCTCGGTAATGAAATTGAAGTTGCTGACGCACAATGGTGTGAATATGATAAACAATGGTGTACCAAAGAAGAAGCCATTTGGGTTGAATATGTTGGTTTCTATACAACGCCAGACTTTGATGCGTCAAAGGTTAAACCAAAAGCAGCACCTGACGCCAGTGGATTGGTTGTAATGACACCAGATGACTTTAAAAAGGGTGTTGATATTTACAGTAATTCTGGTGAGGAATTCGGAACAATTACAGATGTTGGTGAAGATGAAGAACATTTAGTTACTATTACTACTAGAGGAAACACCAAATTTATTGCTCCTCCTCATAAAATATTAACATATAACTTCAAAAAGAAATCAGGTGGTGGGGCTGGTGGAACTAAAAAACTTACAGAAAAAGATCTTAAGGAAGGTCTCGAGGTATTTCATCCAGGTTTTGGAAAAGGAAAAATTGTAGGTATCCGCCCAGATAAATCTATTGTTAAAGTTATTTTTGAAGATCCTTCAAAGGGAGAAAAGGATTTGAGAGTAGATGTTGCTGACATGAAATTCTAAAAAATCATTTAAAATGGAATGAGTATTGAACTTAGGAAGTATGTAGATTATTTAATAACAGAAGCCGATGAAAAACCACCTGCAACTAAAGGTGAGAAGAAAGTAAAGCAACCTGACCAACCAATGGTCTTCTCTCAGAAGTTTAGAGACATTCTTACTGCGATTCAGAATATGAAACAAAGTAATGTCTCTAAACGTCTTTTAGAGATGGAACAAGATAAAACTAAACTTTTTGACACATCTTACGTCGATATATCAGACGACGGTGAAAATGTAACTTTCTTACAATCAGCTAGAATAGAAAGATTGAAAAAAGAAGGTAAACCCGAGGAAGATTACTGGACAAGTAAAATGAGAACTTCCATGAAAGTAGGAAGATTCATCAAACAAGTTTACCCAAAATTTAGCGACGACGCTATACAAAAATTCACAAATAAATTTAAAACTATAGTCAAAGAAGCAGATGAAGCCGTCAACTTTGAAATAGTTGAAGGCGAAGATATTGTATTCTGGTACGACGGTAGAAATTATGAAAACGAAGACGGAACTCTAGGCGGTTCATGTATGCAAGGCGAAGATTGTGGTCCTTTTTTCAACTGCTATAAAGATAATCCAAATCAATGTAAAATGTTGATTTTGAAGAATAAAGATGGTGATAAAATAAAAGGAAGAGCTATTGTTTGGAAACTTTCTAAACCAAAAGATACAATCTTTATGGATAGAGTTTATACTAACTCCGATGAAGATGAAATGTTATTTACTAATTATGCTAAAAGAGAAGGATGGCTTTACAAAGATGAGCAGAAATATGGTGGAACATTTATAATGGTTCCAGGTAAAGGATCTCAAGATACTGAATTAGAAGTTATATTAGAAAATACAAATTATGATCGTTATCCTTATTTAGATACTTTAAGATATTTTTATCCTGAATCTAAAATGATGGCAAGTCATCCAGATGGTGAGGGGAAACATATTACATTAACAGATACAGACGGGCATTACGAAGAATTCAGAGGCGAGGGATATGTAGATCCAATAGTCTATGACGCTTATAATGACGAAGAAATACCAGAGAGTAGAGCCACATGGTGTAGATACGATAACGCATATTGTGCTTCGGAAGACGCAATAAGATTGCCTTATAATAATGAATTTGCTTTTCCAAAATCACCACATATAGTATATTCTGAATACACAAAGAAATGGTACGCAAAAGAAGACTGTGTATATTCGAAACCACTTGGCACATGGTTATGGAAAAAATACGCTGTTGAAGTTTATCATGATAAGAACAAACGTCAAAAATTTGATTGGTATCATAGATTTGAACTAAACAAGACTATTGGTAAAGTAGGTGATGATTATTATGATATAGATTTATTATATGCTAAAGATAAAAAGAAATCGCCAGGAAAACTAGTTGGTAAAACCAAAACTGAGGTTACTTACGGTTTCAAAGAAGATGTAATGTAATGGTATTAAATTATGGATTATACAAACTTATCAATGAAATTAATTCAATAGACTGTGGATTGTAATCAATCAGGTGCGTTTCAACCAGGTTGGACTGATTCAAAAGTCATAATGATACAAGATACACATTACGAAAAATTAAGAAAAAGAATTGAATAAATACGTACTAAAATATAACGAGGCTCTTCAAAAACTAAATTACTCCGAATACTCTAGAAAACTTACAGATGATGAGTTTTTTGATATTTACAAGGATAAATGCAAAACTTTCGATTGGAGAAAACCCTTTATGTTTAGAGGTATGCGAGACGCTCCAAATACATTATACATTAATGGTTCCAAACATGAAGTTAGACTAAATGAAGGTTTTAATGGTTGGTTATATATTATGTTACATGTTATAGATCAATCAGAAGCTTGGAAACAATCTGGTGTTCCAAATAAATATAGAAGTATCGATATTGCAGGATGTGGAACAAGTACAGAATTATATGGAGATCAATATATTGTTATACCTTTTGATAATGCCGTGTTTGGAGTAGCAAAACACGCTCTTGGTAATTCGATGCCAAAATTAACAAAAGTATTTGGTAACGAAAAACCGCCTACGGCTTCTGGTGGATCACTTGGTCCCCGTTTTGCTAGTTATTACCACAGAGGACCAAATGAACCATTTTCAGATCCTTCACCATATTATTTTACGAAATATATTTTTGATTATTATGAAAAGCATGTAGGAAAATTCAATTTTAATGAAACTTTAGAATGTTTGAATAAATTAGAACAATATATAACGACGAATGTTTCAGAATCTTTTGGCGACGTGAGTGTGAAACAAACAATGAATATTATTAAAAGAGATATGAAAAAATATGGCAGATCTTTAATACAAGTGCTTGATAGTTATTTTGAACCTGCGGGTAATAAAATAAAAGCATTGACTTATAAAGGAGCACGCGAAGAATTTGGAGAAGACGGGCACAGTCAATCTGGATTTGTTGCATGGACAGCTTCAGAAGTATTAATGGTAAAGAAAAATCATTACAACGAATTAAAAAATACATTCAACAGAATAAAATGATATATCTATTTGAGAGTGAATTTAGAATGAAAAAATATAGAGATTTTAAATCTAATATGGAACTACGTCATAGACTTTTAAATATGGATAAAAAGACTTTTGATGATCTTTATTCAAAACATCATTGGTATTCAATTGAAGATCATAAGAAGGATATAAAAAACAATTTATTCACTCTTATTAATATAGCTTACGATGATATAGGCGGACACCCAAAAATAAACTATCCAGATAAAGTAGTTAAAGATAAAGACATGACATTCTGGCAAGCAATTAACACAAATGACGATAAATAAGCTGATGTGGTTATTTTTGGTAGAAGCAAATATGGTATAAAAATATCTGGTATCGGGCACAATGGGGAAGCTAGAAGTAAAGAAGAGCTCATGAAACATCTTTTAGATTTATTGTCAATAAGAGGTTATTGGGCAGAATCAGAAGGCGTTCCGGCTTTATTGTGTTTAAAAAGAAATGTACCTATAGTTCACGACATTGAAATAATAAATAGAATATTTCCAAGTACAGACGCAAAATTTGCAGATACAACGAATACTTGGTACGAAAGAATAAAACATGGCGTAAGAGTTAAAAAAATATTATGTGGAACCCCAATAATATGAACAAATACATATATACATATAAACTATTCGAAGAAGTAGATGAGTTTAGACCACCAGAATACAGGGATTTCAAAAAGAAACCAGGACTTCGTCATAAACTTCTTACTATGGATAAGAAAACTTTTGATGATATTTATTCAAAACATAAGTGGTACTTGGTAAATAGTACAAAGCCAGATATCAAAAATAATTTATTTACTCTTGTAAATATGGCCTATGATGAGATTGGTGGACACGTTAGAATAAATACTCCAGATAAAGTTGTTCAAGATGCAGATCTTAATTTCTGGACAGCGGTAAATTCAAATGATAATAGTCCTTATGCTAACGCTGTAATTTTTGGTAAGAATACAAAATATGGTATAAAAATATCAGGTTTTGGTCACATGGGCACTATTGATAGCACTGACGAACTAATAAAGCATTTGGTTGATTTATTAAATAAAGACGGATATTTTGTAGAAGCGTCAGATAAACCAGCAAAAATATTCTTAAAGTTTCGTGTACCTATAATACATGATATTGAAATAATAAAAGAAATGTTCGGAACCTATGGAGCTGATGCCACTTTTACAGATCCCGAACACATTTGGTACGTAAGAACAGTTAATCCTAATGGTGATAAATCAAAAGAGATTCTTTTCGGAAAACCTATCAATGTTTAAGATTTAACGTCTACTTCTTCGACTGTTGGTTTTTCTTCTTCTTTTACTACTTTTGGTTCTCCAAAGGGGAACTTGATTGGTTCTAGTGGTATAATAAACCACAATAAAATATAGAATGCTACACCAACGCCAAAAAGAAGTGTGAATAAAACCCAAATAACTCTAATAAGAACAGGATCAGTGTTATAATAATCGCCTATTCCACCACAAATTCCACCAAGTTTTTTACTAGTTCTTGATCTAAATAATCTTTTATAAGTTTCCATAATTTTGTTTTATTTTAGAGATTAGACACTTAATTTTCTATAAGGTTACATATCAAATAATTTTTTTATTGTTTGAAATTTTCATATATTCGCAAAAATATAATATCGTGGACATAAAAGATTTTGGTAAGGGTCAAATCGTAATGGACAAGG